>ERZ795056.1013-NODE-1013-length-33429-cov-6.344370_pt1 | contig 33429 bp, 24 predicted proteins | sample MGYA00375140_ERZ795056 | MGnify/ENA primary metagenome ERZ795056 (study PRJEB30185, sample SAMN05720227) | activated sludge metagenome | isolation source: Anaerobic digester | place: USA | collected 2015-03-09 ...
GGCCACAAACCGCTGCCAGATCAGGCGGTAGAGCTTCAATTCGTCTTCGGACAGGAACGTCCGCATTTCGTCCGGCAGGCGCCGCGCATCCGTCGGACGGATGGCCTCGTGAGCTTCCTGGGCCGTGTTGCGACTGCGGTAGAAATTCGGCTTCTCCGGAACATATTCCGGCCCAAACTGCGTCCGGATCAACTCGCGGCAGACTTCCTGTGCCTCGCGGGAAATCGAGAATGAATCCGTTCGCATGTAGGTGATGACACCCACTGGCCCCTCGCCAAAATCCACACCTTCATAAAGTTTCTGGGCCAGCTTCATGGTGTAGGCGGGTGCAAACCCGTACACCGTGGAACCTGCCTGCTGCAGACTGCTGGTGATGTAGGGAGGGTATGGCTTCCGGGATATGTCGCGGGTAATGATGTTCGACACGCGTAACGGGCGGCCATCCAAATCCTGCCGGATCTGGTGCGACTGCTCAGCGCCCTTGACCTCGGCCTTCTCCCCGTTGATACGCGCCAACCGGATCTCGAACGGATCCACCGGCTCAACCTGCTTGCGGACTTTCGCTCCAAGGAGCCAGTATTCCTGCGGCTGGAAATTCGTGATCTCGCGCTCGCGCTCGCACACAAGCCTGAGAGCGACGGATTGTACCCGGCCTGCGCTCGATGCGCCGCGGATTCTCCGCCAGAGCAGCGGACTCACCTTGTAACCAACAAGACGATCAAGCACGCGGCGCGCCTGCTGGGAATCCACACGATTGAGATCGATCCGGTGCGGTTCCCCGAAAGCCTTCCGAATCGCCGGAGCGGTGATTTCGTTGTACGACACTCGGAAGAAACGCTCTTCGGGAATGCCCTTCTTCAGGGCCGCCATCAGGTGCCAGGCAATAGCCTCTCCCTCACGGTCAGGATCGGGCGCCAGGTAAATCTTCTCGGCGGAAGTGGCCTCGTGCCGCAATTCCTTAAGCACCTTCTCGCGAGTCTTGATGTTGACGTACTTCGGCTTGAAGCCGTTCTCCACGTCAATGCCCAGTTCCTTCTCGGGCAGATCACGGACGTGGCCCATGGAAGCCATCACCACAAAATCCTTGCCCAGGATCTTGTTGATCGTCTTCGCCTTCGCGGGCGATTCCACTATGACAAGGCTTTTTCCCATGTGCTTATAGGGCCGCGCCTTCGCGCGTCATCACGTTTCGGGCCTCAGGCCAGCCGCCAACTCCACCATGCGGCCGGGTAGCATACGCACCACTCGTTTCATTTCCAGCCCAATTAACAGCGAATTCACGGTGGCCGTTTTCAGTTCGGCACGCCGAATAAGCGCATCCACGTCCAGAGCGCCCTCCCACAGGGCCCGAACAATAGACTGCTCATCACCCGATAGCTGGACCGTCGGCATCGGATCCAATTCCTTCGCCCGCTGCTTTTTCTCCGGTTCAATGAGGAACTCAAACTCCTGCAGAATGTCGTCCACATCCTCCACAAGGCGTGCACCCGTCTTCAGCAATCGATGCGTTCCCTTCGAACCCGGTGAATCCACACGCCCCGGCACGGCAAATACGCTGCGTCCCTGCTCCAAGGCCTGATCCGCCGTCTGCAAAGCGCCACTGGTCCTCCCCGCCTCGACCACCACCACACCCATAGAAAGTCCGCTGATCACGCGATTCCTGTAGGGAAATGTCGTCCGGTCCGGCTCGCGACCCATCGTGTACTCGCTGATCACCGCGCCGTGCTCGGCGATCTCGTCGGCCAGGGCCGCGTTCTCCGGCGGATACAAAGTGTCCAACGCGCTGCCAATCACCGCGATTGTCCTGCCGCCACCTTTCAGCGCACCCTTGTGCGCCGCCGTATCAATGCCCCTCGCCAGCCCACTCACAACACAGAACCCCACCTTGGCCATCTGGTACGAAAGCCGGTCCGCCACCGTCAGCCCGTAGTGCGTGGCATGACGCGTTCCCACAATGCCCAAGGCGTGACGATCACGTAACTCCATCGTACCGCGAACATACAGCGCCAGCGGCGGATCGTGAATGGCTCGCAGGGGCTCCGGATATTCTGCGTCGCAACAGGCCATAATCCTGGCCCCCACCCGCGCAGCGCGATCCACTTCCGCAACCGGATCTGCATCCGACCTCTGCTCGACTATCTTACGCGCCAGTTCCTTCCCCACGCCCGCCGCCGTGAGGAGATCGTCCGCCGTCGCCGTGAATACGGCCTGCGCTGACCCCAAGGCCGTCACCAAAGAACGGACCTTCACCGGGCCAAGGCCGTCGATCATATTCAATGCGATGTAGGCTTCGCGTTCCGTCATGGAAAATCCATTCCCTCTCGCATGCCGAAAAGGCACGCACACCCACCCCCCCACCCGTCTCCCCTGGCTGCGAGTTCCGGGCCTAATCCGTCTTCCGAGTCTTCTTCTTCCGGCGGAAGAGTTCCATCTGCGCGTCTTTGAGAAGGTCGTAGTTCTTCAAGATGCGGATTGTTTGCAGAAGATCGGACTTCTCATAGTTCTTGTTGGAATCGACATAATCCGCCAATTCGCGCAGCATCGTCCTGAATAGGATCACGCCGTCGATTCCCTTGCTGCGGAAAAGATCCTGCGCCTTCTCGCGCAGCGGACCGGAAGTCGGAATGTCCGGAATGCACAGTACCTTGGCCACCGGCCCCGGCCCCAGATCACGCACCGCGTTCTTGAACGCGCCCCCATCCGCAAACCGGAAAATCTCCGGCGACAGCGCGATTACGGCCGGGCTGAATCGTTCCGTATGCCAGCCGCGCACGCCCACGATGGCGCGCGATACCTTCTGCAATTCGCGCGCGCCCCACAACACATCCTGAGGAAAGGGCTGCTCCTCCGCCGCCGGATTCACCACCAGCAGATCGACCTCTTCCTCAATGTGCTTCGGCCGGGCCGACACCTGGTACTTCCGGGGCTGGCGCACAAGGAATCCCAGCGACTCGAAATATTCCCGCACAATGGCTTCATTAACCGCCGACATCGCATCCCCCTTTCATCGAGGGTTCACCCGCGTTTCCATATCCTCCTGAGCACCGTCTCAGGCACGTCACAATTCCAACCCACCTTCCCCATGCTCCGCGCCAGGACAAACCGGGGCATACCCCCGGCGCTCTTCTTGTCCACCGTCATGGCGCCCCGCAATTTCTGCCAGGCCAGTCGAGGATACCGCACCGGCAACCCCAATCTCGACAGCAGCGCCTCCACCCGGGCGGCATCGGCGGCTTTCATACCCGCCGTTGCGACCGAAACTCGCGCGGCGAAAACCATGCCAAGCGCCACCGCTTCGCCGTGAAGATAACGCCGGTAGCCCGTCGCCTGCTCCACCGCGTGACCAAGCGTGTGGCCAAAATTCAAAATGGCCCGCAGCCCGCCTTCACGCTCATCCCGCGCCACCACGTCGGCCTTGATCTCGCAACAACGCGCGATGATCGGCCCCAACACAGACACATCGCCATTCGCAAGATCTTCCGCGCGCGCTTCCAGACGACGAAACAGAACCGCGTCCCGAATCACGCCATATTTCACGACTTCGGCAAGACCCGCCCGCAGTTCGCGAACCGGGAGTGTAGCCAGCGTGGACAGGTCGGCCAACACGTGAGCCGGCTGGTGAAACGCACCCACAAGATTCTTGCCCTGCGGCAGGTTGATCCCCGTCTTCCCACCGACCGAGCTGTCCACCATCGCCAACAGCGTCGTCGGCACCTGCACATAGGGAATGCCACGAAGGAAAGTCGCCGCCAAGTACCCGGCCAGATCACCCACCACGCCGCCACCCAGCGCCACGACAAACGACTTGCGGTCCAAGCCGGCCATCAAGGCCGCCGTGTAGAGCGAGAGGAGCATCTCCGACGATTTGGACCTCTCGCCGGCCGGCACCACTGCCGTCGAAACACTAAATCCACTCTTCTCCAACGACTTGCACGCAGCGCGTCCATACAGGGAGAAGACCGTGGCATCCGACACCAGCAGGCAGGACGTGCCCAGTTTGAGCTTCCGACAGCGGGCGCCCAAACCGCCAAGCAGACCCGTCCCTATCTCGATGGAATACGAGCGATTCCCCAGACTTACCTTTACATTCTTGGGCATGACTTTGAGGAAATAGGCTACCCCGTCCATGCCTGTCAACGTTCTTCTGGCCGGGCCCCAAGGCTCCGAACGACGTACGCGAGCGACAGGACCGCGAAAAAAGAAAGCGGGGCGAGCGCAAAAAACGCCCGCCCCGCATCGTTTCACCGGCGTCGCCGGAACCCTTACAGCTTGTAGGACACGCCCGCGATCAGCGTCAGATCATTCTGATCTTTGCCCGCACCGGGCTCGCTGTTGTACTTGTCCTGAAGCACCACTCTCAGGCTCACTTTCGTGGTCATCGCCGCTTCCGCGCCGAGTTCGGCGTTGAGGAGGTATTGACTGAAATCATCCACGGTCGGCAGGTACTCCGCCGATTGCCACACCTTGGAGGTGGCTCCAATCTTGTGCTCGGAGCGCTCCGCAAGCCGCAGGGCATACCGGTTATCCTCGTCGCCGGCCACCTTGTCCTGGATGTAGTTGACGCCCGCCTCACTGCTGAGCGTGTTGCGATCGCTCTTGATGAAGTAGTAACCCAGCGCAGGACCCACGATGAGCCGATACTCGATATCGGCAATGTCGTCGTGACTGAGGTCGGCGTTCAACGCCCCGTACAGCCGCTCGTTGAACAATCGGCGATAGGTTGCCGCACCCTTGGCATTCTGAACATTGGCCTGCGTGTCTTCGGTCCCATCAGCCTGAGTCACAGTTGTCTCGCCGTAGTTGCCTTCCACGGAAAAACGACACTCATTCACGCCGCCCTTCCTCTCTGTGACGGCGCTGCCGTTCAGCAGCATGGTCTCGCTGTTGCCGCGCGTGATATTCGCACCCACGGCCACGCTGGTCTCCCACGCATCCTTCGCTTCCCCCGCGGCCAACGCATTCCCGGCCCACACCACGCACACACCTGCCAACATCCAATATGCAAGTCGCATGATAATCTCCCTTCTTCCGTTAGTTACTTCGTCTTGAGAATATCGCGGATCTCACCCAGGAGTTTCTCCTCAGCCGACGGGGCCGGCGGTGCAGAGGGATGGGCCGCCTCTTTCTTCTTCGCAGCATTCACTGCCTTCACCAGCAGAAATACGGCCACGGCGACAATGATGAAGTTGATTGCTGCATTGATGAACAGACCATAGTTCAACGTTGCCACGCCTGCGGCTTTGGCCGCGGCAATGCTGTCGAACGTTCCATCTCCGAGCACGATGAACATGTTCGAAAAATCCACGCCCTTCATCAACTTGCCGATCGGCGGCATGATGACATCGTTGACGAGCGACGTGACGATGCCTCCAAACGCGCCACCGATGATGATGCCCACCGCCATGTCCACCACGTTGCCCTTGACCGCAAAGTCGCGGAATTCCTTCAGGATCTTCATGAGCCCTCCTCCTTTTGGGGTCGGCAAGATTCAACATGTCGACCAGCCATGGGCAGGAAGATACTGCATATCACGGCGTTTTCAAACCGAACAAATAGCCACCCACTCCGCGATCGCGCAGTCTGCGAAAAAGAGTGTTTCTTCGGGCCGGGCCACGTACTAAACTGCGGGACAGGTTCTCGGGTTACCATGCTGAAACGCGCGGCCGCGCAGACGGGGCGTCACGGGTTGCTTCGCGGCGCCAACGGAGGTCCATGATGACGATCAACGAGATGCTCGCCCGATCCGTTTAGACCCGGGGCGATGCCGTTGCCCTTCGATACAAAGCCCAGGAGCGCTGGCACACCGTATCTTACCGCGAGCTGTTGGTACGGGTGCACCACGTGGCCGAGATGTTGGCCCGCATGGGCATCAAGCCGCACGACCGCGTGGGCTTGTTCCGCGAAAATTCCTTGGAGTGGCCCGAGATCTACTTCGGCATTGTGGGCATGGGGGCCACGGCCGTCCCCGTCGACGCCAAACTCCAGGAACAGGAGGTGTCCCACATCCTGCGCGATTCTGGAGCACGACTCCTGTTCGCGGGGGCCAAGAGCTACCCCCTGCTGCGCGATGTTGAACCCCATGTGCCCGAACTGGAGAAGGTGATTCTCGTCGACGGTCGAGAAGTCCTGCCCACGTCGTCCAAACGGCTGAAGTACTTCGATTATGAGGCCTTGAAGCAGGACGTTTCCAAGGCTGCCAACTCTGCCGGAAGGGCGTACGACAAGCACCAGCCGGCCGAAGACGATGTGGCGTCATTCATCTATACCTCCGGCACAACCGGACGGCAGAAAGGCGCCATGCTGACGCATCGCAACTTCACCTCGAACGTTGAACAGGCCACAAAGGCCATCGACGTGAAGGCCTCGGACAATTTCCTGCTCGTCCTCCCCATGCACCACGCCTTCGCTTTCACCGTCAACCTATTGCTGCCCATCTTCGTCGGAGGCGAGATCAGTTTCGTCGAGAATCTGAAAACCGTCGGCGAGAACACGCGGGAGGTCTCACCCACGGTCCTCATCGGAGTCCCTCTGCTGCTGGAGAAGATGTTCAACAGGATCATGACGGGCCTCAAGGAAAACAAAGTTGGTTACACCCTTTTCCGATTGGGCGTCCGCAAGCCCATCGCCAAAGCCATCGCGGCCAAGCTGGGCGGCAAACTCCGCCTCATGGTGACGGGCGGAGCCCCGTGCGATCCCGATCTACTGACGGGATTCAACAAGTTTGGCGTCGAGATCCTCGAGGGCTACGGCCTCACAGAGACCGCTCCTGTCCTCACGTTCAATCCGCAGCATGCACCGAAACCCGGCAGCGTGGGCAAACCCGTGCCCGGCGTTGAGATCAAGATTCTGGACGCCGGTGCGGAGGGAATCGGCGAGATCGCCGCGCGAGGCCCCAACGTGATGAAGGGATACTTCAACAACCCCGAGGCCACCGAAGCCGTCTTCCGCGATGGCTGGTTCGTAACCGGAGACCTCGGCTTCATTGATGCCGACGGCTACGTCACCATCACCGGCCGCAAGAAAAGCCTCATCGTCAACCGCGAAGGGAAAAACATCTACCCCGAAGAAGTGGAACATCATGTCTGCCGCAGCCCCTATATCCGCGAGGCGCTGGCACTCGGCTATCGCGAAGAGGGAGAGAAGGTGGGCGAGCACGTCGGCGTCATCGTCGTACCCAACCAGGAGGCGATCGACGACCTCGCCGCCCGCGAGAAAAGGGTCTATTCCGAAAAGGAAGTCGCCGACCTCCTGCGCCGCGAGACGAAACGAGTCTGCGCCGACATTTCTGAATACAAGCGTCCCCGGCGGGTTCAGGTCCGGTGGGAGGAGTTCGACAAGACTTCAACCGGCAAGGTGAAGCGCTACCTGTATGCCTTGGGAGGGGACACGGAGTGACCTCCGACCTCACGTGCGCCATGGCGGTCCTGATGGCGGCATCCGTCACCGCGGCAGTCGGGCAGACTCGGATGGCCATGACCTCGGGCAACAACGTTCCTTTCTCGATCAACCTCGCGTCGGGAATACGGCTCAGCATCTCGCAGGGCCCGAACCAAGCCATGTATGTCGATGACAGCGACCTGTTCAGCGGCTATCCGACACCCCGGGGCGGCGAGCATGCAACGCTGCGAGGGCCTGTCCATGTCGAGCCCGAAGCTGGGGTCTGCATGCGCCAGATCGTGGTCAACCCGATCCACGGGTTCCTATATAGCTGCCGAAACCGGCCCGGACGGGAGACATCCAACAGCCGGGCCGTCGGGGACCTCATCACCCGGGCCTCGCCCGCCCGCGTCTGGATGGAGTGGGAAGGCACGGTTGACACCATCGCAACCAATGGAGACGTCCTGCTCCGGGACATCGACCGCTATACCGTCATTCCGTTCGACCTGAACGGCGTGGCACGGCAGGCGGCCTTCAGCTGGCGTCAGTCATGGAACGAGTTCGCTCAGACCATCAGAAACCAGCAGACGCCGCGCGGCCTGCTGACCATGGATGGGCAACTGGATACGGAAACCGTTCTCAGTCGAATAGCCACTGTCCCGGAGACCTTGGAAGACGACCTGCAGGCGGTTTTCTACGACCCGGAGCGCGAGGTGACGGAAATCCGTTGGCCGAGAATCGATATGGGAAACTCCACACTCGACGGTCGTGAGATCTCCTTGGGGATCGAGCGCCGATGCCTTGTTGAAATGACGGCCCCACCCCGCGGCCTGGAAATAGCCGTCCGTCTGTCCAAGATGCCCGTGCTCCGCGCGACTGTGCGGCAACCTGTACTGCTTGCACCGCCGGTCCAGCCCCTGACCAACATCCTGTACAGGCCGCTGCAGCCCATAGAACTCCCCGTCGTGCGGACATCGGCGGTCCCCTTACCCCGCGCCACGTTGGCCACCAACGCCCTGATCGCAAGGCCCTACCCCGGCAATCCACAAGGCATCGTCACGACACGCCCCGTCAGGGTACCCCGTGCGTCGATGACCCAACCCAGACTGCCATCCATACGGCAGCAGACAGGTTCAGCCGAGTAGTTCGCCGGCCTTCATCGGATGGCCGCACAGGTAGGCACCGCCCGCCATGGGCTTCTTCCCTTCGGGCTGCACCTCAAGAAGGCGTATCGCTTTCTCGCCGCAGGCCACCAGAGGACCCATGACATCGCTCCCCAGCACTTCACCCGGCCGCCCCCTGCCTTCCTCGACTTTCGTGCGCATGATCCGAAGAAAATGACCTGAACCCTCCGGCACCTCACAATAGGTGCCCGGCCAAGGGACAAAACCGCGAACCCGGTTGTGAATCTCCGCGGCCGCCCGGGTCCAGATGATCCGACCGTCCTGCTTCCGAAGCTTGGGGGCCAGGACAACACGCGATTCGTCCTGCGGCGTCCTGCGTATCCGCCCGGCACGAATGTCCATCAGCACGCGAAGCAGCAACGTCGCACCCAACTCGGCCATCAACGGTTCCAGCGTCGCGGCCGTGTGCTCGTCGTGAATCGGAATTTTTTCCTGCAGGATAATGTCGCCCGCATCCATCCGCTCATTCAGATACATGATCGTCAGACCCGTCTCCGTGTCGCCATTGGCCACGGCCCAGGCTATAGGCGCCGCACCCCGGTACTTCGGCAAAAGCGAGGGATGAATGTTGATGGACCCCAAGGGTGGAACAGCCAACAACGCAGGTTTGAGCAACTGACCGAAGTCCGCGACTACGAAAAGATCCGGTTTCCACGACGCAATCTGTTCAACAACATCCGGGGCACTCACCTTCTCCGGCATCAGGATGGGAATATCACGTTGACCCACGAAGGCGCGAACTGGACAGGGAGCCAAATGTTGTCGCCGGCCGCTTGGACGGTCCGGTTGCGTGACGAGCCCCACCACCTCGTCCTGCTTCTGTTCCAGCAGCGCGCGCAGCGCCGGACACGCCAGCCTGCCCGAACCCATGAAGGCAATGCGCATGATGATCCTTCCCTCTTCCAGCCAACGCGCCACATCTTAACCATCCAGAACGCTAAACCCAATCAGGATTTGTTTGCGTCACGAGTCCACGCTCGACGCCACGCCGGTAGATTGCTAGTGTTTTTCATTAATGGGGGTTGCCCATGCTGGCTCGCTCGATAAAACAGAAGACGCAGGAAATCATCGAGTCCTTCCATGCCAACCGACTGCAGGTGCCGGAAACCATTGTCTTTGGCAGGAACAAGTTGGACTCCTTGGGCGAGCTCGCCTTCCCCTTGGCCTGGGGTCAAAAGGCCTTGGTGATCACCGGGGTCCGCTCCGCTCGTCACTCCGGCCTACTGGATCGACTCACCACACTTCTCAACCGCTACACCATCAGCAGCGTGCCCTTCTCGGAGGTCGGTCGCGAGCCCACCTGCGCCATCGTCGATAGTGCCGCCGCACTGGCTCGCGAAGTCAAACCGCGTATTATCATCAGCGTGGGTGGCGGAAGCGTAATCGACTGCGGCAAGGCCATCGCGGCGCTCGCCGTAAACCACGGCTTCGTGGAGGATTATCTCGAGGGCGTGGGCAAGAATCTGCCCGTGGCCAACCGGCCCCTGCCCCACATCGCCATACCAACCGTGGCCGGCACCGGGGCGGAGATGACAAAGAACGCCGTCATCACTTCAACGGAGAAGGGCTACAAGAAGAGCATGCGGGCCGACTCCATGATCCCGACGATTGCATTGATCGATCCCACCCTCACACTGGGCGTGCCCCCGCACATTGTCGCCTCGGGCGGCATGGACGCCATCGCCCAATTGATCGAGCCCTGCATTTCAACGCGACGCCGCAAGGAAACCACGCTGTTGGCCCTGGACGGCCTGCGCTACGCGCGTCAGTCCCTAGCCCTTTGCTACGAAGATCCGAACAATGTGCCCGCGAGGGAACACATGTGCATGGTCAGCATGATCAGCGGTGCCTGCCTGGCTAACTCGGGGTTGGCCATGGCCCATGGCATTGCCGCTGCACTGGGCGCGCTGTTTGATGTTCCTCACGGCTTGGCCTGCGGCCTTCTGCTACCCCATTCACTGCGCTATAACCGCAAGGCCTGTGAGGGTGAACTGGCAACCGCCTTGGCCGCCTTCCTCAATCAGGACAGACCGACAGGCGACACCATCGACGACGGTATTGCAGCGCTGGAAGGCCTCAATCAGTGGTTACAGATTCCGCAGGACTTGAAGTATCTGGGCCTCAGCGAATCCGACCTGCAGCGGCTCGCCGAGGCCTCCCTGGGAAGCAGCATGTCGGGCAATCCCGTGCCGATGACCCCGGAATCCACCCTCGCCTTTCTCAAGACGCTCGTGTAGGGCCGCGGATAACAGTGCCGCAGCCCCACAGCTGAATCTCTGACCCTACTTCTCCACGTTGGAGTAGAGTTCCTCGCCCGTTTCGGCATGCGTGATGGTGAACTCTTCCATGTGGCGGCCGGCCTCCGCAACAAACGTCAGCCGCGTGGCATACCGCCGCTCCATCTCAATCAACGTGGATTCATCTTCCGTACGCAGGCGTTCCATAACCACCGGATTCACGGTGATCTTGACCGGCAACGGCTGCTTGTCTGTACGGTGCCGCCGCATGACTTCGGAAATGTGCCGCTGAATCTCCACGCTCATGCTGAGCGTGGACTTCACCTTGCCGCGCCCTTGGCAGTAAGGGCAATCCATGTAATTACTGGCACGAATGCTCTCTTCCATGCGCTGCCGTGTCATTTCCAGCAAACCGAGTTGCGAGATCGACAGCACATTGGTGCGAGCCTTGTCGTTCCTGAGGGCATCGCGCAACGTCTTGTAGACGTTGTTCTGATGCTTCTTCTGCTTCATGTCGATGAAGTCGATGACAACAAGACCGCCGACGTTGCGGAGCCGCAGTTGCCGGGCCACTTCGTCGGCAGCTTCCAGGTTGACCTGGTAGATGGACTCTTCCTGCGATGACCCGCCCTTGTGCCGGCCCGTGTTGACGTCGATCGCAACCAGCGCCTCGGTTTCGTCAAACACGATATACCCGCCGGATTTGAGCCAGACCTTGCGGCGAAACGCATTCTCCAACTGCCGCTCCACCTCGAAATGCTCGAAGATCGGGGCCTCGCCGTCATACATCTTGATCTTGTTTCGCACGCGCCGCGAGATCTTCGAAACAAGCGCCTTCACACGCTCGTAGGCCTCGCGGGAATCGATCACGATCCGGTCAATATCGTCCGTCAACGAATCCCGAACCACGCGTTCAACCAGATCGGGTTCCTCGTAGAGGCGGCACGGCGCCGGCTTTTCGCGAATGCCCAGTTCGATCTCTTTCCAGGTTTCGAGCAGCGCGCGCACATCGCGCACGAAACTGACCTTGCGCGCACCCGCACCTGCGGTGCGCACGATGAGCCCAATGCCCTCAAGGACCGGCAATCGCGCCAGGACCTTCTTCAGGCGAAGCCTTTCCTTGGCATCCTCAATCTTGCGCGATACACCCTTGAGATTCGTGCCGGGCATCATCACCAAGTAGCGACCCGGAATGCTCAGGTTGGCCGTCACGCGAGGACCCTTGGTTCCTATGGCAGCCTTGGTCACCTGCACCACGATCTCCGAACCAATCGGGAACCGTTTGGCCATCTCGCCGGGCGAGAAACGTTTCTGGCGGCCGGAGCGGGCACGCTGAACGCCTTCTTCGGCCTCAAGTCGCGCCGCGTCCTCTGGAATCATATCCCAGTAATGCACAAAGGCATTCTTCTTCATTCCAATGTCGATGAACGCAGCCTGCAGACCGTCCTCCAGGTTCTGGATTTTCCCCTTGAAGACGCTGCCGACAATGCGATCTTCGCTCGGGCGCTCGATGTAGAACTCCTCAAGTTTCCCGTCCTCCATCACGGCGGCCCGGGTTTCGAGGGTCTCATCGTTGATGATGATTTCCTTGCGAATCTTTTTTCCAATTCCAAACATTTTCAGATACTCCCACATAGGCTTTTGCACCTCATTGCTGATAACGGCGTACGTAGACGCTCTGCACAATGCCCAATCCCATCATCGTGCTGACCATAAACGACCCGCCATAACTGATCAGCGGTAGCGGCAGGCCGGTGATCGGCAATAGGCCGATCGTCATCGCGATATTCACGAACACGTGGCAGAACACGAGACCGGTGACCCCGGCCGCCAGCAGGCGGCCAAGTTTGTCCCGCGCGGCCAGCGCCGCACGGATTCCCGTCGACAACAGCATGGCATACAGTGCCAGCAGCATCACCGACCCCACGAACCCCACCTCCTCCGCGATCACCGAGTAGATGAAGTCCGTCGGAGCAACCGTGCGCGGCAGGAAGCCGAGCACGTTCTGCGTCCCCTTCAGGTAACCCTTCCCCGAAAAACCGCCCGAACCCACCGCGATCTCGGACTGGATCTTGTTCCAGCCGGATCCCAGCGGGTCGCGCCCGGGGTCAAAGAACACGAGGATTCTTTCCTTCTGGTAATCCCCAAGACCGAACCAGCCGACCGGCATAAGCAACACGCCGATCAGGACCAGAATGCCCAGGTATTTCAGGGGCACCCCGGCTGCGTACATCATAATAAAGGCCAGCGGCAACAACATTGACGCCGACCCCAAGTCAGGCTCTTTCAGAATCAATACGAACGGCACTCCCATGAGCAACAGGGTCTGAACCACGCACTTCGGTTCGCGCACATCCCGACCCGGCCGGCCCAGAAATCGGGCCAGCAAAACCAACGTAGCCAACTTGCCGAATTCCGACGGTTGAATCTGCACGCCAAACAGGTTCAGCCATCGATAGGCACCGTACACCTTCTTGCCAAATAACAAGACCAGCACGAGGAGGATGATCCCCAAGGCATACAACCACCACGCGGCATCACGAAGACGGCGGTAGTCAATGAAGGCAAAGACAAGGAACAATCCCAACCCGATCACGGCCCACACGATTTGCTTCTGGTAGAAGTCCGCCATCGCCGTGCCATCGCTGCGATACGATGCGCTGAAGATGAAGGCCGTGCCCACCAGCAGCAACGCTATGATGGACAACACCATCCACCAATCCATCCGCTTCAGCACATGTTGCAGGGCGTCAAGGTTCATCACCCCTGCCCTCCCGCGGCATCCGTCGGGTGGAAGATGGCGCTCATGACCTGCTTCATCTTCGGCGCCGCCGTGGTTCCGCCCGTGACGGCTTCTTCAACCAACAAGACCACCGCGTAGCGCGGGTTGTCGTATGGCGCAAAGGCAATCATCCACCCGTACTTCTTACCCGAACCCTTCACCCCGTATTCTGCTGTGCCGGTCTTACCCGCAAACTCCACACCGGGAATCGCCGCCAGCCGCCCCGTGCCGCGAGGCGACATGACCACATCGCGCATGCCTTCCCGCACCGTGCGCACCGAGGTCGGCGACCAGTTCATCTCGTTGACAATCTGGGGAGGAATGGGACGGAATGAATCCTTATCGTTGTCGCGGATGCCCTGCACAATCCTGGGCTTGTAGAGATGTCCGCCGTTTGCAAGCGTCGCCGTCACCAGCGCCAACTGGAGCGGCGTTACCGTGAGTGCGCCCTGCCCGATGGAGAGGTTGCAGGTGTCACCATCCCGCCATCCATCCCGATATACACGTCGCTTCCACGCATCGTCCGGCAAAAGGCCCGATGCCTCATAATCCAGCGCAATGTCCGTCTTCTGCCCGAGCCCCAACGCCGCAGCGGTATGATAGATCGCGTCGTATCCACTCTGCAGGCCGAGCCGGAAGAAGTAGACGTTGCACGAATGCTCAAGCGCCTGCTGCATGGTCAACGTCCCGTGCCCCGGATGGTACCAACACTGGAAACGCGCATTGCCGAGCATGAAGTAGCCCGGACAGTTGAACGTCGTCTGAGGGGTGGCCTTGTGATTCTCAAGCGCAGCCATGGCCACGACAGCCTTAAAGGTGCTCCCCGGCGCATACGCACCCGCCACGGCACGGTTGAGCAAAGGCTTCTCATTGTTTTCGATCAGCGTTTTCCACACATCCGCCGGGATCGCCGGCACAAATAGATTCGGATCGAAGCCGGGCAGGCTGACCATCGCCAACACGTCGCCGTTCGAGGGATCGATCACCACCGCCGCACCGCGAACATCCCCCATGGCCCGCTCGACGGCCTTCTGGATATTCATGTCGAGCGTCAACACCACGTCACGGCCATTCTTGGGTTCTCGCGACGCAAGATCATCGTGCCGGAACCCGGACACGTCCACCCGAACCAGGCGTCCACCCGGCTCCCCGCGCAACACCCCGTCAAAGGCCTTCTCGATGCCCGAACGCCCCGCCATTTCCGGCAGGTAGTAATGGTATGGCTCCGCCTCGTCGTCCGGCGGGTCCGCCCGACCCACATAGCCAAGCACATGGCAGGCAGAGGAGGCCTCGGGATATTCACGCACCGCCTCGATATAAACGTCGACGCCCGGTGTGCCGGACGCCAGTTCGGACAGTCTTGCCATGGAGCGCTCATCCACATCGCGCCATGCCAACAACGGCAACGGAAGCCGCTTGCGGATGTGCGTCCTGATGTCCTCCGTCGTCACTTGACGCGGCACCCCCAGCACTTTCGACATCTCGTCGATCAACTCATCCACCTTGTTGATCGTTCGAACCCAACGACCCGGCTGCCGGAGTTCCTCGAGGTAGATCGCCACGCAGTAGCTGGGCCGGTTATCCGCGACACAGACCTTGTTGCGATCAAAGATGCGTCCACGCATACCGGGCAGACGAACCCGGCGCACACTCTGCCGCGTCAGGTCGCGCTGATACGCCTTGCCGTGCGATACTTGCATGCGCCAGAGCGCGGCGATCAGAACACCGAACGCCAGGAGCATGAGGACAAGCATCAGGCGTATCCGGAGGTGCTCCTCATCAAGTATGTGCCGGATCGCCATCAGGTTCTCTGAGCCTCCACATTGCCCAACATTCGATCCAGCGCCGCAAGGAGTTCACACTCAAGAGGAACAATGATGGCGCCCAGCACGACGGAACCCACCGTCTTAAGCACCACCCATGAGGCTCGCGCCGCGACGAGATCCTCCTGGGCCAGCAAACCGTACAACCCCAGCGTGACCGCGCCGGCACCCAGCGCGCCAAATAGCATACGCGTAAACAACTCATGCACAAAAACCGCATCCCTAAAGCGCTCCACGATCAACCCGACCACGCAGAAGACAAACGATGAGTAACCGAGGGGCGAAAGGCTGAGGGCATCCTGAAGCAGGCCCGCCAGCACGGCTGCCTGCAGCATCATCGGACGCGTGTGCGCCAACCCATAGTAAAGCACGATGCCCAACAGTACCGGCCCCTGCGCCTGACCCAGCCACGTCGGCGCGGGCAAGGCTGCCTGCAACACCGCGCCAAATACGACGACGAACCACATCAGCAGGGTGGTCATGGCTGCGCCCCCCGCTTGAACTCCATCTTGCGAAGATACTCGTCGATCGGGTTTTCCTGCTCGGCCAGAACAAACACGTACGTCAACGTTCCCAGATCGGCCTTCGGGATCACATCCGCCCACTGGAAGAGTCCCGAATCATCCGCGTGAATACTCTCTACATAGCCAATCAGCAGCCCCTTGGGAAACACACCACCCAACCCCGAAGTCACCACCTCATCGCCTACAAACACCGGCGTATTCTTGTTGATGAAATCCATCCTGCAAACCACCTGCCCCGACGCGGTCAATCCCTGGCCCGAGACAACGCCGAAAGATCCTGTCCGCGCAATGCGCGCCGAAACCTTGCTGCCGCGATCGGAAATCAGGATTACATCGGCGGTTCGCGGCGAGGCTTCCATCGTCCTCCCCGCCAACCCATCAGGCGTTATCACGGCCATGTTCGGCTGCACGCCCTCGGCTGAACCACGATTCAGGCGAATCGTCTGCCACCAGCCGGCGATGTCGCGGGCGATCACTTCACAGGGAATCAATTGGCGGTTGATCCGGCGCGCAAATTGGAGTTGCTCCCGCAACTCGGTGTTCTCCCTCTCGAGCGAACGCAGGTCGCGCACCTCGTTGCGGAGCAGAACCAGTTCTGCGGCCATCTTGCGATTCTCGTTGAGAACGCCACTGAGACCACGGACGGAACGGAAAGCTTCCCGTACATCCAGGACAAAGCCGGAAACCGTCTCCTGCAGAGGGGCAACCCCCTCGCGCAAGGCGGACTTGATCTGCTGGTGGGCGCCTTTCGGCAAGTTCAACACCACCAACAGCAAGGCGGCCAATACCGCCCAAACCACGATACTTCTATCTCTCATCTACCCTCTAGAGCCCTCAAGAAACCACGGCAATCTTCGATGAGAGGGCCGATGCGGCAGGACGAGTTTGGACGGACACGGGGTCGCTTCAGACGCGAGACCCGGCAGCGGCAACCTTACGGAGGAAATTGAGTTCGTGCAGCACGACACCCGTTCCTTCCGCAACGGCACTGAGAGGATCCTCGGCCACGTGGACCGGCAGCCCGGTCTGTTCGGCAATCAACTTGTCGACGCCGCGCAGCAAGGCACCACCACCGGCAAGCACCAGCCCGCGGTCCACCAGGTCGGAGGACAACTCAGGGGGACAGCGCTCCAGGGTGATTCGAATCGCCTCTACAATAGCCGAGATCGGTTCCTGGAGCGCCTCACGCACTTCCTCGGAAGTGATCGTGAGCGTTTTCGGCAGACCTGCCACCAAGTCGCGACCTTTGACCTCCATGTTGGTTTCCTCGCCCATGGGGTAGGCCGAACCTATGGCTATCTTGATCTCCTCTGCCGTCCTTTCGCCGATCATCAAATTATACACCCGCTTCATGTACTGGACGATGGCCTCGTCCATCTCGTCACCACCGACACGCACGCTGCGGCTGAGCACGATGCCGGCCAGAGAGATCAGCGCCACCTCGGTGGTACCGCCGCCGATATCAACAATCATGTTGCCGGCTGGCTCCTGGACGGGAAGGCCCACGCCAATGGCAGCGGCCATCGGCTCCTCAATCAAATACACCTCTCGCGCGCCGGCATGGGTTGCAGAATCCTTGACGGCACGTTTCTCTACCTCCGTGATTCCGCTGGGAACCGACACGATAACACGCGGTCTCACCCACATTCGGCGATTATGCACCTTGCGGATGAAATAACGCAGCATGGCCTCCGTGATCTCGAAGTCAGCGATGACACCGGCTTTCAAAGGACGGATGGCCACGATGTTACCGGGGGTGCGCCCCAGCATACGTTTTGCTTCTTCACCAACGGCCAAAACCCGGTTTGTTCCAGCTTGAATGGCTACCACCGAAGGCTCGCGTATGACGATGCCCCGGTCCTTCACGTAAACCAGTGTGTTGGCCGTACCTAAGTCGATACCTATGTCGTTCGAAAAAAGACCCAAAAAACGATCAAACATGAAAGGATTTCCTCCGCCCGAAGGCGTTTCATCTTTGCAATCGGGCGTACTGTGCGACAACTCCGCTCAAATCGTCAAGCGTTAAAGCAATCAGGACACTATCCAGTCTTTCGGAGTACATCAGGGGGGAGAGCTGAGGAACCGGGAGGGTAACGGCTTGGCGCACCTTGCGAGGCCGAGAAACCGCCCTGACCTATGGCGGGCCATTGACCACGAACTCAACCTTCAATCCCGGACGGTCTCGGGCGCGCCTCGCGTCGCAGAAGGACCAAATACTGGTACTTGTCCAGTTTCGGAGGGAATATCAATCCACGCTTATTGCCGAACGCGCACGACAATCCGTACGACATTTGTACGGGCTTGAGGGTCGTTGCTCGTAATCATCACACTCCCATCAGCAACCGAACCATAACCAAGATCGACTGCACTCAATAGCACTGAAACGTTGGTTATGCAGTCGGGTTTCAGCACCGCCGTCACGGCGTTACAAGAGATCCAGTTGGTGGCAAAGGATTTGTCATTCTCCCACCAAGCCGCTTCTCCCCCGGCATATGCACATCCCACAATATCCGGGTCGGCGTCCCCGTCCATGTCGCTCACGTAAGAGTCATAGACAAATGACATGGAGTCATTGATGGTATGTCTCCTGAACTGTTGCGTGCCGTCATTCTCCCACCACGCAATGGAATTCTCCCTGTACAGGCAAGACACCACGTCCAAATCACCATCTGTATCGATATCCGCCACGTAAACCCTTCGCGGCCCGTCGACATTGTTGTCGATCATGTTCTTTGTGAAATTCTCATTCCCATCGTTTTCATACCACACCAACTCGCCACCAGTCTGAATCGCGGCGAGCACATCAGTATCAGCGTCCTGATCAAAATCGACTGCAAGAACATCCTTGGCGCCATTGGCAGATGAATCAATCACGTGCTTGATGAAATTGCTCTGATCATCTCCTTCCCACCATGCAATCTGATCATCGGTATACGCAGCCCCAATCACATCGTTGTCTCCGTCCAAGTTGACATCCGCAACACAAAATGACCGAGCACCGCCGAAGCCTTGTGCAATCACGTGCTTCGCAAACGTGTTGCCACCGCTATTCTCCCACCAAGCGATCTCGTTCTCTTCCTCGCCCGCCGCCAGGATGTCCATATAATCATCTGCATTGAACTTCACGGCTCGGACCATCTGAGCCCCTGCGAAGTTCGTAGCCACCAAGTGCTTTGTAAAGCTTCCATCCCCTTCGTTCTTCCACCATGCCACCTCGTTCACCGTCCGACCCGCGCCGACCACGTCCAAACGCCCATCACCATCTATGTCCGCAGAACACTCGGACCAAGCCCCGCCGAAGTTCGAATCAATGATGTTCGTGGAGAACACACCATTACCCGCATTGCTCCATATCAGCATCTGGGAATCTTGATAGGACACGCCAAGTACATCCATACGGCCATCGGCGTTCATATCGGCGGTTCTCACCTCGTTCGGATGCGAGACGTTGCCGTCTATGATGTGTTTCTGGAAGAGGGGGCTGCACGATGCCACGGAAATAGAGAAGGTCAACGGAGAACACCCCGTATTAACCATGGAAACCACGAAGTTCGAAATCGTGCCCGCAGTCAGGATGACATTGGTCATGTCACCAATGCCCAAGCCAAGACGTGGCGGCCAACAAGTATACTCGTCGGCACCGATGTCAACGGCGTCCCACCAAGGACGTGCTTGCCCATCTATATCTTCGGACGGAGCACCAATGAAATCCCCTCGGTCAAAGCAAGGCGAGTTCGTTCCGGCGAGATGATAGTCGCCCTGTATGAGTAAAGGATCGTTCGTGAGATTGCCGGTCCCCGGGAAGGAGTCCTGCACGCATGAGAAGGCGATCTCGCTCAATGCGTTCGTGCCTTTGACCTCATGAACAGATATTCCGTATAATACAGCTATTGTATTCAAACACTCCGCGGACGCCCTACTAATGCCCACATGTATCCCTTTGGTGCTCGTAACCGGCCTTATATAGAACGTGGAGGGATCCTCATATCGAGAATCCTTGGATACTCGCAGGTCACCTGAACGCACTGTAGTGCTGAAATCACAATACATGCCGCCGGCGATCTGAACCCGATAAACCTTTCCTGATTCCATGAATGGTGCATTGACCCACGACTTAGTCTCAACGCACATCGACTCATACCCGTAGTAACAGAAGGGCCGCCACGATGTTCCGGGGCAGGTGTTCCACGGGCAATACTCGTAGCCCGGACCGGACAAGAAATCTCCGGGAGCAAGCTCAGGTCCTTCTCCCGGCAGATACAACTGATCAGGATGGTTATTCCAGACAATCGAATTGTGCGCTGTCAGAACGGAATTCGGCGAACAGGCAATCCCCCCTCCCTCTTTGTCTGAAGTGTTGTCGATGATCGTGCAATTCCGGACTGACACATCCGAGTTGCTTATGGCGCAGAGGCCTCCACCACCGTTTTTCCCTGCGTACTTCCCATCGGCGGTGTTCCCCATGAACACACAATTCTCGAATACGACGTTCGACGAGGCCTGGCACAAGGCCCCACCGCCGCGCGAAGCCGTGTTCTGCACGAACCGGCAACGTTTGAACTGAGCGCCACTCGACATCAGGCCAGCGCCGGCGCCGTCATTCGCTTTGTTGCTCACGATGATGCAATTGACGAACGTCGGACTGCTGTTACTGCAATAGATCGCGCCTCCAAGATCGCCTCCGAATGCATTCTTGATCGTGAAACCGCTAATAACGGTCTCTGGTGTTTCGCCACGGTTGAATATGAACCCGCGTCCGTTTCCCTCGCAGTCAATGACAGTCTTCTCAGGGCCTTCGGCGGATATCAGGAGCAACTTCTGGCCCTTAAACTGGATGTCGCATTCCTTGTATGTGCCGGTCGATATCAGAACAACATCGTAGCCGTTGGTTGCCTTATAGAGTCCCCACTCTATCTTCGAGTATTCGGGGCTACCTACCCAAAACCGTGTTCTCGGAACGCTGTTCGACGACTCGGAATCCGATCCATGGGTCCATTCGAAGATGTTCGGATAGCCGTCCCCGTCGTCGTCTGCATAGGGATTCGCAAGCATGGAGCTGACGGCATGGTGTTGCAGATAAAGGAATATGTTCCAAGCCTCCTTGTGCAACTCATCTTGAACGCACATGCGGAGGCGGTACTCTGCTCCTACTTTCGAGAAGCCGAAGCCCAGCAGATCCGTTGAGGAGTCGCTGAGATGCACTGTTACGAACGCCACAAATCCTTCGATGTCGTCAAATCCAAGCACCACATTCATTCCAACGACTCTGCTAATGAACTCCCTGTAGGCCGATAAACCCTCGGGGTTGGACACGACATACTGTTCGAAAAGTGGGTCACTGGTCAGGCTCCGGATTTTCTCTATGTCGTCACCTTGATAGGCTGCCAGCAGTTCGGTCAAGACTTTCCAAGGAGTTGTCTTGTCGGTGCTCCCGCTGAAGCCTTCGGCGAGAGTCTGTATGTGTCCACCGGTCTGATTAGTGAACGCTTGGCCATTCAGCTTGTAGACGATATGCGCCCCCGACTGATGATTGGAATCCGACATATATCCATTCACTTCATTCGTCTCTATCACCAGATGCAGGCCGCTCCGTGCAAAGTCAGGGAACGTATCGGCAAAGGCATTTCCAGCAACACCAAGACTGAGCAGCAAAATCAAATGCATATTCAATATCTTCATCGGGATTTCCTTCATACGGATTACTCGCATGTGTTTACTCCAACCGGAATCGTAAAACCATTCCCCAAATTGCAGTACTTCCATTCTATGAAACGGTGGCCAGCAACAATCACCTTTCCGGACAAGACCGGCTGCACTCTAAACTCGATATTCTTTCCGCAGAACTTCTTCGAAGAGAAGTCGTAGCATACATCCCCACCCCCTGTGATATCCAATCGAGCAGTAACGGGTGTCACATTGATCACCGCAAGACCCGTGATGCTCACACCGCCTTCGCCGGTGGAAGTTGACATCGCGTTTCCACAGAATTGAGGGTGGTCGCACGACATCTCGCCTGTGAAGCTGAAGTCGATACTCGACGCAATCATAACATGGGCATTGCCCGTCAGAACCTCTGGTATTCCGACGAGCGGGATATCGCATTCGAGAGACCCCAACACTACCGAGTAACTCGCGATACTATTGACTTTGTACCTGTCTCTTATGCATGCAGGCGAGAGCGAACTGCAACACATCCTCGATTGCTCAACATCCACTTCGAGCCCGAATCCACTAGGTGCTGCAGGGACGCATGGGGAAATGGATTTCCAGCTTCCAATCTTCTTCAAGACCTTATCCATTGCCACGGCGAACTTCAGAATCTCTAGGTCAATCGTGATTTCTGAAGTCTGATCTTCATCGACAACTTCAATTGAGCCCAACACGTCTCCACACCCGTAAGTATACGCATGAAATGGCTGCGATTCTTGTTGATAGACAGTACTGAATTCAAGCGGCTCAACTGTGACGGTTGGTGGATTTGGAGGGGTCTTGGGCGTGAATACTGGAGTGAAGTCCGACTGTGTCAGAGTACTTCCCTCCTTAACGCAACAAGGACCTTGAATACCAGACAGACGAACAACGTATGTAGTGAGTCTGGCGTAGGTTCTAGAGCCCTTCATCACTTTGATCTTCGTCGTGCCGCTGCTGATACCATGGACTGAGATATTTGGCAAAGTTCCCGAAGAGATTTCCGCTATGTCGCCGTCTTCAACAGCAACGCTCACTTGAGACTGGAATTCCGCGGGCGTAACATACACGGTCAAACCTACGGTGTTGCCTTGGCAGATGTACAAGGGGTTGGGCTCGAATTCAACCAGCATGTCGGAGACATCCAGCGTCATGGTTTTTGCAGCACATCCGGACTCCGTGGGGGTGACCGTTATCTCGTACTTCCCAGGGGCCGCTCCGAACGTCACTTCCCCCGAGCCCGTATCAAACCCTCCCGGCGGTGCGCCTTCCACAGTGGCAATAGACCAAGTAACGTGCTCATCCGAACCGTCAACCAGTTCAGGCTCATAGGTTCCTCCGAGAGCCCAGAGCACGACATCTTCTTCCTTCTCCAGTTTGACTCCTTTGACTTGAACCAAGCACTTACACGTTCCTGGCTGCAGCGGCCCGGCACCCGTCTTCCCTTCGATGGTGAAAGTGACCTCGGCAGAGCCGGGCTTGCGTGCTACGAACGTTGCGGTCTGCCCCTCGCCGGCGGCCGGCAGAGCATCAATCTCTGATCCCACGGTCCATCGAGTCTCCACTCCATCGAGTTCGAGATCCTCTTCAAGGGGATATCCGCAATCCCTTATTCTGCGTCCAGCAGCGGCATTGGTATTGGCAATGATGCTGAATGTAGACCCAATACAACCCACCGTCGATTCCTCTTCAGCACAGGAAACAGAGACTTGAGGCGGGGGATCTTCAGTCCAGGCGCTTTCGCTCCTGATCTCAACTTCACAATCGGCAAAGCCATAGTAGGTCGTCCCATCGCTGTCTTCCGCATGGACCTCAAAAGACACCTTTGCGGTGCCGGCGGCATGAGCCTGAAATTCAGCACATTTGCCGGTACCAAAATCAATCAAGGCTTTGACGTTCGAACTCACGGACCATCCTACATGGGACGCCTTCTTCAGCACGATCTCTTCATCCTGTCGTTCCCCACAGTTGTTAATGTGGTGTCTGTGCCCCGATCGCAGCCAGACATCAGCGCAGACTTTCACAGTCGTCCGCTCGCAACTGGCTTCCGGATTGTCGGGTGCGCACGTGACGACGATCTTCGGGACCGAATCGGTAACCCAACCACTCCAGACCTCACAAATACACTCGTTATCGTCTTCGTCGGCACGAGAAGTAAACAAAGACAGGACCAAGAAGCCGAGAAGAACTACGATTATCCGAACGGCAAGAGAGCATTTGTCTGGGCTGTGGTTCATATATTATGTCTCCGCCAATGCTTGTAGTTTCTGCAACGCGGCCCGAGCCGCCGGCTGCAGACGCTGGTCTCCACCCGCAACGATACTCTCCAGGAAAGGTCTTTGTTCCTCTCCACCGATCGCTCCCAAGGCGGCGATGGCGGCGATTCTCAAAGGTACGCTTGCACTCTGACGGGCTAGAGCCTCCGCGACGGGCAGGGCCTCCTTGACATCCATTTCGGCACAGACTTGTATGGCCGTGATTCGCGGAAGGTCACCGCTGCTCTCGCTTCTCACCATCGTAAGCGCCGCTTCTCGAATGCGTGCTTCTTCGAACTCCCCACAGGTCTGTGACAAACGGCTGAGGCCCAACAGTGCAGTCCCCGCAATGCTCGTATCTGTCTCCTGAAGTGCTTCCCAGAGAATGGATTGAACCAGATTCGTATGTGTTGTTTTGGAGTATAAGGATACCAGATGTTGAACGGCGTAGTCGCGAATTACAAAGTCTTGCTCACGATCCCGATATACAGACACAAAGGTGTCAGCCAAATCCATCGGAGGCTCAGTAATGTTCCCGAGTTTGCTCATTAGGTCGTTCTTGAGTTCCTGTACTTCCTCGACGGTCATATTTGCGGGCGTCCCGTGAGACTTAAGGAACGAGTACACGGCATTCACATCACGACGGTCGGGCGCTAAATGCAGCGTCTGAATCGCCATGGTTGGCACTATACACAGTTCTCTTTTGGACTCGTACTGCAACCCGCCAGAGGAAGAATCCACAAGAGACTGCGGGGAGCCCTTCCGAATAACATCAGGGGGAGGTATCGGGTTCGCAACCGATTCTCTGGATAGAGGAACTCCACCCGCAACAGCGCCTTCCTGTCGTGATCCGCGCCAGAGCAAGAACACCGCAGTAAGAACAAGTAACAAGCATCCGAATAACAGATCTATCGCGCGTGTATTCATGTAATGGCTCGCTCGTTCATCCCTGGCGGTGATACCAGTTCACTCAGTTCTCATCCTTGTCCGGTTTGACTATGCTGAAGTCAACAACCTGCGCCTCGACTCGTGTGGCTTTGTTGCTCTGGAGAGCCTCTTTGGGAGACTGGAATTCTCCGAGTTCTCGGTCGATTTTGAAGCCAACGGTCTGTCCCGGTGACAACACCTTGATGTCGTCCAGCCATTTGGTCTCTGTGTCAATTAGTCGATTTGCGTTGTCAAAGCACATCACGTTGATCTTGATGTCGCAAATAGCTGTGTCTGAGCCGTTCAGGATGACTCCGACTATCGATTCCTTGTAGCTAGCGGAAGCTGCGGTCGTACGTGTGTTTGCCACAGAGATGAGTCTGACGCAGCGCTCAAAGTCGCGAATCTCCAGTGCTTTGTCTTCTCCGAATTGGTTGAATGCGCTTCTGAAACCATCCACCACTTGCGAGGTGAACGATTCCACAATGAGCTTGATTGGGGCGGTGTTGGTATCACTGCTCCATTTCCGCGCTGTTATCAGAAGTTCCTGCGAAGAGGATCTGATACTTTGTCTCGCCATGCGCTGTTGTTGCCACGGGAGCAGAACGGCCAGCGCGAGTATTGTTAGGGAAAGAATGACGATTGGGCTGTTAATGAATCTCCAGAGCGCGTTCTGTTGCACGTGCCTTCCCTTTCTACCTGCGCAGGGCGAACTGATCTGCGCCATTTCTGATCGTCATTGTTCCCATCATCGGCCTTGGTCCATTCTCAACGTTCTCCAAGAAGCACCCCGTTCTGATAGACCCTCAGGGTGTGGCACACAGACGAACTCGCCGATGCAGGGCGGATAAACCGAACCCTGCACTCGCCCAATTCGTTGAAATCAGCCGGCGTCAGTTCCTTAACAGTCAATCCATCGTCAAACGTGATCCCACCGACAATGATCTGCAGTTTGATGCTCAGATCGCGGATGATGGGACTCAGAACAACAAGAGTCTCCACCAGTTGGTCATCGTTCTCATATCGCTCCACGACCTTGACATAGGTCTCCCTGGTCGAGCGCACTCGGAAACCATCGATCCTGGTGCTGGCCATTATCGGGCCAACTGGAGACAGTCGAGCGATAACATATCTTGGTTCCACTGCATCGACAGACATCATGAACCTGCGGAATCCATTCGTGGAAGCATCCGTCTCCTCAAATGCCATTCGGGGATCGTGCTCAACTACTGCATTGGCCGGCAGAGACGGGCATTCCCACTCGCGAGCGGCTTTCCCAAACCAGCATGCAGGGGTACCGTCGAACGCGACATCTGCAACAGTGACTTGGATGCTATTACTCGTGATCGCTCCGTTGTCGCAAGTCCCCGCCACAGTGAACACGCCGGCCGTCTCGAACGTGCAGACCACTGGCGATTCAATAGGAGTGACGTAGTTTGTGACACCAATCACCTCAATTGTGGCGGTACCATTGGTTGCCCCGGCCGGATACGCTGTAAGAAGGATGGAATCCCCGCTCCGGATGGTCATGTTGCTTGCGTCAATCAGATTGAGAGGCGTCCAACAGATGGTGTTGGTCGCAACCGAGCCTCCGTTTTGGAATGAAGATACGATCGTCGTTTCGTTGGTTTGAGACAGGGGCACATTGGCATACCAGTGCTCGCCTAGCGCATGCTGAACCTGCGTACCAGAAACGGACATCATGCTGAGGAACGCCCCCCGGCCTTCGACGCAGACTGGAGACACAACACTGGAAGTTGGCGCAATCTCGACTCCGCAGCGTCGAGCCAGCAGGAACTCGACCCAGTCTTTCACGCCGTCACTATCGGTGTCAGGACCGAGCAGTTCTTGAAGTCGGAGTTCCTTCACCCGCAACCAGCGATATTCGGCTGAATTATCGACAAACACCCGCACCTTGTGAGTCCCTTGGGGCAACCACGGTGTCAGCACTTGAACAACAGCATTTGACACCCCGCAGGTGTGAAGAATCCTGCGGCCCAGGAATTCGTCGTCCACGTACACCAACAGGTCAAAGTCGTTTGTTGGAAACATTGGATGCTGAGCCGCTGCCTCGACCTCAATCCGGTACGTGTCCGCAACAGGTGCCTCCATCGCATATGCGAGTGAACCGCGTCGGTCCAGCGCATATATATCTCTTCCTTCTATTGCCCACGCCCCCAGTCGATCAACGACTTCACCACCACGGACGGAAGTAACAGTCGAAATGCCCGTAATATCTGCTGACACCGGATCAGTGCCCATATCGTGGACTTCCATGCCATCGCTGACTCCGTCTCCGTCCGTATCCGATGTGCCTGGGTTTGTACCAGCTTGGTATTCCTCCGAGTTGGACAACCCGTCGCGATCAGGATCTGCCGCCGCGTCGGATGCATTTTCCGGATCAAAGCTGTATTGCCGCTCCCAGGAATTCGGCATCCCGTCTCCATCGTCATCCAACATCAACGGCTCGTCCGCGGCAGCCGTCATTGAGTCCAGATAGGTGTCCGGCGGCAGACCGCTTCCTTCCAGCATGCGTATGTTGAGCCGGGATAAGCCGCAAACAGATGGGTTCAGGAATGGGATATTTCGGAAGACACGTTTGCCATCAAGATAGGCGCTCCAGGATTTTCTCGCATAGTCCATCCTGAACGTGAGTCTGTACCAGGCACTTGGATCAACTACGGAAGCCGAGTCCGCGGTCCGCCATAGATGAGATTGGCTATCGTATGCGCTCAGCAAGCCTCTCTCGTTCACCGCCGCAAGCACGCTGTTGGATCCGGAGATTGATGCAACGCTGGGCAACACGCCGGGCTTCAGTCTTGTGTACATGTCAATCCACACGAGCGTCTGTCCACAGGCGCCAAAATAGTGTGCAACCTGGACCTCGGCTGTCGATGCCGTCATCATTCTCACGGCATTTGTCCCTGCATATCGCACCGAGGACTGCACTGTGACCGAAGTCACAGCCAACCACCCTGCTTGACCGTTGAGGACACCCACAGCGTAGCCTTCTTCAGTTTCAAGTCCTGCTGTCCAAGGTAGACCTGAAAAGCTGTTGGAGACCACTGGATCGAAACCCCACCCTAATTCTGTACCATCCGCCATCCCGTCACCGTCCGTGTCCGGATTGAACGGGTCGGTCTCCCCCACATCCACAACCGCGTTACCGTTCGCATCTTCCACAATGTTCGCAATTCCGTCGTTATCATCATCAACATGGGAGGGCGTCGCTGCCCCAATGGCCAGATCGTCCAAGTACTCGCCCAAACTGCTTCCCCCCTCCACGTGCACACGCGACAGCCTATCCACGGAAGGATCAGCGAAACCAAGATTCGCCAGAATCAGCGCTCCATCGCGATATAGACTCCACACCTTGGCCGCGTAATCTTTGCGAACCGTTAAGTGCAACCACTCAAATGGATTAACATCGGGGGCATTCGTAGCTACAACCCATGCGTGAACGCTGCCATCATAGCCAGCAAGTTCCTGCTGGCTGTTCAACGCGCAAACTGCTGACAGATTAGCCGCGTTGGCACCCATTTCAGGCAACCGGCCGGCAACCATCTTCACCTTCATATCCGTCCAGATAACCGATCCAGTAGGCCCGCCGAAGAAATGTGTAATCGCGGATACGGATGAAGTCTCCATGCCTCCAATTCTCACCGCTTGTTGTCCAGAAGCCACCATCCCTGATTGCACCACGGCACTTCCGATCGTCTGCCATGCGTTTTGGCTCTGAAGAGCTCCAGCCACGTATCCCTGATTAGTCTCGAAACCCGCCGCCCAGGGCGGGCATTGAAAAGAATCGCTGACGACAGGATTGAAGCCCCAGAAGAATTCCGTGCCGTCCGCCATATTGTCGCTATCACTATCCTTGTTGAAGAGATCAGTGCCGAGCAAGTACTCTTGGAGATTATCGAGGCCATCTCCGTCCGCGTCTGCGTTCGCATCTGCGGGATCATTTGGATCGAGACCACGCAGGCGTTCCCAGACATTCGGCAGGGCGTCGTTATCGTCGTCGAGATCCTCGGGCTCGGTCGCTCTGATTTGAACGTCGTCCAGGTACGCTTCGCCGCGCCAGTCGGCGCGGCTGAATTCGTTGACGGTCTCGTCCTTGAAGCCAAGACCGCTCAATTCCAGTACCCTGTTGATGTTCAGGCTCCAGCTATGCGTTCCGTAGTCGAGTTTGATGGTCACGCGGACCCAGTCTCCCAATGGCTGGGGACTTCTGGACGAGATTTTCCAATCATTGGAGAACCCGTCGTAGCCGCAGATTTCGCCCTCTGGATTCACGGCAAAAACGGCTGTGGCACGATTGGTATGGTCGGCGATATTCGGCAGAGCACCGGAATAGAGTCGCATGCTGCAATCGATCCAAACACTGGAAACGCTTAAAGCCCCGTAGTAGTGCTTGGCTTCGCCAGTGGCACTCACATGCAGCACTCTGCCCGTTTGCACAACCGCCTCGCTCGCCAGCCAGCCGTTCTGGCCGTCGAGGTCACCAAGCATCCTTGACTCAAAGTCTTCGGACCACGGCAGCGTGGCAAAGTTGTCGGCGTTGGTCGGGGAAGAATCCCAGCACACCTCCGAGCCGTCGCCCATACCATCGGCGTCAGAGTCGGGGTTGTTAGGATCAGTACCGTATACGTTGATCTCCGCGCCGTCGTTAAGACCATCGGCGTCGGTGTCTGCCTTGACGGCCAGGGTCTGGTGGACAAAGACTTCGCGGGCGTCGTCGAGACCATCGTTATCGGAGTCGATGTCCTGGCGTCCCACCAAGTACACGCGGCAGAAAACACCGCTGATTGCGCCGGGATCAACCCAAGTCAACGCCATCCGGCCAGTAGTAGCGATGCCATCCTCGATTGCTGACCAACCGGCGCCGCTGACGAACGTGTCGTTGTCAGCCAGATCCTTGGAAAGAATTTCCAGAGTCTCGCCGACGTCGCCGGAGCAGGAGACGAAAAGCGTGACGGACTGGCCACTCTGGTTGACGACCATGGTTGTGATGCGAGGGGCATTAGCACCTACATCGAACAGGTCGGCATACGGTCGGCCTTCGGTCCACTGAAGACTATTCGTTGCCACGCGATTGTACCAGTACCCCGCGCCCATCTTCAGCACGAGGTCAGTCACACCCCCGGTTGCGTTCAGCCACTCGCCATTCGCAAACACGCATGTGTTGCTCGCCGCATCCTGCACTTGATCGCCTTGGGATGCGCCATCGTTGGCCAAATCTGTGGTGTTGAGGATTGTCTTGGTGGAATACAGCACGCCGAACAGGTTCAAACCTGAGGCAAACTCGACGGACTGCGTGTCGATAAGAACGACATCACCGCTGAGGAACACACGTTGGTCGGCGTGCCGGTTCTCGATCCAGAAGCCTTCGCCGACGGACAGCGTTTCCGAGGCGACCATCCAGTTCGTCCCAGCCTCAAACCACTTGCCATCCTTGTCGGGGTCGCCCGTGCCGTCTGCCTTGAAGAAAACAGCATACTGCTGCGCGGAAGCGTTCCACTTCACAACGCGGTCAGCCGTTCCTTCGCTCGTTGCCCCAGTGAGTTGGTTGCTGAAAATACTCCCAACGGCGGCGTCGAAGGGTTCGAACGGCATCGCGACAAGCATGCTCGAGTTCGACGAGACCTCAAGTCGGATAACCCCAGCGGGTGTCGAGACGAAATCGTCGGTACAGAAAGCGGAGCTGACGGCGGCCAAGAAGCAGCTTAGGGCAACCGCGGGGAGTGCCGCACGCGCTCCTCTTCCCTGGAAAAGGCGTTCATCTCTCTTCATCCGCCTTTTGATTCCTCTTTGCGTTTGCATGGCAGAACCCCCGGTAAGGCTTGATGCGCTAGATTGTTTCGAACTGACACGCCTCCTTCCGACATCTGCGCATGTAGAGTGCAGCCAGAGGAATCAGTAACATCAATCGTGGAAATGTGGGCAGGCGATCATCCGAAATCAGAATCACCGTGCCCGGCTCGGCCACTAACGAGAAATCATCCATTTGCAGCGCTCCATCCGATCCCACGCTATTCGCCCAGACCACAACACGCGCCCAAGTTGCTCCCGGCGGGCAGACTCCGCTCACGGTCTTCTGGACCCAGCTTTCACCAATGCCATCGAAGTTCGTGGCTGCCTGTAATACGAGGGTTTCACCACTATACGTGCCTGAGCAGAACTCAATCTTCATGCCTTGTTCAGACTGATTTGTCCAACTCGCGTCGGCCCAAAACCATGCTGAGAATGTATACGTAACACCAGACGTTGCAGGCACTTCCTGCCACCAACCGCCATTGTTGTCACCAGCCCAATTGCCGCGAATCGTGGCTTCCCAGGTTCCGCCATGTGCCCGCCAGCTCTCCCTGGTAGCGGTCCCCCATGTCGAGCCATGCCAACTAGGATTCATCCACTCCCAGTTCACAGCTTGGTATAAGGCAGAGCCTTCGTCTTCGAATCCGCTGTTTGAGAGGATGTTCCCCTCTGATGGCAGATTGATCCCGAGAATCAACACCAGCACTACTAACATGCTCACCTTCATGTCTCTCCTCCTCTGTGATTGTGTGCTCTGTGGTGCATCTGACTTATTCGGAAAGCGAGGGACAACACGAACATAGCCGTGACAACTCACCCGTTTGCGGATCTGCGACGCGTAAGAAACCAATGGGCTTGGAAACCGTGTTCTGCTGGAATATGATCGTGGCTGTATGGGGATAGAAAGCATACAGCGCGAACGAGAAAACACGTATAGATGAGATCCCTGATCTTACCGATCTCACGCTCGCCCTCCTTGACACTGCACATGAACGAGATTACGGCAGACTCCACAGTAAAGAATGGCGGGAAGGGAGAAGGAATGCAAGTGTTCTTCTAGGCAGGGCATTCCCCGGTTTTTCAGAGCAAAGAGGGAGGGGAGGATTGGAGGAAGCCGGGAGGGTCATGGGGATGGGGGATTCGAGGAACCCAGTGGGCAAGCTTGGAGAAGAGCGTCGAGATGCCATCAGCCAGCGCGTAGCAGTGGAAGTCTGGCACACCGAAAAAGCGTTGAGCCACTTCGGACACGCGAGTGGCCATGATCACCAGCTTCAAGGCTTGGCGGAGCCACGCCGCGGAGAAGTGGACGGCAGCTAGGACCGACGGCACCAGATTGCGCAAGCGGTCGTACTGGAGCAGGCGAAGGTCTTCCAGATGGTACGGCTTGATGAACCGGATCGATCGCCTCCTCAACCCACCCACGGATCAGATATCCACTCACGATGAACCGCAGGCTCTTGCGTGATGAACCGACGGCCACATTGGTCAGCAGCAACAACAGTTCCTCGCGCCTAGGCACCCTCACGGGCCACGACGCGTACTCCAAGCTCAATCGTTTCTCCGTTTCCCAGGTCTTCCTTGATCACGCTTTCGGTAAACCGCAGCAGGCAGTTCCGACCGATTTGCTTAGCCGAAACCGTCCGGTCTTGATAGACCGCATCCCGATCCCCCGTCAGGCGAACGATGAAACGTAAGCTACGATCTAGCAGCGGGTTGAACAGCTTAATCCGGTCCACGCTCCGGTCCATGACATAGATCCCTCGTCCTTGTGTGGAGCCCTGGATCGCGTCGATCACCCACAGCAACTGTGCGTTCTCGCTCTCTAAGTCGGGAACCGCACCGACCACAACCGCAGGTGCATCTTAATCACGAGTCGCTTCAACGGTTCACACACCACCGCCAGGCACTGCATCTTCTGTGCATAGCCCCTGCGTACATCCGTCGGATCGATGACGATCAGCGTGTCCGTCCTCACGCGATCCGCGCCCTGTCCGGCATCGTCTGGTTGATTGTCGGCGCCAACTCCAGGTCCGCCAGATGATGGCTGAGCTGTTCCTCATGTCTTCTTCAGTTCGATCTGCTCGCCCAAGGCTCGTTCGATCGAACTGAGCTTTAGGTCCCGACTGACTTGAATCCCGCAGATCATCTCTGAGATGAACTGACTCCGGGGCTTGGAAAACCGGAGTGAAACTATCCCCGAAAACCACTCCAACTGCTCTCGCAACCGCTGCACCACCTGCATACGCTTCATCTGGCCTCCCGCGGTGGTTTGCTCAACTCCACGTCGCCTGCAGCATCGTGGCACGGCGGGGCATCTTCTCCCTCCCCTCCAGCCCTTCTTCCCCTCACCCCGACCCTTTGCGCCAAATCAAGAGTTGAAACCGGGGATTGTCCTGCCAAAGCAGGCTCCACACCATCCGCCTGCGGCCAGACGCTACTTCCCAATCAGGGGTCTGGCTACCAATTCAACAGGTTCACTGCCAGCAACAGAACGCCGCTCAATGCCAGAGAGCAGAGCCTTGACCAGCGCGTCCCTGCGTTCCTCACGTTCTGGGTCTGGCACACCTTCCATATTCAGGTAGCCTGCTGCCATCCAGTGATGCCCACCACCCGAGCCCTGTTTCCGTATGATCGTCTTCAGCAGTTGCCCGCAGCGCGCGCCCTTCTGGCTACTGCGAAGCGATACAATCAGGTTGTCACCCTGGTAGGCCGTACAGAAGGACCACGTCATCCGCTCCATCCGCGCCAGCAGATCGGCCACTTCAGCCACAATCTCCGGTTGCGCCACATCCCTCAGATGTGTCCAAGCCACACGCCCAAA
>ERZ795056.1014-NODE-1014-length-33426-cov-56.846753_pt1 | contig 33426 bp, 31 predicted proteins | sample MGYA00375140_ERZ795056 | MGnify/ENA primary metagenome ERZ795056 (study PRJEB30185, sample SAMN05720227) | activated sludge metagenome | isolation source: Anaerobic digester | place: USA | collected 2015-03-09 ...
TCGGCGGCTGCACCCCGCCGAACGCCCTGCGCAATTTCGATGGCGACCCTTGGGTAAAGCGCAACGCGGAAGCCCTCGACCGCATGGGTACGTTACTCAACGAGTACGGCACAGTTGGCATGTCCGCGCCCCTGATCATGATTCCGGACAAGAGCTTCGAGTTCGACCTCCCGGAGCAAGGACCGACAGACTATTTCAGGGACGCCAAGAGCGATATCCAGGCCCGTGCCGCCGCGGTCGAACAGGAAGTATCGCTGCTCAGCCTGAACGCGTCCGCCACCATCGACCCCGTCAAACGGGCTGCCGCTGCGGCCAACATCGCCGCAGCCAAGCTACGGTTCAACACGGCGCTCAAGGCGGCCGAACAGCTCGAAGACCCTAAGCAGCGGGCCGACGCCCAGGCCAAGGCCGGTGAGGACTACGCTGCTGCGCTTAAGGCAAACACTGGCGAGGCGCCCGCAGCCCAGGACGCGCAAGGCGACGCCAGCAAAGGCGCGTCCCAAGCCCAGAGTGTCATTCCCGAGGCTTACAAGAAATTCATTGAGCCCGGCAAACTCCTTGGCACAAGCCCGGCGGTCACCTCCACCAACCGCTCGGCCCTCATCGTGGCTGCCGGTGACACCGCGGTGGAAGGCATCCTCCGTGCCATGCACAGCCCCACCACACCCGCAGGGCTATTGGGCAAACAGAAGCTCTTCGCGACGGCGATGGTGTCGGTCACGCCAGGCTGGCGCACCCGCTCGGACTTTGCCGCCCGGCTGACGATCCGGCCGACCTTGCGCTTCGAACCCGCCCGCGCAGAGGTTACCCGCCACGTGCTCGGCGATCTGAGAAAGGGTGATGGTACGGTCTCCAACTGCGGACAGTTAATGGGCTCGGCGACAGGCACAGTGAAGTATCACTTCGCCGATGGTAAAGCCATCGACCCCGCCGCAATCTCAGCCGTGTCCCCCATGACAGACACCCAGCATCTGCAACTCTCAAACAGCCAACGTCAGCGCAAGGAACGAGCACTCCAACTGGCGCTCGCACTTCAATCTGCTGGGCTCAATGCCGGGGCCAAGCTGTTTTACGAGCACCTGAAAGATCTCGAAAAAGACGTGCAGACCGACAACCGGGAGGTGCCGATCACCGCCTTCGCGACGGGGCATCAATTCGGTTACGAGATTGGCCCGGAACTGTGGGCCCAGACCGACCCCTCGGCGAGTAAGCCGACGCCGGGCTACCGCCTGGTCCGCCAGAGCTTCCCGACCCTGATCTTGCTGGGCTTTGAAGAGGAAGAACTCAAACCACGCTTGAGGTGCGATGCGGAACATCCAAATTCCGCACCAAACGTATTGGAGCCTCACCTCTACATGCAGCAGACCCGACGCTGGGTCCCGCTCACAGAGAAGGCTGCCGCCAATCGCCCCATTGACGGCGATATCGTCGCCCTCGACGATCAAATCACTCGGGCGTACGTGACAGGCGGCCCCTGTGGAAGTCGCAGCAACGGTGTTGCAGACAACGTCTGTGACCAGATCAAAGCCCGCGGCAACGCCCTCGCCGAAGACCTGATGGGCAACTTCCAGCAACAGTCGCTACCGCTTTGCATGGTCGTTCCCGATCTGCCACGCTGCATCGACGCCAGGCGTGAGGAGGCCCGCCAGCAAGCCGAGGCGGACAAGCGGCAACAGAAGAAAGCCGCGCAAGCGGCCGCCGCCCCGGCAGCCGACGCCACAAAGCCCGCGCCCGCCAACGCAGCCAAAGCCGCACCGGCCGCCAAGAAGTAAGCGCCGCCCCAGGGCCCACTGATCGCAGCATTACCCCCCATCCTCAGCGAGGAGACCGCCATGAGCAAGATGCCTCAATCCTTCCGCATCCGCGTCAATCGCGCACCCGCCAGTGCCGAGTTCCTGCCCAACGCCGACGACCGAAGGGGCCGCCTCGGGTTCGGCTGGGCGAAGGAGGCCGAGCCTTACGCTCCGTTCGACTGGCGCGCCTTCGTTCCGCAGGGCACCCATTACGGCCCACCCTATGGCGACGGAACCAACACCGGCCCTTACGGCGAGGACGGCAGTACCAATTACGGCCCCTACGGCAGCTACACCAAACAGGTCGGCCTGGGCTACCAGCCGGATCTGCCGGACTTGCGGGACTATCAACTGGAGCACAAGAGCAAGGCGAAGCAAGCGGAACTGAAGACGGCCATCGCGGAGATGATCGCGGCAGTCCAGCAGGGCAACCTGCTCACCACGCAGGAGCAGGGGAAAGACAAGGGCAGGGACGTCAAGAAAGCCATGTCGCCGGCCCGCCAGCGCAGCGAGATCGCACCGTCCTACCTGCTCCACCAGATCGACAAGCTGCCGTCCCGCTGCGATCTGCGGGCCACCGGGCATCTGTCGCCAGTGGAAGACCAAGGACCGATAGGCTCCTGCACCGCCCAGGCGGTGGTCGGCCTGATCGAATACCTGATGCGGGCCGGCGGTGGCGACGGACACGACATGTCGCGCCTGTTTGTCTACAAGCTCAGCCGTCGCCTGCTGGGCTGGGAGGGGGACACCGGCGCCTACCTGCGCACCGCCATCAAGAGCGTGGCGATGTTCGGCCTCCCCCCGGAAAGCGACTGGCCCTACGACATCAAGCGCTACGACGAGGAGCCGCTAGCCTACCACTTTGCCTACGCCCAGAACTTCAAGGCGACAACCTACGCCCGTCTGGACGGCTACGGCGACGGCAAGGCCACCCTGGATTCAGTGAAGCGTTGCCTCCAGGACGGTTTCCCGGTGGTGTTCGGCTTCCCGGTTTACAGCTCCATCGACATGGTGGGCATGCAGGGACGCTACGTGATCCCCAACCCCGGCGGCCTCGACGCCCTGCGCGGGGGCCACGCGGTGTTGGCGGTCGGCTACGACGACAACCTGGAAACCAGCCTCCCCGGCGCGGCCAAGCGCACACGCGGAGCCCTCCTGATCCGCAACTCGTGGGGCGTGGACTGGGGTGTCGCGGGTTACGCCTACCTGCCCTATGAGTACGTCTACGGCCTGCTGGCAGTGGACTTCTGGACGGTCTTCAACAAAGACTGGATCAAGCTGGAGGTCTTTGTCTAAACGCTTCGCCCAATCTGGAGGAAACTCGCAATGATTGCCATCCGGACCATCCTGCTTGCGACAAGCGCACTGGCAGCGCTTCCCGCCATCGCCATTGATACGCCGCAGTCCGGCATCTTTTCCACACCAGCTACCGTCTTCAACGGGAACACCAATCCGCCAGTGCAAACGATCTCGCCCGATAACAACGAAATTTCCTTTATCTTTCAGGGGCTGCGTATCGAGCAGCAGGGCAACGGTCAGCGACGTGGCGACACCACCCACATCGCACTGCATGTGCCTCTCACTATCGACAAGCCCACTCGGATCAGGGCGGAACTGCGTGGTGCCATCGTTGCCGAAAAGGGGGCGAAATGCCGAATCAGTATCGACAGCCCCAAAGGGTGGGAGGTGCTGACGGCTACGCAGGCGCCGCAGGCCTACCTGCGAACCTCCATTCCCGTGTCCGCCAGCGATGGTGACCTGAAACTACTGATCAGCCTCCGGTGCACCGGCCGACCGCTCACTCGCCCGGTTTTCATCGCCGAAGTGGATTCCCTAGACCTAAGCCTGGAGTCTCGCAAGAGCAAATAAGCGCCCTGAGCGCCTATTTGCCGAGCAGCGGCGTGGCGTCGGCGCCCGATGACTTGCTGCCGGATGCTGCCTTGCGGGCCTTCTCGGCCTTTTTCTCGGCGGCCTTGCGTGCGCGCGCTTCGTAGTCGGCCCGGTCGCTGGTGGCCTGTTCGGCGCGGCTTGCCGCGGCCCGGGCTTCGGTGGCGCGGCGGCGGGCATCGGCGGCGTCCTTGCGATTGCGGTCGGCGGCGGCCTCCATGGCCTGGCTCTTGCCGTCCTGCTCCCGTTTGACCCGGGCCGCATCCTTCTCGGAAAACTGGCGCAGCCGGGATTCGCTGTCGGCCCGATTGCGGGCTTCCTGCTCGGCCCGCTCGACCGCCTTGGCGGGCGCTTCCCGCGCTGCGTCCGCCTGACGCTCCTCGAAGCGGCGGTTCTTCTCGGCCAGTTCGATGCGCCCGGCCTCGTTGTCCATCTCCCGCGCCTTGCGCACGTCCGCCACCCGGCGCGCCCGGGCCTCATCAATGCAGCGATTCACCAGGAAGCGCTCGTAGCAGGCGATCTCGTCCGCGTTGAAACGGGCGTCGGCGGCACTGCGCAGACCGGCCGCCTCGCTCTTGAGCTTTTCGGCGCGGGCCAGTTCGGCAGCGGGGTCGGGTGGTGCGACCACCTCCTGGGCGTGCACGGAGCCAACGCACAGGACAACGAACACCAGGGAGGGCAGACAGGCGGACAGAAGGGGCAGGCGATGCAGACGCATGGGACTGGGCAGGGCTGAAGGCTTTTGGACCGCTTACAATACCGGATTTACCGCCCGGTTTCCTCCCCGTCCTGCTGCCGTGATCCAGTTTCGCTCCCTCCGCCTCGCCCGGGGCGTCAAGACCCTCATCGAAGGCGCCAGCCTGCAGATCCACCCCGGCTGGAAAGTCGGCCTCACGGGCGCCAACGGCTGTGGCAAGTCCAGCCTGTTCGGCCTGCTGCGCGGCGAGCTTCACCAGGACGCCGGCGACCTGGAGATGCCGGCCTCATGGACCATCGCCCATGTGGCCCAGGAGACGCCGGCCCTGGCCAGCCCGGCCATCGACTATGTGCTCGACGGCGACACCGAACTGCGCCGCATCGAAGCCGCCCTGGAACGCGCCGAGGCGGCCCACGACGGCGAGGAGATCGGCCACCTCCATGGCCGCCTGCAGGAAATCGGCGGCTATGCCGCCCGCGCCCGCGCCGCGGCCCTGCTCGACGGGCTGGGCTTCTCCGCCGCCGACCTGGAGCGCCCGGTGGCCGATTTCTCGGGCGGCTGGCGGATGCGCCTCAACCTGGCCCAGGCCCTGATGTGCCGCTCCGATCTGCTGCTGCTGGACGAACCCACCAACCACCTCGACCTGGACGCGGTGATCTGGCTGGAGCAGTGGCTCACCGACTACCGGGGCACCCTGGTACTGATCTCCCACGACCGGGATTTCCTCGATGCGGTGGTGAATCAGATCGCCCATATCGAGGGCCAGCGCCTGACCCTCTATGCCGGCGGCTACTCCGACTTCGAGCGCCAGCGTGCCGAGCGCCTGTCGCAGCAGCAGGCGATGTTCGAGAAGCAGCAGCGGGAGCGCGCCCATCTGCAGAAGTACGTGGACCGCTTTCGCGCCAAGGCCACCAAGGCCCGCCAGGCCCAGAGCCGCATCAAGGCCCTGGAGCGCATGGAACTGATCGCCGCCGCCCACATCGACACCCCCTTCACCTTCAGTTTCCGGGACTGCGGTCAGGCCCCCGACCCGCTGCTGCAGATTGAGGACGCCGCCACCGGCTATGCCGACAAGCCCATCCTGACGGGCATGAAGCTGACCCTCCGCCCGGGCGAGCGGGTCGGCCTGCTGGGCCGCAACGGCGCCGGCAAGTCGACCTTGATCAAGCTGCTTTCGGGTGGCCTGAAGCCCACCGCCGGGGTGCGCCGGGAAGGCAAGGGGCTGGAGATCGGCTACTTTGCCCAGCACGCCCTGGAGAGTCTGCGCCCGGAAGAGTCGGCGCTGCAGCACATGCTGCGCCTCGACCCCCAGACCCGCGAACAGGATCTGCGCAATTACCTGGGTGGCTTCGATTTTCACGGGGACATGGCCACAGCGCCCTGCGCACCGTTTTCGGGCGGCGAGAAATCCCGCCTGGCCCTGGCCCTGCTGATCTGGCACAAGCCCAAGCTGCTGCTGCTCGATGAACCCACCAACCACCTGGACCTGGAGATGCGCCACGCCCTGACCCTGGCGCTGCAGGACTACGAGGGCGGCATGGTCATCGTGTCCCACGACCGCGCCCTGCTGCGCGCCACCTGCGACCGCTTCCTGCTGGTGGACGACGGCCGGCTGCAGCCCTTCGATGGCGATCTGGACGATTACAAGAGCTGGCTCGCCCAGCGCCGTGCCACCGACGCCGCCGCGGCCCAGTGCCCGGACAGGGCCGCCGACAAGGCCAGCCGCAAGGCCGACCGGGAAGCTGCCGCCGCCGACCGCCAGGCCCGCCTGGCGGCCCGTCGGCCGCTGCTGAAGGAGCTGGAACAACTGGACAAGAAGCTCGCCCCCTGGAACGCCGAGAAGGCAAAACTCGACGAACGCCTGGCCGACCCGGATCTGTACACCGGCCCTGAAGCCGGCGAGGTACCCAGACTCCTCAAGCGCCAGGCCGAGCTGGCCGAGCGGATCGACGAAGCCGAGCTGCGCTGGCTCGAACTGCACGAGGCGCTGGAGGCGATTCCGGCGGACTGAGCCCTCGCGGGGAACGGAGCACCCCACCCACCCTCCCCGACACCTTCCGCGACGCATTCGACACAAGGCGTCACGGTGTCTTTGCTAGAATCCGGGATTCGCCAAATCAACCGCTGTCATCTGGAGCATTCCGCCGTGCAACTCGTCTGTCTCGACCTCGAAGGTGTTCTCGTCCCCGAAATCTGGATCGAATTCGCGGAGCGCACCGGCATCCCCGAACTGCGTCGCACCACCCGCGAGGAGCCGGACTACGACAAGCTGATGAAGTATCGCCTGGACCTGCTCAAGCAGCACAAGCTGGGCCTGCCGGACATCCAGAAGGTGATCGCCGAGATGGGGCCGGAACCCGGCGCCAAGGACTTCCTCGACGCCCTGCGCCAGGACTTCCAGGTGATCATCCTGTCCGACACCTTCTACGAGTTCGCCATGCCGCTGATGCAGCAGCTGGGCATGCCCACCCTGTTCTGCCACAAGCTCGAAGCCAACGCCGAGGGCTACCTGGTGAACTATCACCTGCGCATGGCCAACCAGAAGAAGGAAGCCGTGCAGCGCTTCAAGGAAATCAACTTCAAGGTGATCGCCGCCGGCGACTCCTACAATGACACCGCGATGCTCCAGGAAGCCCATGCCGGCATCCTCTTCCGCGCTCCGGACAAGGTCATCGCCGAGTTCCCGCAGTTCCCCGTGGAGCGCGAATACAGCGGCCTGATGGCCCAGATCCGCGCCGCCTCCGCCCGCATCTGACCCTTCCCCCAGCGCCGGCCACGGCCTGTCGGCCGGCGCCCACACCGCCATGCACCGCGAACGCTTCTACACCCTCTCCGCCTCCTGCCCCGACCGTACCGGCATCGTTGCCAAGGTGTCCGGCTTCATCGCCGAGCACAAGGGCTGGATCCTCGAAACCGCCCTCCATGCCGAACCGGCCCTTGAGGCCGACAAGCGCGGACGCTACTTCATGCGCATCGAGATCCGCGCCGATTCGCTGCCTTTCATGCTCACGGAGTTCCGCGAGCGCTTCCGCCCCATCGCCGAGGAACTCGAGATGGACTGGAAGATCACCGACTCGGCCGTGAAGAAGCGGGTGGTGGTGCTGGTGTCCAAGCAGGAACACTGCCTTTACGATCTGCTGGCCCGCTGGCAGTCGAAGGAGCTCGACATCGAGATCCCCTGTGTGATCTCCAATCACGAGACCTTCCGCGGCTTTGTCGAATGGCACGGCATTCCCTTCCACCATGTGCCCGTCACCGCGGACAACAAGGCCCAGGCCTACGCGGAAGTCCAGCGCCTGTTCGAGGAGTCCCACGGCGACACCATGGTGCTGGCGCGCTACATGCAGATCCTGTCGCCCGAGCTGTGCGCCGCCCACCCGGGCAAGATCATCAACATCCACCACAGCTTCCTGCCCAGCTTCGTCGGGGCCAAGCCCTATCACCAGGCCTACGTGAAGGGGGTCAAGCTGATCGGGGCCACCTGCCACTACGTGACCGCCGAACTCGATCAAGGCCCGATCATCGAACAGGATGTGATCCGCATCGACCACTCGGACTCGGTGGAGGACATGGTGCGCTACGGCAAGGACATCGAGAAGGCCGTGCTGGCCCGGGGCCTGCGCTACCACCTGGAAGACCGGGTGCTGGTGCATGGCAACAAGACCGTGGTGTTCCGCTAGCGGCACTTTAACGACCGCCGGATCCTGCTCGGCGGGATACCGCGCGAGGCAGGAATATCGGGGGCTTTCCGCCACACGCCCCCGGCGGGCAAGGATCAGACGCGCTTGAGACGGCGGCTCATCCCGAGCCCGGCGAGCCCGAGGCCAAGCAGCCCCATGCTCGCGGGCTCCGGAACGGTCCCCCCGGGGCAACCGGCACCCGTCGAAATGCACAACCCGCTGCCGGCAATGGCAACCCCACGGGCCGCTTCGACATAACCCAGGCCCACATCAGCGTTGGCGTTCTGGATGCCGACCGTCACCGCATGGTCGTAGCTGCGGGCATCGAGATACTGCAGTTCGATGGTGTTGCGGCCCTCGTGAAGAATGAGCTCGAAGGTGGCGCGGTTGTCATTGGCGAATTCATTGACGCGACTCCACTGCACGATGAACTGCCGGCTGCCGACCACACCAACGGTCTGATAGTAGATCGCTGCGCCAGGCTGAACCGTCATCCAGTCCATGTGAAAAACGGCGATCTGGTTCGGCACACCGTTGCCCGATCCGAGAGGCACGCCATCACAGCACATTCCATACGCATTGCCGAACGAAATAAAGCCGTTGGTCGCAATGTTGGCTGTACGGAAACTGCTGCCATAGAAACTGAAATCGAAACCCAGACCGATGATGTCGCCGGTGGCGCTATCGTCATCCAGGGGCAGCACCGAAGTGCCCGTGGCACTGATATCCCGGAAATTGTAGGCGACGCTTCCACCCGTATAGCCAAAGGCATCAGGCCCCGGAAAGGCGGCAGCTTGGGCGAGGTTTGCACCCGCAAGGGCAGCGAGCAGGCAGGAGAGCAGTTTCTTCATGATGGATTACCCCTCTTATCGACGAGGTTAATCTCGCAAGAAACAAGCCAGCAAAAATCCCTTTTCTCTACAAGCACATAGAAACTTCAATCCGGCTCCCGCGCTACATGTGTCAATTTCTCCGACGTTGCTGACCCGACGCTGGGCGCGCCAAAAGCACAACGGGCGCCGAAGCGCCCGTTGTTGCTCAGGGAAACTGCTACCGCGATCAGTTGTGGTAGGCGGTTTCGCCGTGGGAGGTGATGTCCAGACCTTCCCGCTCTTCGTCTTCCGGCACCCGCAGACCGATGAACATATCCACCAGCTTGTAGGCGATGAAGGCGACGACGGCCGACCAGACGATGGTCACGCCGACGGCGGTTGCCTGGATGATGACCTGGTCAGCGATGGAGTAGGTGTCGGCAGCCTTGTTGGCCACGTAGTCCCAGATGCCCGAGCCGCCCAGGGAGGGCGAGGCGAACACACCGGTCAGGATGGCACCGAGGATGCCGCCCACGCCATGCACACCGAACACGTCGAGGGAGTCATCGGCGCCGAGCATGCGCTTCAGGCCATTGACGCCCCACAGGCAGATCACACCGGCCAGCAGACCGATCACGATGGCCCCCACCACACCGACGAAGCCACAGGCCGGGGTGATCGCAACAAGGCCGGCCACGGCACCGGACGCAGCGCCCAGGCCGGACGGCTTGCCCTTGATGATCCATTCGGCCAGCAGCCATGCAACAGCAGCAGCAGCGGTGGCAACCCAGGTATTCACGAAGGCCAGCGCGGCAACACCGTTGGCTTCAAGGGCAGAGCCCGCATTGAAACCAAACCAGCCCACCCACAGCAGGGAAGCGCCAACGATGGTCAGGGTCAGGCTGTGGGGAGCGAAGGACTCCCGGCCGAAACCGATGCGCTTGCCAACCATGAAGGCACCGATCAGGCCGGCCACGGCAGCGTTGATGTGCACCACGGTACCGCCGGCAAAGTCGAGGGCACCCTTCTTGAAGAGGAAGCCGGCCGTCGCGTTGGCGGCATCAGCCGCTTCGGCAGAGGTGTAGGCATCCGGACCCGCCCAATACCAGACCATGTGGGCCATCGGCAGGTAGCTGAAGGTGAACCACAGGACGGCAAACAGCAGCACCGCGGAGAACTTGATGCGCTCGGCGAAGGCGCCAAGGATCAGGGCCACGGTAATGGCCGCGAAAGCACCCTGGAAGGCCACGTAGATGTACTCGGAGATCACGACACCCTTGGAGAAGGTTGCCGCCACCGAATCAGGCGTGATGCCCTTCAGCAGGACCTTGTCGAGGCCGCCGAAGAAGGCGCTGCCTTCGGTGAAGGCGATGGAGTAGCCATAGACCACCCACAGCACGCTGATCAGCGCGAACACCGAGAACACCTGGAGGAGCACGGACAGCATGTTCTTGGCGCGCACCAGGCCACCGTAGAACAGGGCCAGACCCGGCACGGACATCATGATGACGAGGGCGGTGGCCACGAAGAGCCAGGCGTTGTCACCCTTGTTGGGCACCGGAGCCGGGGCCGCCGCCGCTTCGGCCGGAGCAGCCTCGGCAGGCTTGGCCTCGGCGACCGGAGCGGCTGCCGGGGCAACGGGGGCTTCAACCGGCTTGACCTCCGCCGGGGCCGTAACGGCGGGAGCGGCAACCGGCTCGGCAGGGGCCGCAGCCTTGTCCTGTGCCAGTGCGCTGCCCGCAAAGCCGACCGCCACGGTGGTCAGCAGGGCTGCAAGAATTTTTCTCATGATTGAACGCTCCCTTACAGCGCGTCAGAACCGGACTCACCGGTACGGATACGGATGGCTTGTTCCAGATCGAACACGAAAATCTTGCCATCACCGATCTTGCCGGTGCTGGCGGACTTCTCGATGGCTTCGATCACCTGATCCAGGATCTCGGTCTTGACGGCGGCTTCGATCTTCACCTTGGGCAGAAAATCGACCACGTATTCGGCACCACGGTACAGCTCGGTGTGCCCCTTCTGGCGACCGAAACCCTTGACTTCGGTCACGGTGATTCCCTGCACGCCAATGGCGGACAGTGCTTCGCGCACTTCGTCGAGCTTGAAGGGCTTGATGATGGCAGTTACGAGTTTCATGGCTGGGTTCCTCAGGCAGGCGGCCGGAATTCGACCGCCCTGCGGTTGCGGGAATTAGAAGCTGCGGGTCACGGACAGAACCACACGGTCCTTGCCCAGATCCTTGCCAAGAAGGTTGGTGTACCAGGCGCTGCTGGCATTGGTGGTGATGTAGCTGAGACCCAGCACGGTGCCGCTGAAGTCCTTGGTCACGCCCAGCTTCCAGTCGGTGTAGGAGGCGCCCTCGGAGGTCGAGCCGGCAACACGCTGGCGACCCACGTGACCCACCAGGTTCAGGGTCGGAACCAGCTCATAGGCGGCATTGAGTTCCAGGTAGCCGGAGTTCTTGCTGCCGACCCAACCGAACAGGTCGCTGAAGGAATGGGAATACTTCAGGGTCAGGAAGGAATAGCCGGCGGACACGTAGCCTTCCAGGGTGTTCGGGTTGTTGCCGTAGCCGGTACCCGGGTAGAAGTACTGCAGCAGACCCACGTCGTAGCTGAAGTCACCGGCGGTGCCCTTGAAGCCACCGTAGAAGTCCATCTCGATGCTGTTGCTGACAGTGGAATTGCCATCCGTCAGCCAGGACACGTTGGAAGCCCAGGTGCCGAGGTACAGGCCGCTGGAGTGCGCGTAGTCGAAGCCACCCTGCACCGCCGGCTTGCGGTTGGTCTGACCGATGCCGCGATAGATGTACTCGGATGCCAGCGTCACGTTGCTGGTGAAGGTGTGCTCCGGCGTGGCATCGGCAGCGGTGGCCATGGTCGGCAGAACAGCACTGGCAGCAATCAGGGCGGAGGCAATGACGGTCTTGCGCATGATAGGGTTTCTCCTCGTAATCAAAAGTTGGCGAAGTCCAATAAGCAACACATGTGCCAATTTGAAATATCCTTGTTTTTCAGTCCACTGCGCGAACTGACCGGGTTCTGCTGCAGTGCAAGGAAATTCCAGTACGCACCAACTTGGTATCATGCACCAATACAGGGCGCCACTTTGGTGCATCAGCTGCGCCGATCAATGGGCGGTGGCGGTGCTAGACTTTGATCACAGGGGTTTCGTACCCTACCCTTCCCAAATTCTGAGGTAGCTACCATGGCCAACCCGAAAATTCTCGACGACATCGGCTCAAAGGTTTCCGAACTCCTCGCCAGCAGTCCGGCCAAGGACATCGAGAAGAATGCCCGCGCGCTGCTCGCCAGCGGCTTCTCCAAACTGGACCTGGTGACCCGCGAGGAATTCGACATCCAGCGCGAAGTGCTCGCCCGCACCCGCGAGAAGCTGGCCGACCTGGAAACGCGGGTCGCCCACCTGGAGGCGGAACTGGCTTCCCGGCCGGCGTCTCCGGCTGACTGAACCCCGCGATTCGTCCGTTGTCCCAGCGAGGGCGCCCCGGCGCCCTCGTTTGCTTCCTGCCCCTTCTGCGGAGACTCCCTTGAAGAAAGCCCTCGCCCTCCTCGCCTGCGTCGCGGCGCCAGCCCTGGCCGCACCCGTCAGTTACACCATCGATGGCAACCACACCTTTCCCGTCTTCGAAACCGACCACCTGGGCTTTTCCACCCAGCGCGGGCGCTTCAACAAGACCAGCGGCAAGATCACCCTCGACGTGGCCGCACGCAAAGGCAGCGTGGAGGTGAGCATCGACGCTGCCTCCATCGACATGGGCTTTGCCAAGTGGAACGAGAACATGCGCGGTGAAGGCTTCTTCAACACCGAGGCCTTCCCGACCATCACCTTCAAGGCCGACCGACTGCAATTCGACGGAGACAAGCCGGTTTCCGCCGAAGGCAGCCTGACCCTGCTGGGGGTGACCCGGCCTGTCGCCCTGACCCTGACCCGCTTCCACTGCGCCCCCCACCCCCTCAACAAACGCGAAACCTGCGGCGCCGACATCACCGCCCGCCTCAAGCGCTCGGAATTCGGCATGACCAAGAACATTCCCTCAGTGAGCGATGAAGTCCGCCTGGTGATCGGTGTCGAGGCTTTTCGCGACGCACCATGACGTAGCCATACCGCCGGAGGCATCCTGAGGTTAGACTCGCGATTTACCCAAACCGGATAAATCGTGAGTCTGGCCACCCTGACAAGCCGCGCCCTCGTCGGTCTCCTCGCCCCTGAAGTCAGGGTGGAGGTTCATCTCGCCAACGGGCTCCCGGCCTTCACGCTGGTGGGTCTGCCCGATGTCGAGGTGCGCGAAGCCCGCGATCGGGTACGCGCCGCGCTGCAAACCTCCCAGTTTGAATTTCCCCAGCGACGCATCACGGTCAATCTGGCCCCCGCCGATCTGCCCAAGGAAGGTGGCTGCTTTGATCTGCCCATCGCCCTCGGCATCCTCGCCGCATCTGGTCAGATCCCGGCCGAGGGCCTGGCACGCTACGAATTTGCCGGGGAGCTCTCCCTCACCGGCGAGCTTCGTCCGGTGCACGGCGCCCTGGCCCTGGCCCGACAGGCCGCCAGCAGCGGGCGCACCTTGATCCTCCCCGCGGCCAATGCCCCCGAGGCCGCCCTGGTGCGCGGCGTCGCCCTGCTGCCAGCCACCAGCCTGCTGGCGGTGGCCGCCCACCTGTGCGGGCACACGCTGCTCTCACCCTATGCCGGCCCGCCCCTCGTGGTGCCCCCCAACTACCCCGATCTGGCCGACGTGAAAGGCCAGACCCAGGCCCGCCGGGCCCTGGAAGTGGCCGCCAGCGGGCAGCATTCCCTGCTGCTCTTCGGCCCCCCGGGCACGGGAAAGTCCATGCTCGCCCAACGCCTTCCGGGCCTGCTTCCCCCCATGAGCGACGACGAAGCCCTGGAAAGCGCCGCCGTGCAGTCGGTGGAGGGCAGTTTCCGCCCCGAGCAGTGGGGCACCCGCCCGATCCGTGCGCCGCACCACTCCGCATCCACCGCCGCCCTGGTGGGGGGCGGTGGAACCCCGCGCCCCGGCGAGATCAGCCTGGCCCACAACGGCGTGCTGTTCCTTGATGAACTGCCGGAGTTCGAGCGTCGCGTCCTCGAAGCCCTGCGCGAACCCCTGGAAAGCGGCGTGATCACCATCTCCCGCGCCGCCCGCCGGGCCGAATTCCCCGCCCGTTTCCAACTGGTGGCGGCCATGAACCCCTGCCCCTGCGGCTACCAGGGTCACCCGGACGGGCGCTGCCGGTGTTCGCCCGACCAGATCGCCCGCTATCGCAACAAGCTCTCCGGTCCATTACTGGATCGCATCGACCTGCTCCTTGAGGTGCCCGTCCTGCCGGCCTCCGACCTGCAGTCAATCCATCCCGGCGAGTCCACCGCCACCGTGCGCGAGCGGGTCGCGCAGACCTGGGCCCGCCAGCTCGCCCGCCAGGGCAAACCCAACGCCGGTCTCGCCGGCAACGAAATCAACCGCTGGTGCCAACCCGATGGGAAGGGGGCACAACTGTTACAAACTGCCATCGATCGCCTCGGCCTTTCCGCCCGCGGCTACCATCGCATCCTGAAGGTCGCGCGTACAATTGCGGACATGAACGGCGCCGATACTGTGGGCGCCTCCCATGTGGCGGAAGCCATCCAGAGCCGCAGAGGCCTCTGAATCACCGTCCAATCCCTTCAGGAGTTTCTTCAAGTGGCATCCATCCCGTCTGCGGGCGCGCCCCGCGCCAAGAACTGGCTCGTCTGGTTCATCGGTTTCATTGTCGTGCTCCTGGCCCTGTTGGCCGGTTACACCTGGCTGGTGCTCAACTGGAGCTATTCGACCGGCGAACGGGCAGGTTACGTCCAGAAGTTTTCCCAGAAGGGCTGGCTGTGCAAGACCTGGGAAGGCGAGATGGCCATCGTCGCCATTCCCGGCAGCCTCCCCGAGATCTTCAAGTTCACCGTGCGTGACGACGGGGTTGCCGCGATCATCAACAGCCATATGGGCAAGCGGGTCTCCATCGCCTACGAGCAGCATGTGGGTATTCCATCCACCTGCTTCGGCGAAACGGGCTACTACGTGGGCAAGATTCACGTCGTCGAGTAAGAACCCTCGCCCGCCGGGCGTGTCGAACCGCGCTCCCCCACCGGACCCTTCCATGCCCTACATCCAGCTGGCGGCGCTCCTCGCAGCGCTCGCCACCGTCGGTCCGTTCTCGATCGACACCTATCTGCCAGCCCTTCACGCCATTGGCGAGGAGCTGAACGCCACCCCCCTCGAGGTGCAGCAAACCCTCACCGCCTACATGCTGCCCATGGGGGCCATGGTGCTCTGGCACGGCGCCTTTTCCGACGCCTGGGGGCGCAAGCCGGTGATCGTCGTCTCCATGCTGCTCTTCGCGCTGGCTTCCCTGGTGTGCGTGTTTGCCGGCAGCATCGAGACCCTGCTGGTGGGCCGGGCTCTCCAGGGCATCAGCGCCGGTGCCGGCATGGTGGTAGGCCGGGCGGTGGTGCGGGACATCATGGAAGGGCCCCGGGCCCAGCGCCTGATGAGCCACGTGAGCATGGCCTTCGCCCTCGGGCCGGCCATCGCCCCCATCCTCGGCGGCTGGATCCACACGGCCTTCGGCTGGCGCGCCGTGTTCGTCTTCCTGGCCCTGCTGGGGCTGGCGCTGGCGGCGTTGAGCGCCTGGCGGCTCGCCGAAAGTCACCCGGTCGAGGCACGCCACCCCCTCCACCTGCGCCCCCTGGCCCGCCGCTACCGGGCCGTGTTCGCCTCGCCGGGCTTCCTGCTGCTGAGCATCGCGGTGAGCCTCAACTTCAACGGTTTCTTCATCTATGTGTTGTCGGCCCCGGTGTTCCTGATGCGGCACCTGGGCCTCGGCGAAACCGAGTTCGGCTGGATGTTCATCCCCGGGGTGATCGGCATGATGGCCGGATCGGGCCTGTCCGCCCGCCTCGCCGGGCGCCTGTCCCAGGCCCGCACCATCCGCCTGGGCTTCGCCCTGATGCTGGGTGCCGCCGGCCTCAACCTGGCCGTGAGCTACCTGCTCCCTGCCGGCCTGCCCCAGTCGGTACTGCCCATCATGGCCTACAACTTCGGCATGGCCATTGCCATGCCCAGCCTGACCCTGCTGGCACTGGATCATTTTCCCACCCACCGGGGGCTGGCCTCCAGCTGCCAGAGCTTCGTGCAGATGGTAATCAGCTCGGTCACCGCAGGCATCGTGGCGCCAGCCCTGTGGGGCTCGGTCGGCAGCCTCGCCTTCGGCATGACGGCCATGCTGCTGCTCGGGCTCGCCTGCTTCACCGCCTGGTGGTGGTTCTTTCACCGCCGCCGTCATGAAGCAGGTCCGGCATGAACTGGGCCGAGAGCATTGACCTGTACTGTGAGCGCACCGACGCCAGCCTGTGGTCGGAGCCCCTCAACGCAATCAGCAATCTCGGTTTTCTGCTGATCGCCGTCCTGCTCTGGAAACGGGCGAGCGGAAAAGGGCGGGATCTGCAATCCCTCGCCGGGCTGGTTTTCGCCGTCGGGCTGGGCAGCCTGGTCTTCCATACGGTGGCCACCCGCTGGGCGGCGCTGCTGGACATCGCCTTCATCGCGCTGTTCGTGCTGATTTTTCACCAGCGCTTCCAGGTTCGCGTGCTGGGTACCGGCGACGGAAAGGCCTGGGCGGGGACGGCCGCATTCGTGGCACTGGCAGCCCTCTTTGTGGCGGCAACGCGAGGCCTGCCACCGCTCCCCCTCAACGGCTCGGAGATCTACCTGCCCCCCTTCGCGCTGCTGCTGTGGTGCGCCCGGGCTGCCCGCCGGACTCAACCCGCCAGTGCGCGCTGGCTGACCCGGGCCGCGGGGCTGTTCGTCATCAGCCTGGTCTGCCGGACCAGTGACACCTTGCTCTGCGGCATCTGGCCCGTCGGCACCCACGTGGGCTGGCATCTGGTCAATGCTGGGGTACTGTACTGCTGCATGTGTGCCCTGCTGGCGGTGTCAGCGCCACCGAGCGTACCCGCTACGTACCACGCGCCGCGGGTCTGACTCCGCCCACGGCCTTGCCAATCCGGCTGCGCTGCACACACCCGGGTTCAACACGGTGGGGCTGGCGGGCTCCGGCTCACCGTTGACGGTTGCCGGCACGGGAGCCCGCCGGCCACCGTCGGATGGCGGACAGCATTGCGGAAGCCCTTCCGGCCCACGTGATCGGCCGGCAGATCACGCCGGGAGCGAAAGGGAGAGCCCTGGCCGGGGCTCCCGGGTGCTTTAACTGAAGCTGTCGGCGAACAGGTTGTTGGCCCAGCCGAACATGTCCTCGTAGTGATCGCCGGATGGGGCCGGGGCTTCGGCAAGGGTGTTGGGCACCGGCTTCATCAGCCCGGTGGCGGCGTCATAGCCAAACACCACCGTCAGCCAGGAGGCGGTCTTTGAGGTGATCGGGCTATAACAGGCCGAGCTGGTCATCGGTGCCGGGTCCGGTGCCTCACCGGCGAAATAGCGGATCAAGGCATCGGCGCACACCTTGGCCTGGGAGTTGGCCATGTGGCCCGACTTGGGCTGACCCGTCCCCTGGGAATCACCGATCACGTGAATGTGCGGCACCACGGTCGACTCATAACTCAGTGGATTGACTGGCGCCCAGCGTGTTGCGGGATTGGTGCCGAGCAGACCAGCCGCGACAACGAGCTTTCCGGCCTTCTGGGGCGGGATGATGTTGGCGCCATCGGCACGGATCGGTCCCCAGTTGGTATGGATCGTCTTGTTGGCCCAGTCCACCGAGCTCACCACGCTGTTCGGGCGGTACTCGATCACGCTGGCATAGGTGGTCCGGAAGGCCGTATGGAAGGTGTGGGGCTCGGCCACCACGTCGTTGTTGGCGTCCAGCACGATGACACGCCCGGCACGACGCCGGCGCAGTAGGGAGTCGGCCAGCAGACAGGCCCGTTCGTACGGCCCCGGTGGGCAACGATAGGGCGCCGGCGGAATGGACATGACGAAGGTGCCACCCGCGGGCACCGCATCCAGTTGGCCCTTCAGGGCCAGGGTCTGGGGGCCGGCCTGCCAGGCGTGGGGCAGCACGGCGGTGTCCAGGCCCGGTACGGCGTCAAAGTCGATGCCCGGGGCCAGCACCAGTTTGTCGTAGGGGATGCGGCTGCCGTTCTGGGTGGTCACGATGCGGTTCACCGCATCAATCCCGACGGCCCGGTCGGCCACCAGGCTCACCCCGTACTTGCTGCGCAGAGTGTCGTAGCGCAGGGTGATGGCATTCATGCCCAGCGCCCCGGTCATCACCAGGTTGCTGAGAATGCACGAGACGTGGCTGGGATTCGGCTCGATCAGCGTGACCTGGATCTTCGGGTTCCACATGCGGACATACTTGGCCAGCGTTGCGCCGGCAAAGCCGCCACCGATCACGACAACCCGGGGTGCGGCCACCTGGGCACGGGCAAGGAGGGGCACGGAGCCGGCGGCAGCGAGTGCGCCGGAGGCCTGCAGGAGTTTGCGACGAGTGTGCGAAAACATGATCTATCCCTTCAGGCTCAGTCGTCGCCCCGCGACTTGTTCCGGCTGGCGGTGCCGGTCGTCGGGGTGGTCGAGGTCGTGGTGGAAACCTTGCCGGAGGTGGCAAAGTAGCGGGCGATGAGCCGGATCTGCGCATCGGTATAGCCAGCCGCCTGACGGTGCATGATCTCGTCCGGCTTGATCCTGGCCTTCATCTCGATCAGCTCCTTGTAGATCTCGCCCTCACTCTCGCCGGCAAGCTTCTCCATGCCGGACACGGCCTGACCGTTGGTGCCATGGCACTGGGCACACTGGGATGCCAGCAGGCGGCCGGCCGGCGGTGCGCCGTGGGCCGCAGCCGTGGCCATCAACAAGGCCAGCGCGGACGCGCCGGACAGGTACTTCCGGATCTGTTTCATGTTTTCTCCTCCTCCTGGATGCCCGCAGGGGCGGGCACACCCAAAAAATCTAGTGTTCGAACTCGATCCGCGCGGCGACGATGGCCCCGCTGCCGCTGTCGAAACGGCCCTTCACCTCCACATGGCGGCCATTCGCCAGCTCAGCCCGGGTGCCACCCTCGAAGATCACCGCGCCGCCGGCGTCGATCCACTGGCCGCGGAGGCGGAAGCGCTGGGTGAGCGGGTCAAAGTCCTGCATCACGCCGCTCAGGTCGAAGGCCTCGTCATCGGACGCGTCCTCGTCGCTGCTCTCCACCTCCCGGGCGACCAGAACGCCGTTGCGCACGAAACCCTCCACCTCCACCCGCAGCCCCACCGCCAGCGGGCCGTCAATGCGGGCGGCGCTGGCATCCACGTGGACGCCATCAACGACGAAGGCCGTCTGGGTGCTCAGGCTGGAGATGCTGCCTTCGAGCTTGCTTTCGCCGCTGGTCAGCATCGCGCGCTGGGCAGGCAACACGCCCTCCACACGCCAGACACCACCCGACGGAAGGCGCGAGCCAGACACCTGGACGAGAGCACCTTCGGCGAGGGCCGACAGCTCACTGGCGGGTACCGCTGCGTAGTTGATGAGGACCCCAGCCAGCGTGAAACGACGCTGCACGCCGTCGAGCCCGCTCACCGACCCACGCAGCTTGAAAGCGCCGGGCTGACTCCGCGGCTCGATGCGGGTGGCCGTGTAGGCACCGGCTGCGGCGTTGTAGCCGCCGTAAACCTCCACCACGTCGCCGGGCCTCAGCGCAGCAAGACCCGCCAGGCGCTCATCGAAGACCGTGGAGGCCTTGACGCTGACGCTGGCGCCAAGGACGGTGAAACGGCCGCCCGCCAGATCGACGCTCTCCACCGGGCCCACCAGCTCGCTGCCGTAGCGGATGCTCTCCGCCACGCCGCTGCCCGCCACGAAGTCGGCACTGCCGCGGATGGTGGTGACCATGCCCAGCTTCAAGGCATCGCGGCCGCGCACATTGCCCTCTTCGTCGGTGACCACGGCGTGGCTGTCGTCGTAGCGCACCCCGGCGACGATCACCGAACCAAAGCCCGAGATCGGCCCCATGGAGACAACACTCGACACGGTACCCGTGCCGCCGGTCCCGACGCCGGCCATGTCCCCACCGCCACTCCCGCCACAGGCCATCAACACCACCGTCGCGAGGATGGCCGCCAGCCACCCGGACAGCCCGCTGCTGCCGACACGACAACGCGCGCCCATCATGGCCGGATCTCCCCGTCGTCCGGGTCAGAAGGGGATGGCCTCGCCATGGGCGCCGAGTAGCTGTAAAGACCGATCCGAACACGCTGCTGCCGGGGTCGCCCGAGCTTGCGGTCCTCCTCGATGAGTCCTTCCAGCACGGGCACGGCAGCCTTCATCAGGCGCGCCCAACTGCCCAGCACCATGCGCCGCACGGCCTCCACCGACTCCAGCGACAACTCGTCGGCAAATACGGCCTGCTCGAAATGCGGCGGCTCAGCAGCGATCACGTTGCTGACCGCCGCGCTCAGGTGATCGCCAACGTTGTCCCCGAGAAAACCCAGCATCGCCGCCTGGGCGTCGTTCGGCACAAAGGCGTTGCGCACCAGCACAACCTGGTCGGTCTCCCCATCCAGCCGGGCAATGCCCAGCCGGCACAACTCGTCGAGCAGGCTGCGTGGATGCACGTCCCGGGTCACCGAGTGGGCCAGGCTTTCAAAGCTGGGCTCTCCCTGCGCCTGCGGCAGGCGCGGCAAGGGCCGCGGAACACCATTCCCGTCGCAGCACGCGGGGTCGGTCAGCCAGCGGGTGAAGACTTCCGCAGCCGGCGGGTGGCGCACTTCGCGGGCATCGCGCCGATGCTGCGTGAGACGCGTGACTTCGCGCCGGTTGAGCCCGGTGGCCACACTGATCCGGCTGACCACGCGCGACGGTGTCTGGGCCGACTGTGCCTTCAGTGCTTCGTCCACAACCGCCTCCTTGAGCATTTCTTCCAGTGCCGCAAATGACACCCCCTGCGCCAGCGCCAGCCTGGCCATCGGCCCCAGCAAGGCACGCAAGGCATCGGCCAGGGCGGGGTCCAGGGACTGCCCACCGCCTGCCGTTCCCCGGGCAGGCCCTGCGGGATCGGCGCTCATTGCTTCCCCCCCGCCCGTATCCGGCACACCGGGAAACAGGATCCGCCGCCTTCGGGGCGGCCCAGCGGGTTCATGGCAAAACCTCTGACAACATGATTGCTCCAAATACTAAATGTGTGATTTGCACATTTCAAGACAGTGTAAGGGTTTTCTTATGTAAGTAAAAAATACTGCGGGGCGCCATGGCGCCCCGCATCGACTACAGACCCGGCAGCCACGCGGCCGGTTCAACCCTCTCTCAACTCCCGCTCGGCCCAGTACAGGGCCGTGATGGTCTTGGCGTCGGTGATGCGCCCGTCAAACACCGCCTCCCGCGCCTCGGCCAGGCTCAGGGTCAGGATCTCCAGGAACTCGCCCTCATCCCAGGCATGTCCCACATGCTTCAGGCCACGGGCGATGAAGATCTCGATGCGCTCGTTGGAGTAGCCGATGCACGGGTGCATCACCCCCAGGTAGCGCCAGTCCTCGGTGACATGGCCGGTCTCCTCCTGCAGCTCGCGCTGCGCGCAGCGCAGGATGTCCTCGCCCGGATCGATCTTGCCGGCGGGCAACTCGAGAAAGGCCCGCCCCACCGGATAGCGGAACTGGCGCTCGAAGACGAGGCGGCCATCCGGCAGCACCGGAATCACCACCACCGCACCCGGGTGCTTGACGTACTCCCGCAGGCCTTCCTTACCATCGGGGAGGCTGACCCTGTCCCGGAATACTTTCAGCAGGCGCCCCTCGAAAACGGCTTCCGACGCGAGGGCTTCTTCATGCAAGGGGTCCTTCATCCCGTTCTCCATTCCTGATCTCGCTCAAAACACAAAGACCGCAGCATGGCATCTGCAAGCCTTGGCTGACCAGTCATAATCGCGCCACCTTGCACCGGAAAACGGACCGTGCACGACTCCTTCCCCACCCTGCGTGACCATTTGTTAGACCCCAGCGGCGGCCTGACGTACCAGTTGCGCGCCTTCCGCTACCGCCGCAGCCTGTGGGCCGGCTTCCATGCGGCCGTGGCCGGCTGGCTGAGCGACTGGCAGCCGGACGGCTCCACCCTGGTGATTGTCGGCCCGAACGCCGGTCATGCCTTGCCGCCGGGCTTCCTGGAACGCTTCGAACAGGTCGTCGCGCTGGAGCCGGACCCCATCGCGCGCCACCTGCTGGCACGGCGGCCGGATGCCCGCCGGCTACGCTTCGACAAGCTCGACTGCCTGAGCACCCCGGATGGCCTGGCCCTGCTGGCGGCGCGCTTTCCCGACGCCGCCTTCCTGTTTTCCAACGTGTTGGGGCAGATCGCCGCGCCAGGGGGGAGCTGGACGGCCCTGCTCTCACGCCATCTGCAGGCACGGCACTGGGCGAGCTATCACGATGTGATCTCCACCACCCGGGTGCCGGATCATCGCGCGCCGTTGCGAAGCGCAACGGCCCCGAGCCTCGAGACCCTCCTGGCGCATTTCTGGACCCGGGGCGAGATCGCCGTGACCGACCACGAAACCCTGCACCTGGGCGGACGCGGCCCCTTCAGCTATGCCCTGTGGCCGATCACGCCGGCACGCTGGCAGGTGGTGGAATGGGTGGTGAATCAGGCGTAGGTGTCGAGGGCAGAGCCGGTTTCCGGCGCGCGCCCCCCGCTCTCAGCCAGCCGGTAGGCCTGGGCGGGCCCGGCGGCGTCTTCATCACGGGAGCGGGTGGCCAGTTCGACGCGGGCTTCGGCCGCCATGCTGGCGGCACGGGCGGCGATCTGGCGGTCCTGACCCGACGGGTCGGCGGGCGCCAGGGCGGCAGCGCGGATCTTCTCGGCCCGGCTCAGGGTTTCTTCGGGCGTGCGCCCGGGGGACACGTTGATGCCAACCTCGCCGCCCACGGCATAGCGTCGGCCATCGGGACCGGTCTCATAGGAATAGCTGGCGCCGCTGGTCACCACCCCCGCCCCGGCCGCCACGTGGGCCATCTCGTGGGCACGGACTTCCCGGTCACGCTGCTTCAGTTGCTCGACCCTGTGCAGGTCGGCCTCGCTCAACCCTTGAGTCTTGCCTGGAGCATCGCCTTGCGCCTGACCCGAACGCAAGCCCGCGCCATCGGCCCGACTGGCGGGCGCGGCTGCTGAGGGACTGAATGCCGAGGACGGACCGATCGCGGAAACGGACATGAGCAAACACCTGCGAACCTTGCTTTCAGCCTAGACGCTCAAGCCCCTGGCGTCAGCCCGAATGCACGGTGAACGCCAACAAGTGCTCACTCCCCCAGGTAGGCGGCCCGCACCTTGGGATTGGCCAGCAGATCCGCGCCCGAGCCGCTGAGGGTGATCGCCCCCGACTCCATCACGTAGGCCCGGCTCGAAAACTCCAGGGCGAGGGTGGCGTTCTGCTCCACCAGCAGCACGGTGACACCTTCGGCCGCCACCGAGGCAATGACTTCAAAGATCTTCTCCACCACCAGCGGCGCCAGGCCCATGGAGGGCTCGTCCAGCAGCAGCAGGCGGGGGCGGGACAACAGCGCCCGGCCGATGGCGACCATCTGCTGCTCACCGCCGGAAAGGGTGCCGGCCACCTGTTGCAGGCGCTCCCTGACCCGCGGCAGCATGCCGAAGATGCGCTCCATGTCGGCCTCGACGGCTTCGTCGTCGCGCCGGCAGTAGGCCCCCATGCGCAGGTTCTCCTCCACCGTCAGGCGGGTGAAGATGCCCCGCCCTTCCGGCACCAGGGCCAGGCCCTGGCGCAGGCGCTTGTGGGCCGGCAGCTTGTCGATGGCCTGACCGTCGTAGAGGATCTGCCCGCCGGCTGTACCCAGGGTGCCGGCGATGGCGTTGAGGGTGGTGGTCTTGCCGGCGCCATTGGCCCCGATCAGGGACACCAGCTCGCCCCGGGCCAGTTCCAGGCTGATGCCCTTCACCGCCTCGATGGCGCCATAGGCCACCCGGGTATCGCGCAGTTGCAGGATGGGAGCGGCGTTGTGGGTGGTGCTCATGCCGCGGCTCCTGCCTTGCGGGTGCCATGGCCGCCCAGGTAGGCGGAGATCACGGCGTCGTTCTTCTGGACCTCGGCGGGCACGTCCTCGGCGATCTTCCTGCCGAAATCGAGCACCGCCAGACGGTCGCACAGGCCCATCACCAGCTTCACGTCGTGCTCGATGAGCAGCACGGTGACACCGTCGTGGCGGATGGTCTGGACCAGCTCGCGCAGCTTGCCGGTCTCGGTGGCGTTCATGCCCGCCGCCGGTTCGTCGAGGGCCAGTAGCTGGGGCTCGGTGGCCAGGGCGCGGGCGATCTCCAGGCGGCGTTGATCGCCATAGGAGAGGTTTTTCGACACGGTATCGGCAAAGCGCTCGATGCCCACGTAGCGGAGCAGCTCGAAGGCGCGCTCGGTGATGAGGCGCTCTTCCTCCCGGGCATGCCTGGTCTGCAGCAGGATGGAGAAGGGGTTGGCCCGGGAGCGGATGTGATGGCCGGCCATCACGTTCTCCAGGGCGGTGAGCTCCCGGAATAGACGGATGTTCTGGAAGGTGCGGGCAATACCCGCGGCCACCACCTCGTGGGGCTTGCCGGTGGGCAGCTCGGTGCCGTTGAAAATGATCTCGCCTTCTTCGGGCACGTAGGCGCCGGTAAGCACGTTGAAGAAGGTGGTCTTGCCCGCGCCGTTGGGGCCGATCAGGCCATACACCTCGCCCTTGCGGATGGTCAGGGACACGTCGGACAGGGCCGTGAGGCCGCCAAAGCGCTTGGTGACGTGCTTCGCTTCGAGCAGGGTGATCACTTGGCCGCCTCCGCGGGGGCGGGCTTGCCCACCACCAGCTCCGGACGGGAATAGCGGCTGTGGGCCGGAATCAGGCCCGCCGGGCGCAGCAGCATCATGAAGATCATGGCCAGGGACAGCAGCAGCATGCGCAGCACTTCCGGGTCAAGAATGACCTGGTTGAACACCGCCTGCTGCACCGGCACGGCCACATGGCGCAGGATCTCGGGCAGGGCCGTGAGCGCCAGCGCGCCCACCACCACCCCGGCCAGATTGCCCATGCCGCCGAACACCACCATGGTGAGCACGGCGATGGACTCCATCAGCGAGAAGCTCTCGGGGGACACGAAGCCCTGGAAGGCGGCAAACAGCCCCCCGGCCACACCGCCAAAGGTGGCCCCCAGGGAGAAGGCCAGCAGCTTCATGTTGCGGGTGTTGATGCCGATGGCCTTGGCGGCCAGCTCATCATCACGGATCGCCGCCCAGGCCCGCCCGACCCGGGAGATCTGCAGGCGCTGGACCAGGATGATGGACAGCACCACGAAGGCCAGGAAAACGTAGTAGTACAGGAACAGGGAGTTGATGGTGATGTCGTCCCCGATCTTCAGGGGCCGGGAGATGTCCCAGCCGAAAAGCTCCAGCGGGTCGATCATGTTGATGCCCTGGGGCCCGTTGGTGATGTTGATCGGGTGGTTCAGGTTGTTCAGGAATATGCGCACGATCTCGCCGAAACCCAGGGTCACGATGGCCAGGTAATCACCGCGCAGCCGCAGGGTGGGCAGGCCGAGGATGATCCCCGCCAGCGCCGCAAACACGGCCCCCAGCGGCAGCACCAGCCAGAAGGGCAGGTGCAGCTCGAAGTGGGGCGAGGCCAGGAAGGCGAAGGTATAGGCCCCCACCGCGTAGAAGGCGATGTAGCCCAGATCGAGCAGGCCGGCAAAGCCCACCACCAGGTTGAGGCCGATGGCCAACATCACGTAGAGCAGGGCGAAATCGAGGATGCGCACCCAGGTCTTGCCGAAAAGCATGGCAATGAGGGGGGCGCCGAGGGCCAGGGCCAGCACCACCCAGCGGGCTGCAGCCGGGTTGCGCTTGCCGAGCCAGGGAATGGCGAGGGCGAGTTCATTCATGGGGAGACACTCTCAATGGCAGCGAGCGCGATGGATGAGGGCAGATCCGGGGCTTCCGCCGGGCCGCCCCAGGGAAGTCCCGCGCGCCCCTGGGGGGCGGCGAACGCAGTGAGCGTGGGGGTCGTCATATCAGGCGCGGTCTGCGACGCGTTCACCCAGCAGGCCGGTGGGCCGGAAGATGAGCACGATGCCCAGGATGATGAAGGCGAAGATGTCCTGGTAGCTGGAGTTGAGGAATCCGAAGCTCATGTCCTCGATGTAGCCGGCACCGATGGACTCCACCAGCCCCAGCAGCAGCCCGCCGAGCATGGCGCCACCCAGGTTGCCGATGCCCCCCAGCACCGCCGCGGTGAAGGCCTTGAGGCCGGGCATGAAGCCCATGGCGTAGTGGGCGATGCCGTAATTGGACGAGAACATCACGCCGGCCACGGCGGCCAGCGCCGAGCCGATGATGAAGGTGGCGGCGATGATCTTGTTGGTGTCCACGCCCATCAGGCTGGCCACCTTGTGGTTCTCGGCGGTGGCCCGCATGGCGCGGCCGAGGCGGGTCTTGTTGACCAGCAGCACCAGGGCCACCATCAGCACCGCCGACACCCCCAGGATGACGATCTGCACCGGGGTGATGAAAACACCGGCGACGGGTTCCAGGGGCGTGGTGGACACCAGTTGCGGGAAGGTGTGGTAGTTGCGGCCCCAGATGATCATGGCGAGGGTCTGGAGCAGGAAGGACACGCCGATGGCGGTGATCAGGGGCGCCAGCCGGGGCGCATTGCGCAGGCGGCGGTAGGCGGTACGTTCAATGGTATAGCCGAGGATCATGCACACCACCACCGAGATCGACAGCCCCGCCAGCAGGGTCGGGACGAGGCCGAGGTCGGGGGCATATATCTGGAGCAGGCGGATGGCCTCGAGGGCCACCAGGGCACCGACCATCAGGATGTCGCCGTGGGCGAAATTGATGAGGCCGAGAATGCCGTAGACCATGGTGTAACCGAGGGCGACGAGGGCATACACGCTACCCACGACGAGGCCGTTTACGGTTTGCTGGAGAAGGGTTTCCATGGAAACGACCGGAAAAGATGAAAGGAATGCCGGGGCGGGTGCTGCAGCGTGGAGGCCCATTCCTGAGCCTCCACCGCCCCGGCGCGGTCAGACGGATCTTATTGCAGGGCTTCCCACTTGCCGGCCTTGAACTGATAGACCGTCACGGCGCCGTCCTTGATGTCGCCCTTGGCGTCGAAGGCCACAGTGCCGATCACGCCCGGGAAGTTGACCTTGGCGATGCTGCCGGCGTACTTGGCCGGATCGGCGCTGTTGGCGGCCTTCATGGCCTCAATGATGGCCGAGGCGGCGTCGTAGGAATACGGGGCGTAGATCTGCACGTCGGCATTGAAGCGCTTCTTGAAGCGTTCGTTGAAGTTCTTGCCGCCCGGCATCTTTTCAAGGGGCAGGCCCGGCTGGGTGCAGTAGGTGTTGCCGCTGATCGCATCGCCGGCCAGCTTGATGACTTCGCCGGTACAGCCGCCGTCACCGGTGATGAACTTGGCGTTGATGCCGAGCTGCTTGATCTGCTTGAGCATGGGGCCGGCCTGGGTGTCCATGCCGCTGTATACGATCACGTCGGGGCTCTGGGCCTTGATACGGGTCAGGATGGCCAGGAAGTCGGTGGCCTTGTCGCTGGTGAACTCGCGCCCGGTGAGGCTGCCGCCGTTGGCCTTGACAGCCTTTTCCACTTCATCGGCGAGACCCTGGCCGTAGGCGGTGCGGTCGTCGATCAGCGCAATCTTCTTGCCCAGCTTGGTGGCCGCATATTTGCCGATGGCCAGGCCCTGCTGCACGTCGTTGGCGATGGTGCGGAAGGTGGCCTTGAAGTTCTGCTGGGTCAGCTTGGGGTTGGTGGAGGCGGGAGAAACCTGGGGCAGGCCGGCCTCGTTGTAGATGCGCGAGGCGGGAATGGAGGCGCCGGAGTTGAGGTGCCCGACAACCCCCTTCACGCCGCTGTCGGCCAGACGCTGGGCCACGGTGGTGGCAGTCTTGGGGTCGGCCTGGTCGTCCTCGGCCTGCACATCAAACTTGACCTTCTTGCCGCCGAGGGTCACGCCCTTGGCGTTGTACTCCTCGATGGCCAGGCGGACACCGTTCTCGATGTCCTTGCCCAGGTGGGCCTGGGTTCCGGTGAGGGGCGCAGCGACGCCCAGCTTCACAACTTCCTGGGCGGATACGGCAGATGCACCAAGACCGAGCACGGCAAGGGCGACAAGGCGGTATTTCATGCGGGTTTCTCCTCTGGTTTGTAGGGTACGACGCTGACTAGCAACTTCGGGGCCGGGCTGCGGGACAGCCCTCCTGTCACGATGTGACATCCTCCCCAAGGGAGGGACGCGCGCCCTTCGGGCGGCCGGGCGGACGCGCTCGCGCTGTGTTTCAGGGCCGGGCTTCCCACTTTCCGGCATTGAACTGGTAGAGGGTCACGCCACCCTCACGGCTGTCGCCGCTCGCATCGAAGGCGATATTGCCGGTCACGCCCTTGAAGCTCAGCTTCTGCATCTGGGGCAGGTATTTGGCCGGGTCGGAAGAGCCAGCCGCCTTCATGGCCTCGATCAGGGCCGTGGTGGCGTCGTAGCTGTAGGGGGCGTAGAGCTGCACGGGCACGCCGAAACGCTTCTTGAAGCGCTCGTTGAACTCCTTGCCGCCCGGCATTTTGTCCATGGGGATGCCCGCCTGGGTGCAGTACACATCGCTGCTCATGGCCGCGCCGGCAATCTTGATCATCTCGGCAGTGCAGGCACCGTCGCCCCCCAGGTACTTGGCGGTGATACCGAGCTGCTTCATCTGCTTGAGCAGTGGCGCCCCCTGGGCATCCATGCCGCCATAGAAGATGGCATCAGGCTGGGCTGCCTTGAGCTTGGTGAGGATGGCGGCAAAATCGGTGGCCTTGTCGGTGGTGAACTCACGCCCCACCGGCGGGGTGCCGAGTTTCTTCAGGCTATCCACCAATGCGTCGGCCAGCCCCTGACCGTAGGCGGTGCGGTCGTCGATCACGGCGATGCGTTTGGCCTTCAGCACCTCGGTGGCAAAGCGGGCCATGGCGGCGCCCTGCTGCAGGTCGTTGGCAATGACCCGGTAGGTGGTCTTGAACTTCTGCTGGGTCAGCTTGGGGCTGGTGGAAGACGGGGTGATCGCCGGGATGCCCGACTGCTCGTAGATGCGCGAGGCCGGAATCGACGCACCCGAGGTGACATGGCCCACCACGCCCTTCACGCCCGCATCGGCCAGGCGCTGGGCCACCGTGGTGGCGGTGCGCGGGTCGGCCTGGTCGTCCTCGGCCTGCAGCTCGAATTTCACCTTCTGGCCACCGATGCTCACGCCCTTGGCGTTGGCGTCGTCGAGGGCCAGCTGGGCGCCGTACTGCTCATCCTTGCCCACGTGGGCAATCGGGCCGGTCAAAGGGCCGGCAAAGCCGATCTTCACCACTGCCTGGGCCAGGCTTGCAGAACTGCCCGCCACCATCACACCGGCCAGGGCCAGCTTCAATGCGCCGTGTTTCACCTGTTCATCCTCCGCAAAGGGTCTTCGTGCCAGAATGGGCACCCGATTTTTCCGCCCACAATGAGGTGGATTGTAACCAAGCCCGGCCGCTTTGGCGGGATACGGGCCTATCCGGAGAATCCCCGATGCGCAGGCTGTTTTCCCTCTTTGCCGCTACCCTCACCGTGGCCGGACTGGCCGCCTGTGATGCGGTCACCCTGAATGAACTCAAGCCGGGCATCTCTACAGGCTATGAGGTGCGCGACAAGCTGGGCAAACCCGGCATCGAGTGGCGCAATGACGACGGCAGCGTGACCTGGGAATACACCCGTCAGCCGGAAGGGACGGAGTGCTTCATGGTGACGGTGGGCCCCGACAATGTCCTGAAGAGCATCGAGAACGTGCTCACGCCACAGAACTTTGCACGGGTTCAGGCGGGCTGGACCAAGGACCAGGTGCGGCGCCTGCTGGGCAAACCACGTTCGGTTCAGGTCTTCGCCATGAAGAAGGAGGAAGTCTGGGACTGGCGCCTGCCCCCCGAAGTCAGTGCCGAAGTGTTCTTCAACATCCACTTCGGTGAGAACGGGCAGGTCAGCACCACCAGCCGCACGGTCCAGCCGCAGCGCTGATCCAGGGCACCGTCCCGCGGCGTACCGGCGAGAAACCCCTCAAGCCGGCGGCTCCGGGGCCGATAGCTAGGGCAACGTCATGCCCTGGAACCTGTCATGCGTCAAAATCTGCCCGTCACATCGAACGAATACCCCATCGCCGACGGTGCCGCCATCATCAGTCGCACCGATCTTGCCGGCAACATCACCTACTGCAATGAGGAGTTCATTGCAGCCAGCGGCTTCACCCGCGAGGAGGTCATGGGCAAGCCCCACAACATCCTCCGCCATCCGGACATGCCCTCCGAAGCCTATCGGGACATGTGGGCCACCCTGCAGCGGGGCCGGCCGTGGAGCGGCATCGTCAAGAACCGGCGCAAGAACGGCGACTTCTATTGGGTCCGCGCCACGGCCACCCCCATCGCCGACCGCTCGGGCTACATGTCGGTGCGCATCAAGGCAAGCCGCGATGAAATCGCGGATGCCAGTGCCCTCCATGCACGCATGCGCGAGAAGCCGGGGATCCGTCTGGCCGAGGGGCAGCTGGCCCCCACCGGGCTAACCGCCACCCTGACGCACCTGCTTCCCCGCAGCACCCTGGGGACCCGCATCGCCCTGATCAGCGGGGGCCTTGCTGCACTCTGTGTGCTTGCCGGCGTTGCCGGGCTGCATGCCGCCAGCCAGAGCCGGAACACCATGGACGCGCTCGTGCAGGAGCAGGCTCGCCTCCTGGTGCAGATCCCCCCGGATGACCCCGCCCGCCCTTTTCTGAAACAGCTCACCGATGCGGGCAACACCTCCCTCGCCGCCCAGGATGCCGACCATGCCCGTACCCAAAGGCTGCTGTCCGCCCTGATCGGGGGCGGGTTGAGCCTCGCTGCGCTGGCCTCCGTTCTGCTCATCCGCCGCCTGCACCGTTCCGTCGAGGCGGGCAAGCGCGCCGCAGCGGCCATCGCGGCGGGCGATATGCTGCAGCCCCTGCCCCCCGCCAGCGAGGACGAACTGGGCAGCCTGATCGTGCATATGGCGGTGATGCGCAACAACCTCCACGAATTGATCGCCTCGATCCGGAATGAGGTCAGGATCCTGCTGGGCAACGCCAGTGGCCTGAGCGCCACGGCGGGAGAGACCCGGATGCTGGCAGAGGCCCAGTCGGAGTCTGCAGCGGCAATGGCCAGTGCGATCGAGCAGCTCTCCGTTTCCATCGACCACATCAGCGACCATGCCCGGGAATCCCGCGAACTGTCGGAGCATTCCCGCACTCAGGCCGCCCTGGGCGCCCAAGTGATCGGCGATGCCCTCTCCGAAATGCAGGTCATTGCCGACTCGGTCAATCAGACCGCCCGGTCCGTGCGCAACCTGGAGAGCCTGTCCGGAGAGATCTCCATGATCGTCGGGGTGATCCGCGAGATCGCCGACCAGACCAACCTGCTGGCCCTGAATGCCGCCATCGAGGCTGCGCGTGCCGGTGAATCGGGCCGGGGTTTCGCCGTTGTGGCCGACGAGGTACGCAAGCTGGCGGAACGCACCTCCAGCTCCACCTCGGAAATCGCCGCCATGATCGAACGCATCCAGGCTGCCACCCGCAGTGCCGCCGCGGACATGGATGGCGGCGTGGAGCGGGTGACCCGCGGACTCGCCCTCGCCGACGAGGCGGGCAGCACCATCCAGCACCTGCAGGAGGGCAGCAGTCAGGTTCTCGGCGCGGTGGAGGGCATCACCCTTGGTCTGGGCGAGCAATCGGCCGCCGCACGGGACATCGCCCAGCGTGTGGAGCAAGTCGCGGGCGCCTCGGAATCCAATGCGGCGAGTGCCGCGCGGATCACCCGGGCGGCAGGCGAACTCGAAGACCTGGCCCGCACGCTGGAAGCCCTTTCCGCCCGCTTCCGCATCGCGTGAAAAGACCGGGCGGGGCGCCCGGTGCTCCATCGTGCACTTTGCATGGAGCAACTGTTCATTTTCGATACACACCGCCAAATCAGTTGCGGCAATGCACCAATCTCGAGCAGCTAGCACAAGGGGTTGATAAAGATAGACTTTCTACTGATAGATGCGACTGATCACCCTCTGGCACGCCACCTGCTGATAGGAGATAACGCTGCGCAAAGCGTTTTCAATCCAAATCCAGGAGGAGACTTCCATGCTGTATGCACTGCCCGGTTCTGCCGACGCCAAGATCCAATACAAGTCCAAATACGACAACTTCATCGGTGGCAAGTGGGTCGCCCCGGTCAAGGGTGAATACTTCGACGTCATCACCCCGATCACCGGCAAGGCCTACACCAAGGCCGCCCGCTCCGGCGCAGAAGACGTGGAACTGGCCCTCGACGCCGCCCACGCCGCTGCCGATGCCTGGGGCCGCACCTCCGCCGGCGAGCGCGCCGGCCTGCTGCTGAAGATCGCCGACCGCCTGGAAGCCAACATCGAGCGCCTGGCTTACGCCGAAACCGTCGATAACGGCAAGGCCATCCGCGAAACCCTCAACGCCGACATCCCGCTGACCGTCGACCACTTCCGCTACTTTGCAGGCTGCCTGCGCGCCCAGGAAGGCGGCATCTCCGAGATCGACGAAAACACCGTCGCCTACCACTTCCACGAGCCCCTCGGCGTGGTCGGCCAGATCATCCCCTGGAACTTCCCGATCCTGATGGCCGCCTGGAAGCTGGCCCCCGCCATCGGCGCCGGCAACTGCGTGGTGCTCAAGCCCGCTGAATCCACCCCGATCTCGATCCTGATCCTGGTCGAACTGATCGCCGACCTGCTGCCGCCGGGCGTGCTCAACGTCGTCAATGGCTACGGCCGCGAAGTCGGCATGCCGCTGGCCACCAGCCGCCGCATCGCCAAGATCGCCTTCACCGGCTCCACCGCCACCGGCCGCGTGATCGCCCAGGCCGCCGCCACCAGCCTGATCCCCGCCACCCTCGAACTCGGCGGCAAGTCGCCCAACATCTTCTTCGAAGACATCATGGCCGCCGACGACGCCTTCCTCGACAAGGCTGTCGAAGGCATGGTGCTGTTCGCCTTCAACCAGGGCGAAGTGTGCACCTGCCCGTCCCGCGCGCTGATCCAGGAATCGATCTACGAGCGCTTCATGGAAAAGGTCATGGCCCGCGTCAAGGCCATCAAGCAACTCAGCCCCCTCGACACTGACAGCATGATGGGTGCCCAGGCTTCCCAGGATCAGCTCAGCAAGATCATGTCCTACATGGAAGTCGGCCGCCAGGAAGGCGCCGAGTGCCTGATCGGCGGCGATCGCACCCACATGGACGGCGAACTGGCTGGCGGCTACTACATTCAGCCGACCCTGTTCAAGGGCCACAACAAGATGCGCGTGTTCCAGGAAGAAATCTTCGGACCGGTGCTCGCCGTGACCACCTTCAAGGACGAAGCTGAAGCCCTCGCCATCGCCAACGACACCCCGTACGGCCTCGGCGCCGGCGTGTGGAGCCGTGACGGCAGCCGCGCCTACCGCATGGGCCGCAACATCAAGGCCGGCCGCGTGTGGACCAACTGCTACC
>ERZ795056.1015-NODE-1015-length-33409-cov-10.489566_pt1 | contig 33409 bp, 31 predicted proteins | sample MGYA00375140_ERZ795056 | MGnify/ENA primary metagenome ERZ795056 (study PRJEB30185, sample SAMN05720227) | activated sludge metagenome | isolation source: Anaerobic digester | place: USA | collected 2015-03-09 ...
CGCCCGGCACAGCAGCCCACACTTCCCGGGACCAACGTCACGAACCAGGGGCAGGTATTCCACACATTTCCTCGGAATTTCGATCCATTCCGTTGGCGGCGGGCCTTTCATGAACGACCTTTGTGGCCCATGTCCATCACGCCCGCAGAGATCCAACAAGCCTTGCGCATCAGCAAGGCCATCGAGCTTCACCTCGAGAACACCCGGTCCGTGAACGTACGGAGCGAAGAACTCTATGGGGTGTTGGCCGACCTGAAGTTGGTGGAGCGCGACCTGCAACAGGGTCTCCACTTCCGCAATTTCCTGAAGAAGCTGGTGAAGGCGAACATGCTCAACCTGATCCCGCAATGCCATGCCATGCCGCGCAGCGGAGGCAAGTACGACTGGACCTTCAACCGGGCTGCGGACCGCATGCCTGCGCGCAAGTCCGCTGCGGTGGTCGAGGGCTGATCCCTTCCACGATCGTCCTATTTCGTGAATGCACTGCGCGCTGGAGCGGATGTGCGATTCAGCGGATCATCACCGGCACGACACGCACCGGACGACCGGCTTCACTGAGGCGCATCAGGTAGACCCCACCTGGGAGGTCTGCCACGTTCACCGTGGCTCGCGAAAGATCTGTGGTAAGGTTCGGTACCGATGAACTGACCATCCGCCCGGTCGCATCAAGCAGGTCAATGGCATACAGCGTAACCGGCCGCCCGGTCCATGACACATGGAAGAGGTCGTCGGCCGGATTGGGATGGACGCTGACCGGAATTGGTTGAGCGCCATCCTCTTCAATACCCACCGCACTGGGATCCGCGAAGGTGGCGAAGGAGATGATCTGCTCCAGCCCGGCTCCGAGACCCAAGTCCACGAACCCACGTGAGGTGCTGAAGATGGGCCGGTTGAAGCCGCTGATGTAGTAGTACACGTTGGTGGTCTGGAAATTCACCTCGACCCCGGTCTGGATGTCGTAGTAGTTCTGATCCACTTGGATCCGGGCCACGTTCTGGAAGCTGCCGAACGGAGTGGTCACGTTGCCATAGCCATTGTAAGTGCCTGTGGTGGTGCCCGAACGCGAGAAGTTCTGACCTCCATTGGTACCCGCTCCTGACCACTGATCGGTCCAAGTATCGCCCAAGTTCATGGGCAAACGGAACTGCAGTTCAGGGTTGTTCAGGATGACGTGTTCCGTAGGACCATATCGCCCGTAGGAATAGAGTCCGGAGGCGTTCAAGAGGCCATAGTTGAACAGGGTGGTATCCGTGATGCCGCGACTGGCGATGTTGGCCTGGGGATACGAACTTCCGTAGGGTGTGGCGTCAGGGTCCACCACCTCTGAGCCGGTGGGTGTGCCAAGCACGGCATTGCCCCGGTTGAGGGTGAAATTGTTGGTGGCTGGCCCGGGGTTGTAGTAGTTGCCCACGTAAAGGGGCACCTGCACACCGATGTTCTCCTGCAGATCATCCACCGTCAGGACCGGTTGGGCCACGGTCACCAAGGAGGTGATACCAGCGATGGACAGAGTAATGTGCTTCATCCTCCAAAGATGGCGGATCGGTCGGAACCGTCGCTCGGATCAAGGCACCACGACACGCACCGCGGTTCGCATGGAGCGTTGCGCGTTGGACAGTTGCACCAGGTATACCCCGGCCACCGGCACGGCGATGTGCTCCTCCCCGCCATCCGCCGCACCATGGTGGTGCATCCTGCCTGTCAGGTCATGTACCTGTATGAGGTCGCCACGGACGGTCGAGCCGACGTGGATGGTCCCCGGCGAAGCACTGACGCGCGAACTGGAAGGCACTTCCGCAACGACCCGTGTAGGAAGGAGTGCCTCATAGCACCCGATGTCGTACTGGGCCCCTTGTGGCCGGGGTTGACCATCGAGGTCGACCGCGACCACGGCGGATACCGCTTGGGTCCCGGCGTCCACCTGCTGCGCAACGGGGCTAAGCGGATGGTGGTCCACCCCGGGATCCAGGAAGAGCTGGGACTGGGGAAGTGCGACCTGTGAGTGCGTGTCGAAGCCCAGTGCCTGCCAGGCGACCAGATCGAGGATGGTGGCATCCCCATCGGGACTCAGCCGCCCGGTCACGAGGTTATGGTCGCAGACGAAGCCGGTGAAGGCGGTGGCATCCACCACGATGCTGCCACGGAACGGATGCTGGTTGATGAGGATGTTGTTCAGTACGTGGTTGCCGGTGCAGTCCTCCGTGATGTTCACGCACCATCGGGCATCCGTCGCTTGGACGATGGTATTGTTGTAAACCCTGTTGTTGATGCTCGGGCCACCCCCATCGATCCGATACAAGCTGATACCACTGGCGTGGTTATCGTGGAGCAGGTTGTTGAAGAACCACGAATCACGGACCCCGTCGCAGTTGATACCACTTCCTCCTGCCGTACCGTTGCCATGGATGACATTGCCGTACACCCTCGCATTGCTGATGATGCCATCCCCACCCAAGCTGACATCACCGTTCATGTGGATGCCATTGGCATTGTTGTCGAAGCACTGATTGTAGCGGATGGTGGGATCGTCCGCGCTGTTGCTGAAATAGATGCCGTGCTCCAGCACACTGCCGCTGCACGCATTGTACTCGATGATGCAGTGCTCCGCGAAACCAGTGAGGATGCCCCACTTACCATTGGCGGTGCAGGTGTTGCCACGAAGTGTGACATGGTCACTGAGCACGGTGCGGATGCCCGTTCGGGGCATGCCGACCACCTCGAACCCTTCCACGACGACCCATTCCACGTTCTCCACATTGATGCCATCCTGTCCGTTGTATGCGCAAGGTGAGGTGATGACCACACCACCGGACGGAGCGATGAACACGATGGGGGCCTGTGCGGACCCACTGTGGTCCATGGCCGCGAAACCCTGGTACGCTCCGGGCTGGACAAGCACACTATCACCCGCGACCGCTAGTTCGGCGGCGTGTTGAAGGGACGCCCAAGCGTCCTCCGGTGTAAGGCCGGAGTTACCATCGTCACCGTTCGGACCCACGTGAAAGGTCGCCGATCGAGCCGAGAGGCTGAGCCCCAGCAGGAGGAGAAGGATGAACCGTTCCATGGACCGATGCTACGGTCCAAAGCGATACGGGTTCCCGCACTTCGCCGAACAACACCCTGCGAAGGACAAATGCGCACCTCATCGGGACGGGTATGATCACAACGCTTACATTCGATGTAACAAAAACCACACGCACATGGTCACACGCTACACGCTAAGCCTTCTCATCAGCACGGCAAGCTTCGGCTTACAAGCCCAGAGCTACTGTGAACCGACCTTCGTCAACGGTTGCTTCAATTGGCGCACTATCGACCTAACGGTGGGTGGCGCCACGTGGTCCGAAACCATGGCCCCTTGTGAGGACGGCATCCAAACGAATACCGTGGCCAACCTGGATGCAGGCGCGGCCACACCCATGACCGTGACCAACGGGGCATGGTGCGGCTGTGTCGTATGGGTGGACCTGGACAACAGCAGCAGCTTCGAGCCCGCGGAGAACCTGTACTCCACTTATGTTGGAGGTAGCCCCAGTTATAGCTACCAATTCGACCTGACATTGCCCGATGATCTGCCCACAGGAACTTACCGTATGCGGGTCGTTTCGCCCTGGGGCAGTGACGGTACAACGCCAGGCGAGAACGGCTTCGGCCCTTGCGGTTCCTACCAGTATGGCAATTTCACCGATATCACCCTCAATGTCATCGGCGCGGCGCAGGTGCAGGAAGTGGCGGCAGAGGGACTATGGGTGGGACCCAACCCCGGCGATGAACAGCTGCGCATCCAGGTACCGCAGGGGTTACGAAGCCTGCAAGTGATCGCCATGGACGGCCGCGTGGTGACCGAACTGGGCGGTAACGCCGAACCTTGGCTGGAGGTTGATATGCGCGGCTGGCCGACGGGTTCCTACGTGGTGCGGGCCATCACTGGTGCGGGTGTGCTGCAGGCACGCTGGGTGAAGCAGTAAGTCCCCAAGCAGCCACGCTGGGCACTGGTTCGATACCTGTGCTTGGTGCTTCGCGGCGCAGGCCCTTGCTTTGCGGCGACCCAGCGCGGGTCGTACCGTCCGCTCCATGACCACAACCAACGCCCCTTCGTTCTCCAAGGTCGTACTCATCACCGGTGGCACCAGTGGTCTGGGGCGTAGCATGTGCGAACGACTGGCGGCCACAGGCCACCGCGTGTACGGCACCGGCCGCCAGGTGAAGGGGCTGGAGACGTTGAACGCCTACCACATGGTGGGCATGGACGTCACGGACACAGCCAGCGTCAACGCGGCCGTGGCACTGGTGCTACAGGATGCCGGCCGCATCGATGTGCTGATCAACAACGCCGGGTTGGGTATCCAGGGGCCGGTGGAGGACATCGATCCCGAGCTGGCGCACCAGGTGATGAACACCAACGTGTATGGACCACATCGGATGATGCGGGCAGTGCTACCGGCGATGCGGGCGCAGGGCAGTGGCGTGATCATCAACATCAGCAGCATCGCCGCCAACTTCGGGCTACCGTATCGGGGCTTTTACAGCGCCAGCAAGGCTGCGTTGGACCGGCTGAGCGAGGCCCTCAGCACGGAGGTGGCGCGCTTCGGCATCCAAGTGGTCACGGTGCAGCCCGGTGAATTCAACACCAACATCGCCACCGCACGCCTCCGTCCCAAGCAGGTCAGCGAGGCCCATCGACCCGGCTATGAAAAGGCCATGGAGGTGCTCGGGGGCAGCATGCATTACAGCCGCGACCCGGACGAACTGGCCCGCGTGATCGCCCGCATCATCGCTTCTCCCCGACCGCGTACCGTTTACCGGGTGGCCGAAGGTGTTCAGAAGATGAGCGTTCTACTGAAGAAACTACTGCCCGGCCGCATGTTCGAACGCATGGTCCGCAAGCATTACGAGTGAGCACATGATCACCTACGACTCCTCGAACTGGCTGCGGGCGCTGGCCCTCCACAAGTCGGACACCTTCCGAAAGCTGTTCCCGATGCTGATCGTCGTGGGGCTCATCACCTTCGCCATCGGCTACTGGGAGGTGCGCTATCTGAAACTGGGCAAGGAGAGCTTCGTGAGCAACCTGCCCGTGATGCACAGCCTGCTGGGTTTCGCCATCAGCATGTTGCTGGTGTTCCGCACCAACACCGCCTATGACCGCTGGTGGGAGGGTCGAAAGCTCTGGGGTCAGCTGGTGAACGTGAGCCGCAACACGGCCATCAAGATCGCCGCCTATGTGCCTCCGGACGACAGCAATACCCGTACGTTCTACGGTCGACTGATCGCCCTATTTGCTGCGGAAATGAAGCAGCATTTGCAGTCCGAAAAGACCCGGCTGGCACTGGATACCCTCCCTCATCCGGAGATCCCCGACTTCGACCGCAGCAAGCACGTGCCCGCACAGGTGGCCAACTTATTGCAGCAGCGCACCGTGCGCCTGTACCGTGACCAGGTGATCAGCGGTGAACAACTCATCGCGATCAGCAGCGACCTCTCCCAATTCATGGATATCTGCGGGGCCTGCGAGCGGATCAAGAACACGCCCATCCCCTACTCCTACAGCAGTTTCATCAAGAAGTTCATCGTCATCTACGTGCTCACGCTTCCCTTCGGATTCGTCTTCTCCCTGGGCTACATCGCCATCCCAGTGGTGATGTTCATCTTCTACGTGCTGGCCAGCTTGGAACTCATCGCCGAGGAGATCGAGGACCCTTTCGGCAAGGACGAGAACGACCTGCCCATGGCGCGGCTCACCACGATGATCGACGGGAACGTGAAGGAGATCCTCGCCTGAGCCCCGGCTATTCGGGCTTCATCGCGTACCGCACGACCACCGGGGTCCGGCCCTTGCCCTCACTGCTCAGTACGAGATTACCGTCGGCGAGGAAGGTGATCCCTTCGGGTTTGGGCAACAGCCGTTCATCCAGCCAGGCCAGATGCACCAGGGTACCGGCGCGGTCCACCACCAGTAGCGATCTATCCACCGCCGAGAGCAGGTAGTAATGCCCGCTACGCGGATGCACCGCCACGGAACTGTAGCGCAGTTTCAGGGCCGGCACTTCACGGCCGTTGTCCGTGCGTTTCATGGGTATGGCGATACCCAAGGCCTTGGCCTGAGTCATCAGGTCCTGCAGCGAGAGCTGGAGCACCTCCTGCACGGGATGCGTAGCGGACAAGGGATCGAACGCATAGAGCACTCTTCGGTCCCGAATATCCGGACCACCCTTGGCAAGGTCCTTGGGCGAGACCAGGACACGGCCGGCCTGCTCATCATAGCCCAGGCCTTCCAGGTTATTGTGCAATACGGCCAGACGGAAGGTGTCCTGCACCGCGAATAGACCGTTCTGCGGCCGGAGCCGGAACACAAGACCGTCACTGCGCAGGGCCAGGTAATCCTCTCCTACACGGGTCAGCCCTTCAAAATCACCCGGACCGCTGAAGGTGGCCAGGGTGCTCACTGCTCCGTCACGCAGATCGACACGGAACACTTTGCCCTGCTCGTCCTGCAGGCAGGCCACGGTGTGGGCGTCCACATCGGTCAAGGCCGATATCTCCAGCAATATGCCCGGGAGTTCCTGCACGACTGTGGGGTTCGCCAGGTCATAGGGCAGTGCCCGGTTCTGGGCGACCGCCATGGTGGCAAAGGCAAGGGCCCAGGGAAGAAGGTGGTGTCGGTACATCGCGCCACGAAGGTGCACGATCCGTGCCGGCAGGCCGATTTGACGAGCATCACCCGGCAAGAGGGCAAATCCATACGTTCGCGGACGCATGTCCGCCCTTTTCACCGACAAACGCACCGCGCTGCTCATCACCGTGGCGGCACTGGGGTACTTCGTGGACATCTACGACCTGGTGCTCTTCAACGTGGTGAAGCGCGAAAGCCTAGAGCACATCATGGGGGCAGGGCATCCGGGTATCAAGGATGTCGGCATCAACCTGTTCAACATCCAGATGCTGGGCATGCTCGTGGGCGGCATCCTATGGGGCGTGTGGGGTGACAAGAAAGGCCGCATCACCGTGCTCTTCGGCAGCATCCTGCTCTACTCGCTGGCCAACATCGCCAATGCATTCACCTTCGACCTGACCAGCTATGCCATCGTGCGGTTCATCGCGGGCGTCGGCCTGGCTGGTGAACTGGGCGCGGGCATCACGCTGATCACCGAAACACTGCCGGTGGGGAAACGCGGTTACGGCACCATGATCGTGGTCACCTTCGGCGCGCTGGGGGCGGTGTTCGCCGATGAGGTGGTGCGGCAGGGAAAAGCCTTGGGCAGCGTGTTCGAGCAGCTCACCGGAAGTCCGCTGATGGATTGGCAGGTGGCCTACCTCATGGGTGGCCTCATGGGTCTGGTACTGCTCGTCATGCGGGTAGGCGCCTTCGAGAGCGGCCTTTTCCACCGCGTGAAGCAGAGTACGGCCCGCAAAGGCGACTTGCGCTTGCTCTTCAACGACCGCGACCGCCTGATGCGCTACCTCGGTTGCATCCTCATCGGGGTGCCGGTCTGGTATGTCATCGGCGTTCTGGTCAACCTCAGCCAGGATGTCTTCGTGCCCCAACTGGCGATCGACACCAGTGCACTGCAGGGCGAAGAGCTCAAGCGCATCAATGGAAGTGCCATCCGCTATGCGTACATCGGCCTGAGCCTGGGCGACCTGCTCAGCGGCCTGCTGAGCCAGATCCTGCGCAGCCGAAAGAAGGTCATCTACGGCTATCTCACGGCCAACCTCCTGCTCACCTTGATCTTCCTGTTCGGCCTGAACGGGGCCACCATCCAGACCTACTACTGGATGTGTTTGGCCTTGGGTACCGCCACGGGCTACTGGGTCATCTTCGTCACCGTGGCCAGTGAGCAGTTCGGCACCAACATCCGCAGCACCGTGGCCACCACCACCCCCAATTTCGTGCGGGGTGCCGTACTGCCGGTAACCTATGCCTTCACCTTCCTCGCCGCACCCTTGGGCAACGTCACCAGTGCCCTGGTCGTGGGCCTGATCTGCATCGCGGCGGCGTTCTGGGCCACCAGCCGGGTGCACGAGACCTTCCACAGCGACATGGACTTTGTGGAAAAGTGATGCTCTTCCAGGTCTCCATAACAAAGGTCTAGGGCCAAGTAATGGGTGTACTGGAACGCTGAAGGGGGGGCTGAGCGGTTCAACCAGGTGCGGCCATTGTTCTCAGGCCCCCGATATTCGCAGCATGCTATTCCGACCCGCCACCTTCGTCCTGGGCTTGGCCCTGTTGATCACCCCCGCACCGATCACCGCACAGAAGTCCCTTACCAACAAGGACATCTGGGCAAGCCCCCTCTTCAGTGCGGAGATGGTGGGTGGGCTGGCGAGCATGAAGGATGGCCTTCACTACACGGCACAGGACCGCGAGGGTGACGAGAGCGTCATCAACCAGTACGCCTATCGCACCGGTGATAAGGTGGCCACATTGGTGCGTGGCAGCGAGCTCATCCCTACGGGTGGCAAGGAGCCGGTGGAACTGGAAGGATACAGCTTCAGCGGAGATGAGCGCAAGATGATGATCGAGTCCGCCGTGGAACCGATCTACCGCTACAGTTATCTGGCCTACCACTACATCTACGACCGGGCCAGCCGCAAACTGGTGCCACTGAGCGACCCTGCCAAGCCCAAGCAGCAGCTGGCCACCTTCAGCCCCGATGGAAGCAAGGCCGCCTTCGTGCGGGAGAACAACCTTTTCGTGGTGGACCTCGCCACGATGCGTGAGACGCAGGTCACTTCCGATGGTGCACGGAACAGCGTGATCAACGGGGTGACGGATTGGGTATACGAGGAGGAGTTCGCGCTCGTGAAGGGCTTCGCTTGGAGCCCGAAAGGGACCAAACTGCTTTACCTGCGCAGCGATGAGAGCGCGGTGAAGGAGTTCGACCTGGCCCTGTACAAGGGGCAGCTGTATCCCAGCGAGTACCGGTTCAAGTACCCCAAGGCCGGCGAGGTGAACAGCACCGTGGAACTGCACTGCTATGAGGTGGCGACGAAGACCTCGCGCGCCATTCCCCTGGGGGCCAGCGGCGAGGTGTACATCCCCCGCCTGGGTTGGACGCCGGATGACAATGTGCTGTGGTTCATGCGCATGAACCGCCTGCAGAACGAGAAGGTGATCGCCACGGTGAACCTGGCGGAACGCAGCGTGGTACCGGTGCCCAACACCGTGTACAATGAGACCAACCGCACCTATGTGGAGGTCACGGACGACCTGCACTTCCTGAGCGACGGCAGCGGCTTCGTGCTCACCAGCGAGCGTGATGGCTGGAACCATATCTACTTCGTGCCGATGAACGGCGAACCTCGACAGCTGACGCGCGGTGCGTGGGATGTGGTGAGCGTGAAGGGTGTCGATGATAGGACCAAGCAGGTGATCTTCACTGCTGCGAAGGATTCACCCGAGACCCAGCAGGTGCTGAGCACCACCCTGGCGGGCAAGGGCATCGTGGAGCTATCGCCCAAGGGCGGGCACAATGATGCAGAGTTCAGTGCCGGCTTCCGCTACTTCATCAACACCCGCAGCACGGCGAACAGTGTGCCCGTGGTAACGCTGCACCAGGGCAACGGCAAACTGGTGAAGGTGCTGAAGGACAACGTGAAGCTGCAGGCCGCCACCACGGAATACGGGTTGGTGACGAAGGAGTTCTTCACCTTCACCACGCCGGGTGCCGTGGAACTTCGTGGGTGGATGACGAAGCCACGTGACTTCGACCCGGCGAAAAAATACCCGGTGCTGATGGTGCAATACAGCGGTCCCAACAGCAACGAGGTGTTGGACCAATGGGATGGTCGGGCACACCTGTGGCACACGTTGCTGACGGACCAGGGCTACATCGTGGCCTGCGTGGACCCTCGTGGCACCGGGCATCGGGGCAAGGATTTCCGCCACGTGACCTACGGCGAGCTGGGCAAGTACGAGACCGAGGACCAGATCGCGACCGCGCAGTGGCTGGCCTCGCAGTCCTATGTGGACGGCGCGCGCATCGGCATCTGGGGCTGGAGCTACGGCGGGTACATGAGCAGCCTCTGCATCACCAAGGGGGCCGATGTGTTCAAGGCGGCCATCGCCGTGGCACCCGTCACCAATTGGCGCTACTACGACACCATCTACACCGAGCGTTACATGGGCATGCCCCAGGCCAACGGGCATGGCTACGACGACAACAGCCCCATCAACCACGTGGGCAAGCTCAAGGGGAAGTACCTGCTCATCCACGGCATGGCCGATGACAACGTGCACTTCCAGAACGCCGCCGAAATGATCAACGCACTGGTGAAGGCCAACAAGCCCTTCGAACAGTTCGCCTACCCCGACCGCAACCACGGCATCTACGGCGGTCCCACCCGCTTGCACCTGTATGAGATGATGACCCAATGGTTGGTGGAGAATCTGTGAGCAAGGAATAGGGGCGGGGGCAGGACCAGGTGAAGATCCACCACTGTTCCTTACCCCACGCCTTGTAGTTCAGTCCCTTTCCTACCTTGGCGCACCTCAACCCGTGAACCCTTCATGAGCAACACCACGACACCGACCATCGGTCACCCCCAAGGACTGTACTGGCTGTTCGCCGCAGAGATGTGGGAACGCTTCTGCTACTATGGCATGCGGGCCCTTCTGCTGTTGTACCTGGTGAAATCATTGGCCATGGGCGACAACAAGGGCTTCGCGGTCTACGGGGCCTACACGGCGCTCGTGTATGTGATGCCGGTGATCGGAGGCCGCATCGCGGACCAGATCCTGGGATCACGGTTGGCGGTATTGCTGGGAGGCATATTGATGGCCATCGGTGAGTTCATCATCGTAGGTGGCACGGAAATGCTGCTCTTCTGGGGCATGGCCGTGATCATCGTGGGCAACGGCCTGTTCAAGCCGAACATCAGCACGATGGTGGGCAAGCTTTACGCGGATGGCGACAACCGCAAGGATAGTGGCTTCACCATCTTCTACATCGGCATCAACCTGGGCGCGTTGCTGGCCACAACGGTGTGTGCCGAAGTGGGCAACATCTATGGTGCCAAGTACGGTTTTGCGCTGGCGGGCATCGGCATGCTGCTGGGGGTGATCGTGTTCCAACTGGGTAGCAAACACTACGCTGAAGTGAGCGCCCCACCTTCACCCGCTACTTTGTACAAGCCCAAGTACGGCCCACTGAGCCCCTTCAACGCCGTGCTGGTATTGTGCGCCGCGCTCATTCCTGTGTTGTACTTCCTGTTGCGCAATACCAACATCGCTGGTTATGTCCTGTTGGCCGTTGCGGTGTTCGTGATCGGCAGCTTGATCGCACGCGGGTTGAAGGATGGAAAAGTGCAGTTGGATAAGATGTTCGGCTTCATCATCCTCATGCTCTTCAACGTGGTGTTCTGGGCCTGCTTCGAGCAAGCCGGCAGTAGCCTCACGCTCTTCGCGGACCGCAACGTTGACAGACACGTATTCGGTTGGGAAATGGGCGCCGCCACCACGCAGTTCTTCAACCCGGCCTACATCCTCATATTCGGTTCCATTTTCTCCATCATGTGGGTGAAGTTGAAGCAGATGGACAGGGACTTCAGCATCCCGATGAAATTCGGCCTGGGCATCCTCCAGCTTGGCCTGGGTTACCTGGTGATCCTCATCGCTGCACCGCTGGCCGTGGAATACCAAGTTCCACTGTGGACACTCGCACTGCTCTACATGTTGCACACCACGGGTGAACTGTTCCTCTCACCGATCGGCCTGAGCATGGTGACCAAATTGGTGCCGAAGGACATGACCGCAACGGCCATGGGCGCTTGGTTCCTCAGCATCGCTGGGGCCAACTATGCAGCCGGTATGCTTGCTAAATTGACAGGCGCTGAACATGGCGCAGGTGAAGCCGAAGTGTTGGACAAGGCCGCTAGCTTGGCCACCTACGTGGATGTGTATAGCACCATGGGTTACGTCACCGCTGGGATCGGTCTCTTCTTGATGGTGGTGAGCCCGCTGGTGAACAAACTGTTCCACGGCATCCGATAGGCATCGCGCATGTCCAACGCCACGCTAAAGTCCGGTAAACATCCTGCCGGCCTGCCCTTTCTGTTCCTCTCGGAGATGTGGGAACGGTTCGGGTATTACCTGATGATCGGCATCTTCCAGCTGTACCTCACGGACCCGCTGTCCACCGGTGGGTTGGCGATGGACCGCAAGGATGCTGCGGACATTTATGGCACTTTCATCGCCCTGGTGTTCCTCACCCCCTTCATCGGGGGGCTGCTGGCGGACCGCGTGCTGGGCTATTCGCGTTCCATCTTCCTCGGCGGCGCGTTGATGGGCCTGGGTTACATCGGCCTGTCGCTCCCGGGCATGACAGCATTCTATGTGTCGCTGGGCCTGATCATCCTGGGCAACGGCTTCTTCAAGCCCAACATCAGCACCCTGCTCGGCAATCTCTACAACGATCCGCAGTACAAGGACCGTAAGGACAGTGGCTACAACATCTTCTACATGGGGATCAACCTTGGTGCGATGGTGTGCAACCTGTTCGCGGCCTACATGCGGAACAAGTACGGCTGGGGCGAAGCCTTTGCAACAGCAGGGGTGGGCATGTTCATCGGCCTGATCGTCTTCGCCGTGGGACTGAAGCACTACCGCCATGCGGATGTGCGCAAGCCGGCCCAGAAGGAGGACATGAGCCTTCAGCGCGTGTTCGCCACGGTGTTCCTGCCAGCGATCATCGTGGGCATCGGTGGATGGAGCCTGCCGGGTAACGTGTTCGGCAGCGATAGCACGGATGCGTTCATCTTCGCCACCATCCCGGTGATCATCTTCTACGTGGGCCTGTACATCCGGGCCAGCATCGAGGACAAGCGACCGCTCGCGGCCCTGTTGAGCATCTTCGCGGTCAGCATCATGTTCTGGGCGGTGTTCAAGCAGAACGGCACGGCCCTTACCACCTGGGCACAGTTCTACACGGACCGCGAGGTGCCTGCCGTGGTCCAGCCGGTGACGGAGTCGCTGTACCTGGCCGAGCAGGTGGTGAACAGCCCGGATTCGGTCACCGCGTATGATGCCAATTTCAAGGTGGTGAAGGTGGATGGCCGGGAGGTGAGGGAATGGAGCAAGCCGGTGTACTTCAAGAACCTGCAACCGGCCTTGGCGCCACCCGAAGGGGCGACGATCCATCTCTTCAACACCGAACTATTCCAGAGTATCAACCCGCTGTGGGTGATCCTGCTGACACCGCTGGTGGTGGGCTTCTTCGCCCTGTTGAAGCGCCGGGGCATGGAACCGAACACGGCCACCAAGATCGCTTGGGGCCTGTTGATCTCCGCCCTTTCCACCCTGGTGATGGTGGCTGCGGTCTACGTCTGCGAGAACGGTGCGATGAAAGCCTCCAGTTGGTGGCTGGTGGCCTGCTATGGCGTGGTCACCATCGGCGAACTTTTCCTGAGTCCCATGGGCCTATCGCTGGTGAGCAAGGTGAGCCCCAAACGCCTGACGGCCCTGATGATGGGTGGCTGGTTCCTGAGCACTTCGATCGGCAACAAACTGAGCGGTATCCTGGCCACCCTTTGGGATGGTTATGCGCACAAGAGCAGCTTCTTCCTGGTGAACTTCGCCCTGCTGGGCGCCGCAGCCGTCGTGATGTTCCTGATGCTGCGCTGGCTGAACAAGACCATTTCACAGCACTGATACGCCCCCGTCCCATGACCGGCACCGCCCCCACCCTCGACCAGATCCGCTCCTTCAAGGGCACCTACCCGAAGCAGCTCTTCTACCTCTTCGGCACCGAGATGTGGGAGCGCTTCTGCTTCTACGGCCTGCGCGGCATGCTGGTGGTGTTCATGGTGACCCAACTGGGTCTGGGTGACAAGGAGGCCAACCTGCAGTACGGGGCGATCCAGGCCTTCGTGTACGCCTTCACCTTCCTGGGTGGCGTATTCGCGGATAAGATCCTGGGCTTCCAGAAGTCCTTGGTATGGGGCGCGTTACTGATGATCGTCGGTGGGTTCACCATCGCCATGGCCCCCACGGAACTGTTCTACATCGGTATCTGCTTCACCATCATCGGCACGGGCTTCTTCAAGCCGAACATCAGCACCATGGTGGGTCAGCTGTACAACACCGATGACCACCGCCGCGATGCGGGCTTCGGTCTCTTCTACATGGGCATCAACATCGGGGCCTTCCTCGGCGGGCTCCTGATGGTCTATGTAGGCAAGGAACACAGCTGGCGCGCGGCCTTCGCCATGGTCGGAGTGGTGATGATCATCAGCCTCATCAACTTCGCCTTCCGCCGCAAGAGCTTCGGCCCCATCGGCCTTTCACCCCTGGATCCCGACCTGCCGGCCGCCAAGCGCAAGGCCTACGAATGGGGTACCTACATCGGTTCCCTGGCAGTGATCCCTCTGATCCTGCTGATGGTGACCAACACGGCCTACACCGACCTGTTCATGTATGTGGTGGGCCCCCTCACGCTCATTTACCTGGCTTGGGAGATGCGCACCTTCAGCAAGGCCGAGAACCTGCGGTTGGCCGCGGCACTGATCTTCATCTTCTTCAGCATCTTCTTCTGGGCCTTCTTCGAACAGAGTGGTGGCAGCCTCAGCCTCTTCGCGCTGAACAACCTGCGCCCCACCCTCTTCGGATTCCCGGTGGACCCCAACAGCGTGAACAACGCGGCGAACTCGCTCTTCGTGATCGCCTTCAGTGCGGTGGTCGGTCTGCTATGGCTGTGGCTGAGCAAACGGAAGCTGGAGCCCAACAGCGTGGTGAAGTTCGGTCTGGGCTTCCTGTTCCTGGCCGGTGGCTTCTACATCTTCAAGAGCACACTGGGTCTGTCCGATGAGAACGGGATCACCAGCACGGAGCTCTTCACCTTCGCCTGGTTCGTGATCACTTTCGGGGAACTGGCCCTGAGTCCGATCGGTCTATCGTTGATGACCAAGTTGAGCCCGGTGCGCATCCAAGGCCTGATGATGGGTATGTGGTTCTTGGCCAGCGCCTATGGGCAATACGCTGCAGGCCTACTGGGGGCTGGCATGAGCTCGGAGAACCCCGACGCCACCAATTACGAGAAGCTTGAGCTTTATACGGATGGCTATGGCGAACTCGGCCTCTACGCCCTCATCGCCGGTGTGGTGCTCATTGTCATTTCACCCTTGGTCCGTAAATTGATGCGTGGCGTGCATTGATCGATCTTTGACCTGAAAAGCACGGCACGGTCTTCGCTATTGCCCCCCTCACACTCCAGTCCCATGCGCACCCTCCTATTCTGCTTGGCCTTGGCACCATTGGTTCTTTCGGCCCAGACCGCTACGAAGCCGACCACCACTACTGCCGCCAAAGCGATCAAATGGGTGACCATTGAAGAAGCTCAAGCCTTGGCCAAGAAAGTCCCCAAACCGTTGTTCGTCGACGTGTATACCAGCTGGTGTGGTCCGTGCAAGATGTTGGATCGCAATACGTTCAGCGATGCCCGGGTGGCGGAGTTCGTGAACAAGAATTTCTATGCGGTGAAGTTCAATGCCGAGAGCGGTGACCCGGTGACCTTCAAGGGCCAGAAGCTGGAGAACCCCGACTTCAACCCGGCGAACACCGGTGGCCGCAACGGGACCCACCACCTGACCTATGCCATCGCGAACGTTAACGGGCGGATCGCCTACCCCACAGTGGTGTACCTGGATAGCGAAATGAACGTGTTGGCACCCGTACAGGGCTACATGACCCCGGACCAGATCGAACCCATCCTCACCTACTTCGGCGAAGGGCATTACAAGACCAAGGATTATCAAGCCTTCATGGGCACCTTCAAAGGGCATTGGACCGCCCCCTGAGCCCCGAACGAATGCGCATCGCAAGGCCGTCCGAACTTTGGACGGCCTTCTTCGTTCAATGGCCGCGCGGCTAAAGCATGGAATGACAAAGATCAGCCGGAAAGTTCGGCTGCTTGTTCGCTAACTTCGCCGCCATCCCAACCAAGAACACATCCAATCCTGCAACGGCGATGAGCGACAAGGCCCAGATCATCCTTGACGGAAAGACCTACGAATTCCCGATCGTTTCGGGCAGTGAAGGCGAAAAGGCCATCGACATCAGCAAGTTGCGTGACCTGAGCGGTTACATCACGCTCGACCTCGGTTACAAGAACACCGGTGCTACGACCAGCGCGATCACGTTCTTGGACGGTGAGGAGGGCATCCTGCACTATCGGGGCTATCCGATCGAACAATTGGCCGAGAAAGCCTCCTTCGTTGAGGTTTCCTACTTGTTGTTGTTCGGCGAACTGCCGAATAAGAAGCAATTGGAGGAATTCGAGGGGAACATCCGGTATCATTCCCTGGTGCACGAGGACATGAAGCGGTTCTTCGAGCATTATCCTGCCAATGCCCATCCTATGGGCATCCTATCGGCGATGGTGAACTCATTGAGCACCTTCTACCCGAAGAGCCAGAATCCGCACCGTCCCCAGCATGAAGTGTTGCGCACCATCTATCGCCTGATCGCGAAGATGCCCACGCTGGCCGCCATCAGCTACAAGAACAACCTGGGCCATCCCTATATGTACCCCAACAACAAGTTGGGCTACGTGGAGAATTTCCTGCATATGATGTTCGCCATGCCCACCGAGGAGTACACGGTGGACCCAGTGGTGGCCAATGCACTGAACACCCTGCTGATCCTTCATGCGGACCATGAGCAGAACTGTAGCACCAGCACGGTCCGTATCGTGGGTAGTAGCCAGAGCAACCTTTACAGTAGTGTGAGTGCCGGTATCGCAGCGCTGTGGGGGCCGCTGCACGGCGGAGCCAACCAGGAGGTGATCGAAATGCTCGAGACCATCCGGAACGATGGTGGCGACATCCAGAAGTGGGTGAACAAGGCCAAGGACAAGGATGACCCGTTCCGTCTGTTCGGCTTCGGCCATCGTGTCTACAAGAACTTCGACCCACGCGCCAAGATCATCAAGAAGAGTTGCGACGACGTGTTGCAGAAGCTGGGTGTGAACGACCCGGTACTGGACATCGCCAAACAACTGGAGGAGATCGCCTTGAAGGACGACTACTTCATCAGTCGTAAGCTGTACCCGAACGTGGATTTCTACAGTGGGATCATCTACCGTGCCATCGGCATCCCCACGCGGATGTTCACTGTGATGTTCGCTCTCGGTCGTTTGCCCGGGTGGATCGCGCAGTGGAAGGAGATGGTGGAGAACAAGGAACCCATCGGTCGCCCACGTCAGATCTATACCGGAGCCACCAAACGGGATTACGTTCCCGTCAAGGACAGGAAATGAACCTTGCTTGGCGGTGCGAACCGCCAGTGATCCGAAAGAAGGGAGGTCCAGTGGACCTCCCTTTCTCATTGCAACCAAACGGAACGGGAACAACCAAAATGACCAAGGTCATGGTCGACTGTTCGATCATGTAAGACCTTCGTTGGGTACGAACCAACAACCACCCGATATGAGCACAGCCACCCAACAACGTCAACACGTGTACATCTCCGACCTGCACTTCGAACATACGTTGTGGCTGAACAGTTTGGAGTTCTACCGCGATGAGATCGGCATATTCGAGCACCGCTTGGAGGAGGTCGCGAAGCGGTATACGTCGAGTGACGTCCTCGCCCAACTTGAGCATTTCCAGAACCAATACATCAGGCAGCGTGAAGTGATCGATGAGGTCCGTCACGACATCAAGGCACATGAGAACCTGTTGGAAAAGGAGGCACGGGAACACCCTGTCGCGATCGATCACCGTCATTTCACGGATCACGGTGATCTCCGTGAGCGGATGCAGACCTTCGAGAAACTCTACCGGGAACTGAAGGAAGAGTTCTACCGCTGGATCGGTCAATGGATGTGAGACCCCAGCCACGTTCCATCCAAGGCCCGCTGAAAGGCGGGCCTTGTCCGTTGCTGGAACACCAACGACCACTACCCGTTTCGATCCTCAAAGAGGGTCGGGTCCTGATCGATGTCAGTTTTCGGCTTGGTCCGTACGCGTACGTTCGCACATTGTCAGTTGTGTCCCGGCCAAGCTGACCGCGTACCCATGCCCACGCCCCCCACCCCGATCACTTCGCTCGACCAGTTGGTGTCGGCCCTGAAGCATGGGCCCGGGCGAACGGGCTACTTGGAAATACTCGATCGGATCAGTATTCCTTGGAGCCAGTTCGAGCCGTATTGCCGGTGGCACGACAAGCACTACACGCGGACCTGTATCGCACGTACCAATGCTTTCGAATTGCTTTTGATCTGCTACGAACCGGGCCAGCGCACGAGTATCCACGATTATGCTACCGAGGAGGCTTGGGTACATCCCGTCTTCGGTGCGGTGATCGAGGAGCGCTTCGAGCCAGGACCCGAAGGACCACTTCGCAAGGTGAGCAGCGCCAAGCTCGATCCAGGATCGTTCTCCTATTTGCACAATGGACATGGTATCCATCGGTACGTGAACCCCAACAAGGAACGGTCCGTGACCTTGAACCTTTATGCCAAGCCATTGAGCAAGTGGAAGGTGTACGATGAGCGTTCTGGCGAGACGCACTCCCGCGTCGCCGGTGAACCTTGATCAGGTGCGGAACTTCGCGGTACCTTACCGACCATGACGCGTTCGCGATTCAGTGAGGAAGAGATCTCATCCATCTATGGCATGCTCTTCAGTAGCGCTGCGGAAGGGTTGGTGGTGGTGGATGGGACCGGTTCGATCTGTTTGTGCAACCCGCGCTTCGGCGAGTTGTTCGGATATGAGCCCAAGACCCTATTGGGCAGGCCCATCGAAGTGTTGATCCCATCGGCGGTGCGTGAGAAGCATCAGCATCAACGAAACGCCTATCAGCGCGACCCGCATCAACGAACCATGGGGCAAGGCCTGGATCTGAACGGTCAACGCAGCGATGGTAGCACCTTCCCCGTGGAAGTGAGCCTGAACCACTTCAACGTGGAAGGCGAGCGCTTTGTGATGGGCCTGATAAGCGATGTGAGCCGACGTCGTCAGGCGGAACTGGACCTGCAGCGGACCAACGCGGAATTGGAAGAACGGGTGGAGCAACGGACTGCTGACTTGAAACGGGCCGAACAAAGCGTGCGTGAAGCCTTGGAGGCTGAAAAGGAATTGAACGCCCTGAAGTCCCGTTTCGTGAGCATGGCCTCACATGAGTTCCGCACACCACTCAGTACCATCATGAGCTCGGTGGACCTCATTGCGCGTTACAGCGAAGGCCCTCAGCGCGATAAGGTGGAGCGTCACGTGTCCAAGATCCGCGGTAAGGTGCGAGAGCTCACCACCATGCTCAACGACTTCCTTTCGTTGGACAAGTTGGAGCAAGGCATGGTGCGTTGCAACCCACAGGAAGTGGATGTCGTGCACCTGTGCATCGAACTGGTGGAGGAACTACGCAGCCTGTGCAAGCCCGGTCAGGAACTCGATTACGACCACGAAGGCAGTGAGCGTTCGGTCCAACAGGACCGCCAGATGTTGGCCCACGTGCTGAGCAACCTGGTCAGTAATGCCATCAAGTACAGCCCGGAGGACAAGCGGATCAGCCTGACCACCCGGTTGATGGATGGGCTTTTACACGTGGAAGTGAAGGATGAGGGCATCGGAATACCCGTGGAGGACCAACAGCACCTGTTCGAACGCTTCTTCAGGGCCAGTAACGCCTTCACGGTCCAAGGCACGGGTCTTGGGTTGAACATCGTTCGCAAATACATGGACCTGATGGGTGGGACCATCGGATTCATCAGTGAACCGGGAAAGGGCACCACCTTTACAGCCCAACTCCCACAACACCATGCACATGAAGAACATCCTGTTGATCGAGGATGACAAGGATATGCGGGAGAACACCGCGGAGATCCTGGAACTGGCCAACTACCGGGTCATGAAGGCCGAGAACGGCAAACGCGGTGTGGAACTGGCACGTAAGGACCTGCCGGACCTCATACTCTGCGACATCATGATGCCCGAACTTGATGGGTATGGTGTACTGCATCTACTGGGTCGGGACCCGCACACCGCCGAGGTACCTTTCATATTCTTGAGCGCCAAGGCGGAACGCAGCGATGTGCGCAAGGGGATGGAACTCGGGGCGGACGACTACTTGACCAAACCCTTCGAAGAAAGTGAACTGCTCAACGCCATCGAAGGCCGCCTGAAAAGGAGCGATCTGTTCCGTAAGGGATTTGAGCGGAGCATGGACGGGTTGAACGCGTTCCTGGAAAGTGCTCGCGGTATGTCTGCGCTGAACGACATAGCAAGTGACCGTAAGCTACGCAGCGTGGCACGCAAGGAAATGATCTTCCATGAAGGGGATGATCTGCGATCCGTGTACTTCGTTCAAAGCGGCAAGGTGCGCAGTTTCAAAGTGAACAATGACGGCAAGGAACTGGTGACCGGTCTGTTCGGACCGGGCGACTTCCTAGGCTATATGAGCGTACTGGAGGGGGGGCGTGTGAGCGAAGGCGCGGAAGCGCTGGAGGACACCGAACTGGCCATCATACCTCGTGAGGAACTTCAAGCATTGTTGTACCGGGATCGCGATGTGAGCATGCGATTCATCAAGATGCTCACCCGCGAGGTCAAGGAGAAGGAACAGCAGCTGTTGAACCTGGCGTACACCTCGGTCCGTCAGCGGGTGGCACAGGCACTGATCCGCTTACACGCCCGTTATGGCCCCAACGAACCCTCGAACCTGGGCGTTCAGATCAGTCGTGAGGACCTTGCCACGATCGTCGGAACGGCTACTGAATCATTGATCAGGGCCCTTACCGACCTCAAGGATGCCGGCTTGATCGAGTCCCGCGGCAGGGAGATCCATCTGAAGGACCTGAAAGGATTGGAACGATTGGCGAATGACCATTGAGGACCCTCACCGTTACACACATGACGCCACGGCGTTAACTTGCGCCCGGAATACCCCGCACTGAAATGAAGAAAATGATCGGCTTCGCACTTTGGCTCGCTGCCTTGCTCATTCCGTTCCGTTCCGCCATCCTGGACACTCAGAATGTGGTCCTGGAGAATGGAAGGGCGAACAACATGGTGGGACTCGTCAGCTTCCTGGCCATGCTGATCCTCTTCTTCGTAGGCTATGCCTTGGTCGACTCCGCAGGCCAGAAGGTCGGCGAGGGCCAGCACGGCCACTGAAACGATCATCAGGCATTTGGCCATGGCCCACATCCTCCTTCCCACCGATTTCAGCCCGAACGCATTGAATGCTGCGCGGTACGCGGTGCAGTTGTATGGGACCGAGGGTAACACGTTCACCGTGCTGAACACGTTCATGATGCCTCGTGGCAGCGCGAGCACCATGTGGAGCATCGATGAGTTGTTGGCCAAGGAGGCTCAAGGATCCATGGACCTCTATGTGGCACGCCTCAAGGAGGATCTTGCTCCCTTGAAGCCGGAGCTGAAGGGGGACGTGGAACATGGTGACCTGCCCAACGTCATCGCGCGTTTCGCGAACGACCCCGCTCCTCCGGACGCCGTGGTGATGGGCACACAAGGTGCCACCGGCTTGAAGGAGGTCCTGCTGGGCAGCAATACTGCGGATGTCATCAAGCGCAGCGTTCTTCCCGTATTCGCAGTGCCCGAGAAGAACATCTATCGCACTCCCAAGCGTATCATCCTGGCGGACGACGGCGGCTTGGTGACCAAGGATACTGTGCGTCCCTTGTTGGACATCGCCCGATGGTCCCAGGCAGAGGTGATGATCGTGCGCGTGGTGAACGAGGAGACCAGTGTGGATGAGGGCGCGGGGTCGATCTATGACACCCTGCTCGGAGCCATACCACATTCCTTCCACTACATCTCGGAAGAGAACGTGACCAAGGCCCTGCACGACATGGCCGACCAGAACGATGCGGACCTTGTGGTGGTGGTACATCGGCACCGGGGCTTGTTCGACCAACTCTTCCACCGGAGCACCGCTTCGAGGCTTGCCATGCACACGCATATTCCCATGCTGGTGCTCCAACAACCGTTAGGCTGATGGCCGCCTCCTTTCGCGGAGGTTTGCCGTTGTTCGCGTTCAAGGGCATCCAGGTGAGGGTGCACTGGTCCTTCTTGGCATTGCCTGCGTTCATCATCATTTCCGGTTTGGCTGACGGTATTCCCTGGTCGGGCGTACTTCAACAGGTCGGATTCATATTGATCGTCTTCGCCTGTGTCGTACTTCATGAATATGGCCATGCCCTGATGGCCCTGCGTTACGGGGTCCGTACACGGGACATCACACTGTTGCCGATCGGAGGTGTGGCCAGCTTGGAGCGTATGCCTGAGGATCCCCGGCAGGAATTCTGGATCACGCTTGCCGGGCCCCTTGTCAATCTGGTGATCGCAGGTCTGGCGTTCACCGCCATGGCCATCATGGGCCTCACTTGGCTTTTCGCGGATGTGGATCCGTCCCAAGGTTGGACAGGCGTTCTGGGCTTCCTGGTGACCGCGAACCTGGGCTTGTTCCTGTTCAACCTCATCCCAGCCTTCCCGATGGACGGCGGTCGCATCCTGCGAAGTGCACTGAGCATGCGTATGCCGCGGGTGAAGGCAACACGTATCGCTACCGGCATCGGGCGCGTCCTTGCCGTTGGATTCGTGATCTATGGCCTGTTCACCGGACAGTTCTTCACCGCGATCATCGGTGTGTTCATCTTCATGGCTGCCGGTGCGGAGGCCCGACAGGTCGGCCAACTGAACGAATTGGCCGGGGTGACTGTACGGGAGGTGATGCGATCCCGCTACTGGACGATACCCGGTCCGACCCCGGTACACGAGGCGGTGAACGGCTTGCTGGCCGGTGGCGACCACGCAGCGGTGGTGATGGATGTGATGGGTTATACCGGTGTTGTGGACAGGAAGGAGCTGTGGGACCTGGTGGGTCGGGGTATGAAGGACATGACCATGCGTCAACTGCCCTTGCGCCGTCCCGACCCGTTGTCCACCACCATGGACGTGCGAGAAGCCTTGGCCGCGCTTCAACGCAGTGGTTCCTTGCTTATTCCGGTCATGGAAGGGAATGATATTGTAGGCGTGTTCGAGATGGACAACGTCAATGAGTTCCTCCAACTGCGGCACGCGCAAGCCAATTGGCGACCCGACCAACAGGCCTGATCGAAGCTCAGCCCTTCACCTTCTTCTTCGGCTCGTGCAGGGTGAACACCCGGGAGATGTTGAATCCGAAGTGGATGTCCCCGTTGCCCCAGTCCCCGACGGTCTCCGTGATGAAGCCACGCTCGAACATGGCCGTGCTATTGGTGAAGTGCAGTTGGAACACGTGGCCACCGGTCTCGATATCGAACCCAAGGCTGAGGGAGTTGCGGATGTTGTCCGGTAATTGATCGGGTAACACATGGAAGTATTCACCGTTCACCGCGACGCGTTTCGACAGCTTCACACGAGCCGCACCGCTCACATGGATGATATCGTTGGGATCACCGGCCGTTGCGACCAGGTTGCGGTGCACCACGCCGGGGTTCAACTGCATACTGAAGGACTCGCTGAACTTGCGACCGATGATCAATTGCAGGGAATAGCCCATGCGATGACTGAAGTAATCCACGCGCGAGGTGTCGTACCAAGGAAGTTCCTCGGTGCGCAAGGTGGTGAGGCTCGTGGCGGCCACCACCGCGAGGGTGATCGGCATCCCACAACCTTCATCACACTGCCTGAGCAGCTTGTATTTCGCGAAACCATCCAAGGTCTTCTGGAAGCTGCTCCTTCCGATCCCCACCATCAGCCGGTCGGTCACGCCATAATCCAAACCCAAGCGAACGGTCGCACCATCAAGACCGAAGAACTCATTGACACCGCCGTTGATGAAGCCGAAGCGGTGCCCGATCTTGAAGTCGAGCACCCCATGTGCTGTGTTCTCCAAGCTGTGACCATTGATCACCCGGGTGGTCTTGAACGCCGCATTGGTGTACACCGGTCCAGTGGCCTCATCCTCGCCGAGCAGTTTGAGCAGGTCCTCGTCCTGTGCAGGTGCGGTGGACGAAAGGGCCAGTACGGCCATGGCGAAGAATGGTCGAAGGATCATGTGTCGGATGGGCATCGCATTATTCTGGAAGGGGACTTGCTGTGCGCAGGGATCACATCTTGGCGTACTCCATACGCACCTTCACGGTGATCTCCTCGGCGATGTTCTTGCGCACGACCCCCGGGATCTTGATCCCATGGTCCTCAGGCTTGACGATGAGATCGCTCGAGGCCGTGATCGCACCGGCGGCGTCAACCGTCACTTTCCCTTTTGCCGATACAGGCTTGGACACTCCATGGATGGTAAGGTCGCCCGTGACGGAGACCTCATAGGTGCCGGTCTTCTTCAATTGCTCGGCGGTGATACCGGCCAACTTGCCCTTGAATTCGGCCTTTGGAAAGGTGTTGCTTTCCATGTAGTTCTCGTTGAAGTGCTCCTGCATGAGGGCCTTCTCGAACTCGAAGGCCTTGATGAGCACGGCGAACTGCATGGCACCGGTGGTCACATCCCATACACTGGTCACTTTGTGGTTGTTCCCTTCGATGTTCTCCATGGGTGTGGCAGAGAAGAAGGCGATATGACCATTTCGGGTCATGTAGCGGTCTTGCGCACTGGCAGCAAGTGGCAGTAATGCGAGCGCGAAGGCGAGGTTCTTGAGGTGTTTCATCGGTTCTGGTTCGGTTGTGGACCCCTTGCGTTGGCGGATGCGCATCGCTTCAGGTCCGGTTGCGTTGAAGTCTATCGGTCAGGTCACCATGCGATCATCATGCCACGGGTGCGCAGCGCACAAGCACCACATCCATCAAGAGTCCCGTGCAGATGCCTTTCACCGTCACGCGGGAACCGCTGCGCCAGGTCAACGGCACTTCGGCCTCGGCGAATTCGCAGGTGACACCGGCCAATGGATCCCCGGTCTCCAGGACCACGGTGACCTTGCCATCCCCTGTCGGTTCCATGGTACGGATGGTTCCGCTGACCTGAATGGCCTGTTCGGTCACACCCACGTACTTCGCGGTCGCGGCGGTCTCATCCAAGGTGAACTCGGCAAGTAATTGCTCGGCCTCCAGCGTGGCGACGACATGAAGGTCATCAGCGCCCTTCACGCCTCGGCTGTACTCCATCAGGGCGTATCCACCGGCCACCGCGGCAATGGTAAGCCCAACGAATATCATGGTCTTGGGTCTCATGGTCAGTTGTTCGGGGCGCCGGCGCGGAGCCAAGCATCCAGGTTCGCGATATCACACGCAGGGAGCTTGCCGGAAGCCGGCATGATGGAGGGAATACCGTCAATGGCACGCGAGCGGATCCTACCGTTATCGGCTTGTGCTTTCACAGCGGTGTAACCGGTGAGGTTGGGGGACACGGAACCGTTCGCATGGCACCCGGCAATGGCACACCGGGTATTGATCAATGGCTGGATATCGTTCGTCCAGGTGACCAGAGCGGTATCACAGAACGAATTGGGGTACAGGGTCTCCTCGTTGTCGTAATAGCACCCGTTCGAACCCATAAGTAACACTGCGGCAAAGGCCGTGATCAGGATGACGTGTGACTTCATGATCAGTTGTTGGGCGCTCCGGCCTCGATCCAAAGAGTGAACTTGCGCACTTCGCAAGCGGGCATGATCGGGCTGCTGGGCGGCATGGCAACCCCTTGGGGATCGTGCGTCACCGCCCAACGTAGGCGACCGTCGTTGGCTACCGCGTTCAACGTGGCCCAGTTGGTGAAGTTCAGATCACCTTGGGGTGTCCCGCCGCTGTGGCACCCTTGACACCGTTGTTGCACCAAGGGCACGATCGTGCCTGAATAGGTCACGTTCGTTGTATCACAGGAGGCCGAGCAGGAGTTGTTCTGGTAGCCTTGGGTGATCCAGGTCTGGATCAGCTGGATCTGCTGAGGGGTCAAGGGGTTCTGCGGTGGACGGGGCATGATATCATCCGGATCAGTCTCCGTGATGGCCTCCATCAGATCACCATCGCCGACGATCCCACTGTTCATCAAACTCGTGTAGCTCGTGATCTGGATCCAGTCATTGTCGTCCGTGGCCGTATTATGACAACCAGGCACTGCACAATTGCTCACCAGCAAGGGCAGCACCTGTTGTTGGAAATACACCGTGTTCGGATCACAAGAAGCAGTTCCTCCACCACCACCATCCCCATTCCCAACTGGATCGAATGGTACCAATGGGGGTTCGTGTTGGCAACTGGTGACCACGAAAGCCATTGTGCCCAGGGCAAGGGCCATCTTGGCTGCTGTTCGATGGATCTTCTGCATGAGCGCTGACCGCTTGTTCCCTTTGTCCGTGGTATGACGGATGTCAAGAATGGTGCAAAAATACCCCGTTCAGCGCCCACTATCCGCCTGATCCGGACGAAGCGGGAATTTCACGGGACGAACCGGCGCCACAGCGCGTGTTGGCGTCGCGCCTGTTCCTTCTGCGCTCCAACAACAGGAAGGTCAAACCAATGACATCCAAACCATTACGATAACGGGGTTGGCAGTTGAGCTGAAGGATGACCCCCAAGAGCTGTTCGGAGGCAGTGTTCACGAGAACCCTGCGATCAGCCAGGTCGAGCGAAGTATGGGATGCCATGGTGGTACCGAGTATGAAGAGGGATGATCAGCGCGCAACGACGAATGTTCGACCATGTATCACAGCACCGTGGTCCCGCAGCTGTAGTAGATAGGCGCCAGTACCCAAGTTGGTCAAGATGGCACTGCTATGGATGATCCCGGTCGAGCGGACCACCCTCCCGCGCACATCCAATACCTCGGCGGTGAACCGGTCCATCAAACCACCATCGAGGATGTGCAGCGTGACCTCTCCGTTGTTCGGTCCGGAAGAAATGACCAGCCCACGAGCAATGAGGTCGTCCTCGGGCACCCCTGTTCCGGATCCAAGGTGGATGATGGTCCCAGCAGCCCCTACCGCAAGGCCCAGTCCTGAGGCATAGGTCACATCGCGCAATTCAGCGCTCACCGGGGTGGACATGGCGCTCCAGGAGAGTCCGCCGTTGGTGCTCCTTCGTACCGTGCCACCCACCCCGCACATGAAGGTCGCGTTGCCCAGGTCGGTCCACACCGCGTCGAGTTCCAAGCCGGTACCACTGGGCATGGGGACCCAGGTAGACCCTCCATCGGTGCTGCGCAGAACGTTCCCCTCGTCCCCCACGATCACGCCCATGGTCGGGTCGATGAAGCACACGTCATTGAGATCGTCCTGCACGGGCATCGTCACAGCGACCCAAGATGCACCACCGTTCATGCTGTGGATGGCAGTGCCATTCTTGCCCACCGCGATCCATTCCTGCGCGGTGATCGCCCACACGGCCTGCAGATCGTTCGGGGTGCCGGATTGGATCGCCGACCAATTGGTCCCCAGGTCGTCGGAAAGGAGCAGCGCCCCTCCCTCTCCAACAGCCACGATGCGATCACCCGCACGTGAAGCACTTACGAGTTCGCTGGAGGTGGGCACACTGCTGGAGGTCCATGATACACCAGCATCCGTCGATCGAAGGATGATGCCACCGTCGGTCAGGATGAGGAAGGAGCTTGGACCGGTGCGCACCACCTCATTGAGGTCATCAGCATGTCCGGAGGCTATCGTTGTCCAGGACGACCCACCGTCGAGGGACCGGAGCAGGATGCCATCCTTGCCGCAAGCGAGGGCCAACTGGGGGTTGGCAATAAGGACATCCTCCAATTGTGTCAAGGTGCCACTGGGAACAGCTGTCCACTGGGCTGAAGCGGTCAGTGCCAAGGAAACGAGTCCAAGAGTGAGTTGTGTGCGCATGGCGGTCGTGTCAGGTGGCAACGAAGGTGAACGGCCACACTACCACACACATAGGCGGTCCGGACGGAACGGTAATTCCTGGCGATGAACCGGAATATCAGTTCACTCGCCCGCCAGCCAGCGCTTGAAGGCGGCGCTACGTTCACTGCTCACTATGGCATCTTCACCATAAGGAGGATCAAGTACCACCTTCACCCTGCTCTTGCTATAAGCCAGCAGTTCCTTGATGCTTTGTAGATGTACGATCAGCTGGCGGTTGAGCCGGATGAACTTCTGGGGATCGAGTTGAGCCTCCAACTTGTCCAAGCTCTCCTCCAAGGGCAGGTCACGGCCTTCCTTGGTACGCAGGAAGGTGTTCTTCATCAAGGAATGGACATAGGCGATCTGCTCCGGTTCGACCACCTTGAAATGTTCACCGTAACGAATGAGGAAACGCTTGATCGGCGTCGCACCCGGCTTGATCGCGGACTGCCTGTGCAACGTGCTGTGATCACGCACCAACATGGATCTTTCGGCACGCTGCAAAGCGGTCTCCAGGTCCTCTATGCGGATGGGTTTCAACAAATAGTCCAACGCGTTCACACGGAACGCATTGAGCGCGTATTCATCGTAGGCAGTGGTGAACACCACCGGGCAAGGCACGTCCACCCGCTTGAAGATCTCGAAGCTGTCACCATCGGCCAATTGCACATCCATGAACACGAGGTCGGGTGCGGGCTGTGCCTTGAACCACTCCACACTTTCAGCGACCGAAGGCAGATCGGCCAGCACCTCGATGGACGGTTCGATACTGGTGAGCATCTTGCGCATGCGGGTCGCTGCGGCTTGTTCATCCTCGATGATCAGGATCCTCATGGGTTCGGGGCTATCAATGGTATTCGGACGACGAACGTATGCGTTCCACGCTCCACCGACACCGGGCGTTCGGTGAGCGCTGCGTAGCGCTTGCGAATGCTTTCCAGGCCAAAGCCGGTGGAACGTGGCGGCGTTAGTTTGGGAAGAATGTTGTTCCGGACCACGAGCGTGTCATCCTCGGAGGAGATGACCACGGTGACCGGTGCGCTCCTGGTGGCTGCATTGTGCTTGATCGCATTCTCCACCAGGAGTTGCAGCGTGAGGGGCACGATCATCATGGTACGTAGCCGTTCGGGCAGTTCCACCTGCAAGACGATGGCCTCCCCGAAACGACGCTGCTCAAGGCCCACGTAGGTACGTAACAGGTCGAGTTCCTCGTCCAAGGTGATCAGCTCCCGATCGCGCACCTGCAGGATGTTGCGAAAGAAGGTGCTCAATTGGTCCACGTGGATCACTGCCTTCTGTGGTTCGGTCTCGATGAGTTCAACGAGCGTATTGAAACTATTGAACAGGAAATGTGGATCGACCTGACTGCGCAAGGCCTCCAATTGGAATCGCACCTGTTCCTGTTCCATTCGTTGCTTGTAACGCAAACGACGGTCACGCGCCGCGATCAAGGCGATGACCAAGGCCGCGGCGGCGCTTAGCATCAGTGCGATGACCCAGGGCCGCTGCCACCAGGGAGGTTCCACGATCAGACGGAACCCGGTCCAGGCCGATGGCAATTCGCCCTCGGTACGTAGGGTCCGTATCTCGAACCGATAATCGCCCGGTGGCAACGCTGGGAATGATAGCTCACTTTCCCTTGTGCGCACCACCTTTTCGCTCAGCCCGAGCAAACGGTATTCGAACTGGGAGGATCCCATGTGCGTCTGGTCCGAGGACATATAGCGCATCGACACTGCACTTCTGTCATGCGAAGTCCGGTACAGCGTATCAGGTCGGTAACGTTGATCACCCATACGGACCTCGAGTATTGCCGGCGAAGGTGGAGGTGCCAACAACGTGGTATCGGCCAGGATCCGCACCAGACCCCGATCGGTCGCCAGCCATAGGGCACCTGAGGTATCGACCGCTGCGGTATTGAGCTCCATTTGAAGATCCTCCAGCCCCACACGGCCGGAAACATCGGTCCAGGACCCTGAACCCGGGTGATAGACAAGGACGCCGCGCGTCCCCATCACGAACATTCGCCCCATGAAGGGGATGAGCGCATGGATATCCGCATCCATCAGCCCCATCTCCGTGCCCAACTGTTCCCAACCACCAGCCACCGACCTGCACAGACCCGTAGCCGGGCCGCCAGCCCATAGGGTACCGTCCTTCCCTTCCGCCACCGTATAGAATGTGCGCGGTCCCTTCTCGGACACCTCTTGGGGCTTGCCTTGATCGACACGTACGACACCATGGCCATCGGTGGCTGCCAACAGGCTGCCGTCGTTTGACGCGACCAATTGGTAGACGAACCCTGTGCCCACGGCATCCAGATCGCTGTTCCGGCCTTGTCGCAGTACCGAAATACCCGCAAGTGTGGCGGTCCAGACATCATCACCTTGAGCGAGCACGGACAGGATGTTGGGATCGCGCGGTGCTGCGGGAGGGGCCATGGGTTCGACCCCGGCCTTTCCCATCCGCCACAATCCACCGCCGAACGAAGCTCCCCACACCTCGCCGTGTTCACCGGCACTCATGGACACCAAGGGTGTCATGGAGGGAAGCTCCATCGGAAGCCGTGTTATGCGAGCGGCATCAGTGAAAGCATGTGAATGGGTGAAGGTCCCCTTGGGGGTCGCGAACCAGATACTGCCTTGGCTGTCGGTGCATAATGCCGTCACCCGATGCAGGTCCACCCCTTCATGGTCAGGAACGTGCAATACCCTCGGATCGCTTCGCTGAAGAACCTCGGACCCATCACACCACCACACCGCGCCCTCACCATCCACCACCATGTCGGTCACCATCGGCTGTTCGCTACCCTGACGCCACTGGTAACTGCCCCGCTCCTTCGCTTCCATCATCACCAACCCGTTCAACTCGGTTGCAGCCCAGATACGCCCGCGTTCAGCGAGCAAGCAATGAACAGCGCCGAATAGCTTCCCGAATGGGAGGACTTCCGCCTTGGTGTCGAGGGGGTCCCACTTGAACACTCCGGAACCAGCGGTGCCTGCCCAGATCCCATCGTGCTCATCCACGGCAACGGAAAGCACCAGGTTGTCCGGGGCTCCGTTGCCCTGCTCGAAAACGCGAACCACGCGCTCGTTCGCGATCAGGGCAATGCCTTGGTCGGTGGCGACAACAACCCTTCCGTCCTTCAGGATCGCCAGGTCGTTAACGTGAACATCAGGCAACCCTTCTCGCGTACCGATGATCGATCGACTTTCCGTGCCTACCCGGTGCAATCCGCCGCCGAACGTGGCCAGCCAAAGGTTCCCCTGTTCATCGCTCGCCATGGCACGTACCGGTGCACGCACCCAACTGGTATCCCGGACGAGCGTATCGCATCCGAACCCATCACAACGCAGTAATACGCCTGATGACGACATGGCGAGGATATCATTCCCTCGTTCGGCCAAGGCCACCACCTTGTCCGGCTCACTGCGCCAGATCGCGTCCACCTGGTCACCATCGGTACGCAACAAGCCGACATCCGATCCGGTCCAGATGGCACCGTCGCGATCCTGCACCAAGCAAGTGATCCGAGGAGCGGACCTTCCCGATCGCACATCCAAGGAACGGGTGAACGGGAATTGCCCCCAAGCCGGAATAGCAGCGATCACGGACACTATCACGCTTGCCGCTCTGAGCATCACGGCTGTACCGGCTTGAACCGAACATCCACGCGAACGCGGACCACCGGGGAGATCTTCTGGTTCACGATACGCGGCACTCGGATGGCATGATCCTCAAGAAGGACATCGAACTCGGTAGTGACCCGGACACCTTCTGCAGCCACCACCAGTTTGCACGGAACGATCCGTTCCATGGTCACACCATGGATCGTGAACCGGCCCTTGGCACGCACGACATGGCTACCCGACACGTTCAGATCGATGGTCTCGATGATGCGTCCAGCGAACGTGGCGTCCGGATAGGTGCGACTGACGAGGTAATTCTCGTTGAAGTGTTCCCGTTGCAAAGGAGAGTTGAACCCCTGAAAGCGGGTGATGGGAACCTTGATGGCGAACGACCTGGTCTCCGGATCGAGCAGGCCTTCGCACGCCGAATTGGTGGCGGTAATGTGTTCGAGTGGAGCATCACTGACGAACGATACCTCGGAGCGGTCCACGTACATGCGGGACTGGGCGAACGTTCCGAGCGACACGAGGAACAAGAGGACCAGGATGAGGGTGCGCATGGCTCAGTGATGACCGATCTCGTGCCGAAGGTAGTTTCCAAGGGATGCATCGGTGGCGACCTGGATCACCACGCTTAGGCTTGACACCATCGGTGCCAGTTCAAACCAACGTTGTGATCACCTGACGACCATGACCCGCTCCACACTCCGCTTTCCGGAAAGGTGCTCCCATTGCAGGGCATAGCATCCTACGGCCCAGCCGGATACATCCAAGGAACGTGCTCCTGACCAGGAGCCGAGTTCCAGGACCACACGACCTTCGGCGTTCAGGATCCGTGCGCCCAGCACGGTCGTTCCACTTTGGAGGATCAACACATCAGAAGCAGGCTTCGGGAATGCCATGTGATCAGGATCGTTGGCCTCGGCCAATGTGGTGAAAAGGCATTCGACCTGAGCCGAGACTCGCGCACTGACCACCGTGCTATCGATGAACGCCGCCAACGCGTTCAATTCCCCCTTCAGGTGGTGGTCCAGCCAAAGGCCCGCCAGATCGTTCACCACATCGTGTTGCTCCTCACGTGTGATGCTGAGGTCCGGACCACATGTGAATTCGCCGAACGAGCAATTGAAGTTGTTGTTGGCGAAGTAACAATGCCCACCACCTTGGACATTGACGAACGCTTTACAGGACGCCACGGAGGCCGCATACATCGGTCCTTGGTGGTCCGGAATGGGGGTCACGCAATCCTCCGAGGCCGCGAAAACGAGGGTGGGCACGGTCACGCTGCCAGCAGCAGCGGTCGCTGATGGGTCGGTTTCCGCAGGGGCGAGGTTCACCAGGGCTTGGATACCGGTGTTCCCTGCTGCCCCGAGAAAACTGGCACCCCCACCCATGCTATGTCCCATGAGCGCAGTGGCCGGTAGGACATGGCCTTCGAACGGCGATCCGGTCTGGGTGTTCGCGGCTTGCAATGCGGAAGCGACATGGGCGAGATCGGCACCGAACGTGGCATGGTCAGGTGCGAAGCCTCCCTCCGTGGTAGGAAGGGCAACGATGTAGCCCTTGGGCACGAAATGGGACCAGATGTTGGCATACGCATCCGTGGTCATGACGAAGCCGTGGCCGAATACAAGCACGGGGAACCCACCCGTTGCCGTCGGAGCATCGGTCCCAGCCGTGATCGCCGGGTAATACACCTCGGTCGGAACATTCCTGTCACGGACCGGATCGTAGAAGGTGATGGATCGTTCTCCAATGGCAAAGGGCTGGCCATTGGCCACCAGAGCGAGGAAGACCGGGGCGGAGGTGGCGAGGGATCGCAGGTTCATGAGGCTCAAGGTATGTCACCAACCGCTTGCGCGGCGCGCTATGCACGTTCCGCTATATTTGGCGCCCCGTATCGGAGAGGTGCCAGAGTGGTCGATCGGGTCTGTCTCGAAAACAGATGTGCCCGCAAGGGTACCGGGGGTTCGAATCCCTCCCTCTCCGCCAAGGAAGGCCCAGCCACGAAGTGGCCGGGCTTTTTCG
>ERZ795056.1018-NODE-1018-length-33363-cov-7.243305_pt1 | contig 33363 bp, 32 predicted proteins | sample MGYA00375140_ERZ795056 | MGnify/ENA primary metagenome ERZ795056 (study PRJEB30185, sample SAMN05720227) | activated sludge metagenome | isolation source: Anaerobic digester | place: USA | collected 2015-03-09 ...
CGAGGGCTGTGACGCGGCCGGCGGTGTCGGTGGTGACGGTGTCGGGATCGGAGGGGTCATACCAGATGGCCGGCGCGAGCGCCGTGATCGCCTCTGCGCCGGGCGCAAGCCGCAGCGTGCCCTCGGCGACCGTGACGGGCACAGCGGCGTCTTCCGGCGCGGCCAAGCCTTCGGCGGTTGTCCATTTCTGCCGGAGCATCTCCATGAGCTGTTCGCGCTCGACAGTGGAGAGGAGGCGGTCGAAGATGAGGATTTCGCCGATCTCGCCGCGCGCGCTGCTCTTGGAGGCATCGATGCGGTTGCCAATGACGAAGCGCGAGTCGCTGGTGTTGAAATTCCCTGAGACGGTCAGGGAATTGTAATTCTGGCCGTTGCCGGTGCGCCAGGCCTCCGAGGTCTTGGCGCTCGTGAGCTGGGAATAGACGACGTGGGCGACCTTGGCGTCGGGGCGGGGCGACATGCTCAGGTCGTAGCCGGAGTAGCCGCCGATGACGACGGAAGAGTCGTCGGCGCGGTCGCCGACTTCCCACATCTGGCCGGCGGAGGTGGCGCCGAAGCAGGTGTAGGCGGCGGTGGAGTCGGACTCGCGGGTGAGGACGGCGACAACCGTACGGGGGACGGCGCCGGTGATGCCGAGGGCTTCTGTCGAGACGAGCCCGGTATTGTTGGCGTCGATCTTGAGCATGGGCAGGCCGGAGGCGGCGTAGGAGAGCGCACCGGTGGCGAGCAGGGGCGGGTTGGAGAGGTTGGGCGAGGCCGTGGGGGCGGCGTCGAGGGCGGCGCCGCGGGTGCCCTTGTTGGCGAGCGCGATGACACGCCCTGCCCCGTTGAGGGTGACGGCGGCCGAGTCCGAGGGGTCGTACCAGCCCACGGGAGCGAGGGTCCGGACGTAACTTTGGAAAAGGGCTTCGGGCGATGGAACCACCGGCGCGGCCGTGAGGGTGGCCGAGCCGGGGCCTGTCTTGGTGAAGGACTGGGCCGAGAGGCTGCCGTTGATGAGGCGTCCGCTCTCGATGGCCACAGGCTGGAAGTTGGTGACCGTGGCGCCTGCCAGGTCCAGCGTGCCGCCGGCGAGGGTGAGCGCGCTGGCCGGCGAGAGGGTTTGGCTGCCGGCCGCGAGGCGCAGGGTGCCGTTGGAAACGATAGTGGGGCCGGTGTAGGTGTTGGCGGCGGCCAGGTTGAGCAGGCCGGAGCCGAGCTTGGTGAGGCCGCCGCTGGCGGACGTGCCTACGGTGGCGGAGGCTGCGGCTGCGGTGCCGCCGCCGCCGCGCAGGGTGACGGACGGTGCGGACGTATACCCCGTGCCGGACGAAGTCACGCGGATGGCGGTCAGCGTGCCGGTCGCGGTGTCGATCTCTGCGATGGCCGTGGCGCCGGAGCCGTTGCCGCCCGAGAAGAGCACGGCCGGTGGCGCGATGTAGCCGCTACCAGGCGCGGTGACGGTGACGGATGCGACGCCGAGGCCGGACGGCGCCTGCAGCGGCTGGTCGAGTGTGGTGCCGCCGTCGGCGCCGGGCGTTTCGATCACGGCGCCGCCCGCGTAGACGTTGAGCATGGCCGGGCTGTTGTTGCTGCCGGTACGGACCAAGGACGACGCGGTATTGCCCTGATCGGCCACGCGCAGCACGCCGCCGTTGAAGGCGATCGCGGCGGATGCCGCGTTGCCGGCGGCGTTGTTGCCGCCCTTTTGGAAGTAGCGGGCGGTCAGCGCGCCGCCGTTGAGGTTGACGTACGCTTCCGGCGCCCCGTTGCGATTGGCGAGGCGGATCTCACTGTTGACGACGGCTTGGGCGTCGTTTTCGAGCGTGAGCACGGCGAATCCGTTGGAGTAGTTGTTCTCGCCTGTCCATTCGCCGAGCTGGAGGGAGTGGCCGCCCGTGTCGAGCACGCCGCCCGCCAGATGGAAGATGCCCACGCCGGCCCGGCAGGAGAAGGTGCCGTTGTAGTAGTCGCCGATGATGCCGCTGGCGGGGGCGGCCCCGGTGTTGATGCGCAGGGTGCCGCCGCGCTGTTCGATGAGGCCGGTCGCCCCGCTGTTGCGGCCGAGCTGGACGTAGCCCTTGTTGGCCAGTTCGCCGCCGTCGAGGCGGTAATAGCCGGAACCGTTCTCGCCGATGCGGCTCTCGTTGGCGGTGCCGCCCGTGTTGGTCACGACCCCTGCGGTCTGATAGACGGCGCCGGCGGAGCCGGTGCCGTTGCCGACGAGCAGCCGTCCGTTGGCGACGGCGCCCTCGCCGACATGCAGGACGGCGCGCGAGTCGGATGCCGCGCCGACGAGCAGCGCCGGCCCGGCCCGGCTGTAGCCGGGATCATCCGTGTTGAGCGCGGTGCCGGCCAGTCGCAGGACGGCGCGGGCGGCGGCGTCGGGGGCCGCACCGACGGTGACCGAATAGGTGTGCAGCGCGTGGTTGCCGGTGGCGGTCAGGTCGATCTCGCCGTTGTACACATCGACCGGACCCAGATCGGGCGCGTTGCCCGTGAGGTTGAGCGTATACGCGCCCAACTTTTTAAGGCCGATGAACGGGAAGTCGCTTGTGAAGGCAAAGTCCTCGTAGCAGGTGTCGAAGCCGAGGGCGGTGGTGCCGGATGTCGTGAAGACCGTCTCGTCGGCCAGGGCCGCGAGCTGCGCGGCGCTGAAGCCGTCGGAGGAGGTGCCGGAGGCGACGCGGGCGACGAAGGCGCCGGTGTCGGAAACGGTGAGGCCCGCAGCGGCTTGCGCGCCCAACGTGCCGGGGGCGACGGCGTAGAGGTTGCCTTGCGTCACGGAGGTGGCGCCGGCGTAGGTGTTGGCCGGGTTGAAAAGCCAGAACCAGCCCTCGCCCTCTTTGAGCAGGCCGCCGTCTCCGCCGATGGCGCCGGTGATGGCGGCGGTGCCGCCGGGAAGGGCATTGAGGCGCGACGTGCCGGCGGCGAGCGACACCGGTCCGGCCCAGACGTTCAGGTTTGTGTCCATGTTGCCGTTGTTGACGCGGAAATAGGCGTTGTCCGCGAGGTGCAGCGACCACAGGAGAGGGGCAGTCATCTGATACAGACAGACGCCCGCGCCGGCGGCGGCGTCGGCGACCGTGGCTGCCGAGCCTTGGAAGTCGCTCTCCTCAAAGCGGAACATGCCGCCCGCGACCTGCACGGCCGTGCCGGCGGTCACGTTGGACACCGCCGCCCGCACGACGGAGAATTCGCCGCCGCCGTTGACGGTCAACGCGTGGCCGCCGAAATCGAAGCTGCCGTTGCGCACGTCGAAGCGCGAGGCCGAATAGACGGCCGTGTCACCTGAGAGCGCCACGTTCCTGAAGGCGTTCTGCTGGCTGACGCCGCCGCTGTGGCGCAGGGCGCCCAGGCCGTCCGGGCCGGCGCCTTCCACTGTGATCGGATTGGCGATGGACGCGGTGCCCGTGACGGGATTGGCGGTGGCCGGCGCGATGGCGATGTCCAGTGCACCGCCGTTCGCGATGGAGACGGGGCCGATGCCGAGCGATCCGTTCTGGCCGGAGTAGAGGGTGCCGCCCTGGATGAGGGTACCGCCCGAGAAGGTGCTGGGACGGGCGAGGGTCAAGTCACCGGCTCCGGTTTTGCGCAGCGTGCCGGGGCCGCTGACGGTCGCGCTCATGACGGCGGCGTGGCCGGCGGCATGTCAAGCGTGAGAAGTCCGTCCTGTATCAAGAGCGGGCCGGTGAAGCCGAGCGGGCCGCCGAGCGTCACGTTGCCGGGGCCGGACTTCGCGAGCCCGAGGTGTGTGCCGTAGGCATCGGCCACGCCGGCCGTGACGGTCAGTTCTGCGGCCGGATTGTCGTTGCGCAACGCCAGCAGCGCCTCGTCGCGCTGGGCGGCGATCTGCCACTTCTGCATGAGGTAGGCCTCGACCGCCGCGCGGTCGGTGTCCGACAGCGTGTAATCGAAAACAAGGACTTCGGCCACGTCGCCGGGGCCGGAGAAGTTGGCCGCAGTGTTCGGGCGGTGCAGCAGGCGGATGGGGGCGTTGACCGTCGCGAAGGCGAAGGTCTTGGTGCCGAGCAGCGTGCCGTTCCGATAGCCAGCACCGGCGTCCGGCGTGTCATTGATGCCCGAGATAAAGGTCAGCACGTTTTGCCCGGCGGGCGAGGGCACGGTGATGTCGAGGTCATTGGCTTTCGTGGAGAACGAGGTGGCGGTCGGACGTTCGCAGATGCAGAAGTCCTGATTGTTGCCGGCGTCGGAGCCGAGAAAGAGCGCGTAAAAATTGTTCTGCGAGACGTGGTGGCGCGCCACGACCAGGAAGGTGGTGCGCGGGGCCTTGTCGGCGATGCCGACGTTGCCTAGCGAGGCAAGGCCCTGCGGCGGAACGATGCCGTCGGCCCGGGCGACGCCGAGCCCGTTGACTGCCCCCGGGACATAACGCGGTCCGATGCGGTCGCCGGGCACGACGGCGTCCAGTGCGCTGCCGCGCGAGCCTTTGTTGGCCAGCAGTGCGATGCGGCCGTCGGTGTTGGTGGTGACGGTCGCGGCGTCCGCGAGGTCGTACCAAGCGAGCGGGGCGGCCGGCAGCGCGGGCAGCGCGGCGGCGCCGCCGGGCGGCGTCTGGGCGGAGGGCGCGTTCAGCGTGCCGTTGGCGAGCATCAGGCTGTTGCCGGCGGTCACGACGGAGACGAGCGAGGCGGCGAGGGTTTGGCCGCCGAGGTCGACGGCCGCAGGGTCGGCCGCATGCTGTTGCGTGAGCGAGAAGAGGTGTGTGGGGTCGGCGGCGAGCGTGATGCCGCCCGCCGAGCCGGCGGCGTCGATGACGGCGGCGGCGGTCGCGTCGTCAGGGATCACCGAGGGCCCGAGCGCCGTCAGGGAGACCGTCGGGCCGGATGCGCTTGCGGCCAGTACGCCCAGTGTGGCGTCATACAGGGCGGGCTGGCCGTTGACAGTGAACCAGGCGGGCATCGGGCCAGGCGTCATGTTCTGGATCACGAGCCGGTTGGACGGGGAACCCAGCGCCGGGGCCGCGATGTCCAGGGTGGCGCCGGCGGCGCGCACGAGCGTCGGCACGGTGACGGTCGAAGCGGTGGGCGCGTTCGGGATCGACCAGCGTACGCCGGCGCCGTTGAGCGCGTTGGTCAGCGGCAGGGTGACGGCAAAGCCGTCTGCGGCCGCCGGGTTGAACGCCAGGGTGCCGCCGGCCTGACAGGTGAGCAAAAGGGTGTTGAAGACCGCGCCGGGGCCGACAGCCAGCGTGCCGCCGCTGTTGACCGTAAAGGCGCTGTCGGTGGCCGTGCCGGTGAAGAGCAGCATGCCGGTGCCCGCCGCGACATTCAGGATGCCGGCGCCGTTGGAGAGCGTGCCGCTGAGGATGTTGGTCTGCGTCCCGGTGAAGGTCAGCGTTTTGGTGCCGGAAGAAATGGGGGCGATGGCGCCGCTGAACGTCAAGGGGCCGCCGCTGGCGTTTTCGAACGATGTGCTGCCGGCACCGAGTTGGACGGGGAGCGTCAGCGTGGCCGGAGAGGCGCCGGTGTAGACGAACTTGGACGGGTTGCCGTCGGACCGCACGGCCGTCACGCCCAACGCGGCGGGGTCGGCGAAAGCGAGGGTGCCGTTGCCCGTCGAGATACGGGCCGTGCCCGTGAAGGTGTTGCCAGGATTTGTCAGAAGCAGGGTGCCTGTCGCGTTCAACTCGATGCCGGCGCCGGCTGTGCCGGTGACGCGGGCGGCGATCGTGAGGGTGGTGCCTGCCGCAGGCTTGATGTTGGCGAAGTCCGTGGTGGACGTGCCGTTGCGCGAAACCGTGACATCGCCGTCGCCGCCGAGGGTGAAGTCGGTGCTGGCGGTCAAGATGTCGCCGCCGCCGTTCGAGAGGGCGAGCGTCGCGCCTGAGGCGACCGTGACCGTGGCCGGGGCGTTGACGAAGAGCGTTTTCAGCGTGAGGCTCGTCGGGATCGTGACGGTCGCCGCGGTGTTGAGGGTCGCCGTGTCGGCAGCGGTTTGTGGCACGCCCTCCGACCAGTTGGCGGCGTCTGCCCACGATCCTGCGGCACCGCCGATCCACGTGGCGTTTACGGCCGAGACGCCGCGCACAACCGTCAAGCACAAGAGGGCGGCTGCGCATGAACTACGGACATATAGGCTGGTCATATCTGTCTCCCTTCGACGTGTTGGTTTCAAAATGGGTCAGCAGTGTGCAAAAGAACACCACTCTAATCTTACCTCTTATTGGCTTATGGGGGCAAGGCCGAAATGGAAGATTACCTACAAACACGCTTCTCAGCCGTGACAGGCCGGCCATTTTCATGCTATAGTGCGTCTTCCTCTATGAGCAAGAGACCGTCACAGTTTGATTTCTGGTTCGCCGTCAACAACACGGAGATCGTGATGCCGCCCAAGCGCCATCTCGAAACCTTCGGCAACACCATCATCAACTACTATCTGGTGAGTGAGCTGATGGATGCCGCGGGTAAAGTCCGGGTGCGAGAGGGACGCATGCAGGCGCTGCGGCCCCAGATCATCACGCCCTCCGCCTATTCCTCGACCCTGCTCGAAGGCTTCGGCGAACAGGCGCAAAAATATCTGGAGTGGCTCAAGGAGCATGAAGATTCGGTGCGCATCCTGCGCTACGGCTACACCCTCAAGCAGGAGGCCTTCAGCGAGCAGGTCCTGACCGACACGCCCGAGGCGGTGCTGGAACGCGTGGCGCGTGAGGCAGCCGCCAAGAACGATCCGTTTGCCGCCGTGGTCAAGGGGGTGGATGACCCGTGGGATGTCTGTCTCGTGCGCCTGTTTTGGGCCGTGATCCAGAACTCCGCGCAAGCCAACATCCGCGAGCTGCACGAGCGCCGCATGTTCGAGCTGCAGGACGGCCTGCCCGCAGGTCTGCGCGACGAAATTGAGAAGGGTTTTCTGGCCGCCTCCAAAGACGCAAACCTGATCAAGCCGCTCGGCAAGCTTCTGCAAGATCACGGCCTCTTCGAACGTTTTCAGGACCGGTTCTTCGACCTCATCCAAAAACGCGGATAACGCTATGACCATTACCGAAAAAATCCTGGCCCGCGAATCGGGCGCCTCTCTGGTTTCCCCCGGCGACAACATCTGGGTCAATGCCGGCATCCTGCTGACGCACGATGTCTGCGGCCCCGGCACCATCGGCATCTTTCAGCGCGAGTTCGGCAAAGACGCCAAGGTCTTTGACCCTGAAAAAATCGTCATCCTGCCGGACCACTATATCTTCACGGCCGATGAAAAGGCCCACCGGAATGTGGACATCCTGCGCGCCTTCGTCAAGGAGCAGGGCCTGCCCTACTTCTATGATCCCGGCACCGAACGCTACTGCGGCGTCTGCCACGTGGCCCTTCCCGATCTTGGCCACGTGCGTCCGGGCGAGACGATTTTCGGCACCGACTCGCACACCTGCACGCACGGTGCGCTGGGCGCCTTCTCGACCGGCATCGGAAACACTGACGCGGGCTTCATCATGGGAACCGGCAAGCTGCTGGTCAAAGTCCCGCCCACGCTGCGCTTCGTGCTGGACGGCGAGATGCCGGACTACCTGTCGGCCAAGGACCTGATCCTGCATATCATCGGTGACATCGGCGTGGACGGCGCCACCTACTGCGCGATGGAGTTCACCGGCACGGCGATCGAGGCGCTGAGCATCGAGGAGCGCTGCACCATCTGCAACATGGCGGTCGAGGCCGGCGCCAAGAACGGCATCATCGCGCCCGACGCCCAGACGCTCGCCTATGTCAAAGCCCGCACCGCCAAGCCGTTTGAACCGCTCTACAGCGATCCCGGCGCGCAGGTCCAGGCCGAGTACCGGTATGACGTCGCGACGCTCGAGCCGGTCGTGGCCCGGCCGCACCTGCCCGACAACAAAGCGCTGGCGCGCGCCTGCCGCGACGTGAAGGTTGACCAGGTCTACATCGGCTCCTGCACCGGCGGCAAGCTCGAGGACTTCGTCATGGCGGCGCGGATCATGAAGGGGCGGAAAGTCGCCGTGCGCACGCTGCTCGTGCCGGCCACGCGCGTGGTGGAGCAGGGGCTCGTCGATACGACGATCGACGGCCAGAGCCTGCGCCAGATCTTCGAGGCGGCAGGCGTCGAGCCGATCGCGCCGCCCTCCTGCGCGGCCTGCCTCGGCGGACCGATCGACACCTTCGGGCGCACCCACGGCCACGAGGTCGTGGTCAGCACAACGAACCGCAACTTCATCGGCCGCATGGGCTCGAAGGATTCGCAGATCTACCTAGCCTCGCCCTATACGGCGGCCGCCAGCGCCCTCACCGGCCACATCACCGACCCGCGCGATATCGCCTAGCGCCACGGCGGGCCATGCGCCTGCCCATTCTATCAGGAGAGACACCCCATGCCCAAAGACACCCTCATCCGCGGCCCCGTCTACGTGCTCGAAGACAACATCGACACCGACCTGCTTATCCCGGCGTGCTATCTGAACCTCGTGCCCACGATTCCGGAGGAGTACCGCAAACTCGGCTCGTACGCGCTCGCCGGCTTGCCCGACTCCTTCCCGAAGTTCGCCTCGAACCCGGACGGCACCACGCCCTTCCCGATCGTCATCGGCGGCCGCAACTTCGGCTGCGGCTCGTCGCGCGAGCACGCGCCGATCGCCCTCGGCGCTGCCGGTGCGAAGGCGGTGGTTGCCGAGAGCTATGCGCGCATCTTTTTCCGCAACTCGGTCGCCACCGGCGAGATCTTCCCGCTGGAGTCCCAGACACGCCTGTGCGAGGCGTTCAAGACCGGCGACGAAGCCGAGATCGACATGACGTCGAACACCCTCACGCGCCTTGCGGACGGCGCGGTCTTCCCCCTGAAACCGATCGGCGCGGTCGCGCCGGTCATCGCCGCCGGCGGCATGTTCGCCTATGCCCGCGAGATCGGGATGATTAAGAAATGAGCACTCGGAGCACACGCGTCATCGCCATCGCCAACCAGAAGGGCGGCGTCGGCAAAACGACCACGGTCGTCAACCTGGCCGCCGCGCTCTCTCAGATGCAGAAGACGGTCTTGGTCATCGACCTCGACCCGCAGGCCAACGCCACCAGCGGACTCGGCCTGCAGCGCCAGCCGGGCCTCAGCCTCTATCCGGTCCTCACAGGAGCGGCCGATGTGGCAGACATCATTCAGGCCACGCCGTACGAAGGCATCAACATCATCCCGTCCGAGCTTGACCTGGCCGGCGCGGAGATCGAGATCGCGCGCCAGGAAAACCATCTGGCCGTGGTCCGCAACGTGCTCGACCGCGTGCTCACCGCCGGCGTCTTCGACTATGTGCTGATGGACTGCCCGCCTTCACTCGGCATCCTGATGACCTCCTCACTCGCGGCGGCCGACGGCATTGTCGTCACCATGCAATGCGAGTATTACGCCATGGAGGGGCTGAGCGTGATCACCTCGCTGATCGACCAGCTCCGCGCCAACGGGGTCAATCCGGACCTGCAGCTCGAGGGTATCCTGATGACGATGTTCGACGGCCGCACGCGCCTGGCCGCCGACGTGGTGTCGGAGGTGCGCGCGCACTTCGGCGAGAAAGTCTACGACACCGTCATCCCGCGCAACGTGCGCATCAGCGAGGCCCCCAGCTTCGGCCAGCCGGTGCTCTTCTACGATCCGTCAAGCCGCGGCGCGGAGGCCTATCGCGCCTTTGCGGCCGAGTTCGCGCGCCGCACCGCGCCGGCCGTCCGCATGTCGTAAAAGACGCGCGCTGCCCCAATGGTCGGTGGTGCCCGCTTGCCCGGATACGGCAGGCGTGCTACAGTGGTCCGCATGATGACACGACAAGCATTCGCGTTCATGGCGGCCGCCGCGTGCGGAGTGGCCGCGACCGTGCAGGCGGAACCGCTCACGGTTTACTTCGGAACCGGCGGTGCGCCGGCCAAAGGCATCTACCGTGCGTCGTTCGACACGCAGACCGGCAAGCTGGGTCCGGCCGATCTCGCTGCGGAGATCGGCGGGCCGGGTTTTCTCGCGCTTCATTCCGACGGCTCCATGCTCTATGCGGTGGCGGACGGTGAGGGTGGGCAGGGCGTGACCGGCTACCGCATCGGCCGCGACGGGGCGCTGACCCCCTTCACGGCGTCGCCCACGGGCGACGGTCAGGCGTGTCATGTCGAGGTGCATCCTTCCGGACGTTTTCTGCTGACCGCGCAGTACGGCGGCGGGTCGGTGGCGCTCTTCCCGCTCGACGGCGAGGGCCGCATCGGGGCGGCCGTCTTGCATGAACATCCCGCACCGGGTTCCGGCGTGGTGGCGGGCCGGCAGAAAGCGCCGCATCCGCACTGCTGCCGCTTCTCGCCCGACGGCCGTTTTGCGCTGGTCCCTGACCTCGGGCTGGACGGTATCGTGATCTACCGTGTGGATGCCGCCGCGCAGGCGGTGGTGCGCCACGGCTTTGCCAAGGCCCCTCCCGGTGCGGGGCCGCGCCACATGCGCTTTTCGACCGACGGCCGCTTCATCTACCTGCTCAACGAGCTCTCTCTGGCGGTCTCGGCCTATGCCTGGGACACTGCGGCGGGAACCGCGCGGCTGTTGGCAACCACGCCGACGCTCAGCGAGGCGGTGAAGGCCGGCGAAGCGCACAACAGCGGTGCCGAAATTCTGACGCATCCCGGCGGGCGGTTCCTCTACACGTCCAACCGCGGGCATGACTCGGTGACGGTGTTCCGCGCCGAGCCCGCCACGGCCGCGCTGGAGGTCGTCCAAGTGCAGCCGGTGCGCGGCGCCTTCCCGCGCAACATCAATCTCTCGCCGGACGGCGGCTGGCTGCTGGCGGCCGGCGCGGATTCGGGCACGGTCGCGGTACACAAGGTGGATCCGGAGACCGGGCAACTCACCTATCAGACGCGCAACGTGATCCAGGTGCCCGCGCCGATCTGCGTGCTTTTTGCCCGCGTGCCGCAGAAGTGATGCTGCTGCCGCGAGATGTTTAGACCCTGCGACGGGGACAAAACTCAGCGTTTCCCCAAGAGGTAGAGAAACGCCGGGCCGCCGATCACCGCCGTGATGACGCCGACCGGGATTTCGGTCGGCGCGATCACCGTGCGGGCGATGCCGTCGCAGACGGCCAGCACGCTGCCGCCCAGCAGAAACGCGCACGGCAGGACCAGGCGGTAGTCGAATCCGCTCAGGCGCCGGACGACATGAGGGACGATCATGCCGATGAATCCGATCGGGCCTGCCACCGCCACGCAGGCAGCAGTCGCCACGCCCGCGCCGAGAAAGGTGAGCCGCTTGACGCGCGCCACGTCTACGCCGTGGCCGAGCGCCAGCTCTTCGCTGAACGCCAAATGGTTGTAGGCGCGCGCCAAGGCGAGCAGCAGCAGCACGCCCGGCATGCCGAGGACGAGCACGGACACCAGCTCGCGATAACCGAGGACATCGAGCCCGCCCATCATCCAGCGGTTGAAGGACAGGACCTCGAACGGCGAGACGATGTAGACCAGTAACAGCATGGCGCCGCTGCACACGATGCTGAGCGTGACGCCGGCCAGCAGCAGCGTGTGTACGGTCGGCGCGCCGGCCCGGCGCGCGAACAGCCAGACCATGCCCATCGCCACAGCCGCGCCGAGCAGCGCAAGCGCCTGCGCGGAACTCAACGGCCCGCATGCCAGATTCAGAGCGGGGAACGCCTGCGTGAGAAAGGCCCCCACCGCCGCGCCGCCGGCCACCCCCAACGTCCATGGTTCGGCCAGCGGATTGCGGAAAAGGACTTGCAACGTGGCCCCCGTGAGCGAGAGCATGCCGCCGACCAGCAGCGCCAGCAGGATGCGCGGCAGCCTCTGCTGGAGCAGGATCTGGGCGTGGGGCGTCTGCTGGCCGTCTCGGAAGAAGGCGACGAGTTGTTCTCCGTCCAGCGGCTCCGCGCCGATCCACGGCAACACAGCCAGCGCTGCAAGGGCTACGGCCAGATACCCGCCGAGGGTCAGCCGCGCGCGCAGGTTTGGGCTAATCGGCATCGTTTCCTCCCGCGTCACCGGCACCGCAGCGCCGCGCGACCACCAGCGGACCGCCGGTCTCGGGGTGCTCGCGCACCATGATGTCGTCGCCGTAGGCTTCCCGCAGCACCTCCGCCCGGACCACGTGCGATGGCGGCCCGTCCGCGATCACGCGTCCCCCGACCAGCAGGAGCAGGCGCTCGGCGAACAGGGCGGCAAGATTCAGTTCGTGCGTGACCACCACCACCGCGCGTCCGCGCCGGCCCAGTCGTGCCAACAGCCGCATGACGGCCGCCGCGTGGTGGATGTCCAGCGCGGCGGTGGGTTCGTCCAGCAGGAGCAGGCCGGATTCCTGGGCCAGCACCGCCGCGATCATCGCGCGCTTGCGCTCTCCGCCGGAGAGGTGCGACAGCGGCCGCAGGCGCTGGGCCGTGAGCCCGACGTCGGACAAGGCTTTGTCGACGGCGCGCTGGCCATCGGCATCGGCTTCGCCGAACCAGCCGCTGTGCACATACCGTCCGAGCCGGACCACCTCCTCGACCGCGTAGTCGAAGAGCGGGGGGCTCTCCTGCGGCAGAAACCCGATCCGTCGCGCCAGCGCGCGCCGCGGAAAGCCGGACAGCGATTTTCCGTCAAGCCGGACCGCCCCCGAGACCGGCTTGAGCAGGCCGGCGGCCAGCCGCAACAGCGTGCTCTTCCCGAGCCGTTCGGGCCCACGATGCAGGTGAAGCGCTCCACCCCGATCCGCAGGCGCGGGAGTTCCAGCGACCAGCCGTCCGACGCGTACTGGAAGCGCACGGCATCAAGGTCAATCGGGTTCCCGCTATTCACCGCGCGCCTCACCTCCGATAGCCGCCGCGAGGAGCCGTGCGGTCTGGCGCACGCGCGGGCCGGGAATCAACAGGAAGTCATTGGTCAGCACGTGCACGCGCCGCTGCCGCACCGCCGGCAGGTCGGCAAAGATGTGCCAGTCAGCCAGCAGTCGCGCTTGCTGACTGGCGGTCAGGCCGCCCGGGTGCACTTCAAGGATCACCTCGGGCTGTCGCACCAGCAGCGCCTCTTTCGAGATGTGCGGATAGGGCCCCGTCGCGTCGGCAAACACATTGGTGCCGCCGGCCAAGCCGAGCAACTCGCCGAGGAACGTGTCGCGGCCCACCGTGCTTAACCCCGTCCAGACGCCGGGCGCACGGCCGAGAAGCAACAGGACGCGTCGCGGCGGCGCGTCGCGGTCACCGACGGTCAGTTCGCCGCGCAGGCCGTCCGCCAGCGCGCGCCCTTGTCCGGCGACCCCCAGCGTTTCGGCGATGGTGCGGATGGCGCTGTCCAGGTCGGCGAGCGTATCGAGCGTCACGCTCTGAAAGCGGATCCCGTAGGTGCGGGCGAATGCCGCCAGTGCCTCGTGCCGGCCCTGCGTGACCAGCAGGTCGGGCCGGACGGCCAGCAGCCGTTCCCGGTTCGGATTGAGGAGGCCTCCGACACTGGGCTTGGCTCGGGCTTCAGGCGGATACGCGGTGTAGTCGCTCACGCCGACCACGCGGTCGCCGCAGCCCAACGCAAACACGATCTCCGCCACGGCCGGGGAGCCGCAAACGACGCGCTGAGGCGACTGCGCGCCGGGCGCCATCGTCTTCTCGGCACCGCATGCGCCGAGAAGCAACACAGCCGCCGCTGCGGCGGCCCGTGCGGGCCCCCGCCGGTTGAGCATGATGGAGAGAACGTTCATATCTGAAAAGGCCGCCCCGGGTCCCGCGCCGGCAGGTCGTATCGGGCGTGCGCCTTTGCACGTATCTTTTCAGAACCGTCTTGCAGTGTCAATGCCCGCGCCCGGGTCAAACAGGCATGTATTGCATAAATGCAACTCTTGATTCCGGCAAGGGTTGCAACAAAAGTACCTTCCATGAGTCCGCCCGAATCAACCAGTCTCTGTAACGTGTTTGTGTGGAATGACTTAGAAAATGATATCCGCGTCTCGTTCCGTTTGGCATACGGTGTGCATTGTGAACAAGCATGAAAACGGCATTCTCGATCTGGCAGCAGCGCATCGCGCCGGTGTTTGACACGGCGCAGCAGATCCATCTGGTGGACGCCATGGGCGGCCGGATCACGGCGGAGTCGGACCACCTGGTGGATGCCGATCTGTCGCGGAGGATCGCCTGGCTGAAAGCGCAGGACGTGCGGACGGTGGTCTGCGGCGCGATCTCGCGGCCGTGGCAGGAGCGGCTGGAAGCCGCCGGGCTGACGGTTGTCCCGTTCGTGGCGGGCGATCTGGCGAACGTGGTGCAGGCGTGGCTGAGCGGCGCCTTGCGCGGAACGGCGTTCACGATGCCGGGATGCTGCGGCCGGCGGCGCATGCGCTGCGGCGGGTGTGGCGCCGGGGGCCGCGGGCGGCAAGGCGGCGGCCGGAGCCGTGCGGGGTGACAGACATGATTTTTGGCGGGGGCGCCGGTGCGGGAGAGACTCCGGGACAACTCATCGATCCGCACGGCGTCCCCGCCGCCAATTGCCCGGAGCAAACAAGAAAAGGAGGCAGGACATGCCTGGTGGAAATGGAATGGGACCCGCAGGAGCGGGTTCGATGACGGGGCGCGCAGCCGGATTCTGCGCGGGGTTTAGCGTGCCGGGGTATCTCAATCCGGCGGGCAGCGGTTTCGGCGGCGGCTTCGGCCGCGGCCGGGGCGGCGGGCGCGGCGGCTTCGGCCGCGGATTCAGGAACATGTTTTTTGCCACCGGCCTGCCGGGCTGGGCGCGCTCGGGCGTCGCCGGAACGGCAGGCGCGGCGGATGAAAAGCAGGTTCTAACGGGTCAGGCTGACGCGCTGCGCGCGCAACTGGACGGTATCCAGAAACGACTGGAACAACTGGACAGCGGCGCGGCGACGTAAGGCTGACCGGCCGCCGGCAGGGCGGCAAGAGCGGTCAACCGCTCTTCCGCCCGCCTGCGGTTCACGAGGAGAATGAGGAGAGCGCAATCATGAAGATCGCATTTTCAACATCGGGCAATGACCTGAACGCGCCGCTGGACACACGCTTCGGGCGGGCCGCGAAATTTCTGATCTACGACGACGAGGCCCAGAGCGTCGCGCTGGTGGACAACACGCAGAATCTGACCGCCGCGCAGGGCGCGGGCATCCAGTCCGCGCAGAATGTGGCGGCGTCCGGCGCACAGGCGCTGGTGTCGGGCCACTGCGGCCCCAAGGCGTTCCGCGTGTTGTCCGCCGCAGGCATCAAAGCTTATACATCGAACGCCGCGACCGTCGCGGAGGCGCTGGCGCAGTTTCAGGACGGCGCGTTGACCGAACTCAAGGCGGCGGATGTGGAAGGGCACTGGGCGTAACCGGCATGAATACCTGTTTGGACTGTTTGCCCTGTATTTTCCGCCAGACGCTGGACGCGGCGCGCCGCGTGTCGGATGATCCAGCCTTTCATGAGCGCGTGGCGCGTCAGGTTGCGGCATGGATCCACGCCGCCGATCTGAAGGAGTCGCCGCCGGTCATGGCGCAGCGCCTGCACCGGTTTCTGAAGGGCGTGACCGGTGTCGAAGATCCTTATGCGGAGGCCAAGGCGCGCGATAACGCGCTGGCGCTCTCGCTCCTGCCTGAGCTGCGCGAGCGGCTGGCCCGTTCCGCGGAGCCGTTTGCGCTGGCCGTGCGCCTGGCGATCGCCGGCAACCTGATCGACCTCGGGCCCAAGAGCGACCTGACCGCCGACGAGGTGGTCGGCTCGATCCGGCGCGTCGAAGAGGCGCCGTTCTCCGGCGATGTCACGGCACTGCGGCGGCGAGCGGAGGAGTCGCGTACTATCCTGTATCTGGCGGACAACGCGGGTGAGATCGTGCTGGACCGCCTTTTGATCGAGGCGCTGGTCCCCGAGCGCGTGACGGTGGCGGTGCGCGGCGCGCCCGTGATCAATGACGCCACGCTGGCGGACGCGCAGACCGCGGGCCTCCATGAGCTGGTGAAGGTGATATCCAACGGCGCCGATGTGCCCGGCACGGTGCTGAGCGAATGCAGCGCGGAGTTCCGCGAGCGTTTCGACCGGGCGGATCTGGTGATTTCCAAGGGACAGGGGAATTTCGAGACGCTGAGCGATGCCCCGCGCGACATCTGTTTCCTGTTCAAGGTGAAATGCCCGGTGATTGCCGAGCGGGTCGGCCTGGCGCTCGGCACGCAGGCGATGGTGTGGCTTCAGGGCGAGAGGGGAAGCAAGGCGGTTTTATGATAATCGCAGTGGCATCTGGAAAAGGCGGGACCGGCAAGACGACGGTGTCGGCCAATCTGGCGCGCGTGCGCGGCGACGTGACGCTGCTGGACTGTGACGTGGAGGAACCGAACGTCCATCTGTTTGTCAGCGGCGAGCCGCAGGGTGAACCGGAGATCGTGTCGCTTCTCGTGCCGGAGGTGGACGAAAGCCGCTGCGACGGTTGCGCGGCCTGTTCGCGCTTCTGCGCGTTCAAGGCGCTGGCCGTGCTGGACAAACGCGTGCTGGTCTTCACGGAACTGTGTCACGGATGCGGCGGGTGCGCGCGGGTTTGTCCGCAGGGCGCGATCCGCGAAGTGCCGAAGCGCGTGGGCGTCGTGGAGACGATGCGCGCCGCCGGGGTGACCGTGGTGCAGGGGCGGCTCGATGTGGGGGTGGCCATGGCCCCTCCCCTGATCCGCGCGGTCAAAGCGCGCATCCCGAAAACGGGGGACGCGATTCTGGACGCGCCGCCCGGCACCTCGTGTCCGGTTGTCGCCACGTTGCGCGAGACCGATTTCGTGGTGCTGGTGACCGAGCCGACGCCGTTCGGGCTGAACGATCTGAAACTGGCCGTGGCGGTCGTGCGTGAACTGGAGCTGCCGTTCGGCGTGGTGGTCAACCGGGCGGACCGCAACGATGACCGCGTGGCGGTCTATTGCCGCGAGGCCGGCATTCCGGTTCTGGCCGAGATTCCGGATGACCGCCGCGTGGCCGAGGCCTACTCGCGCGGCGAACTCATGGTCGACGCGCTGCCGGAATACCGGCCGCTCTTTCAACGGCTTTACGCGGACATCGCCAGACTGGCTGCAGGCGCTCGCCGGGCAGAACCTCGTCCGGACGGTCAGGCGAGAAAACGTTCTTTTTTATGAAGCTGTTCGGGAGTGAGGTGAGACGATGTCGGCAACGATTCAAGAGTGTGTGATCATCAGCGGCAAGGGCGGCACCGGCAAGACCAGCGTGACGGCCTCCTTCGCGGCGCTCTCGGCCGGACGCGCCGTGCTGGCCGATTGCGATGTGGATGCGGCGGACCTGCATTTGGTGCTGACGCCGAAGATTGTCGCGAAAACGGATTTCAGGAGCGGGAATGAAGCGGTGATCCGCAGCGAAGCCTGTACTGGCTGCGGGACGTGCGCCGAGCTGTGCCGCTTTGACGCGATTCACTATGTGAAGCGTCCGTTCGGCAAAGCCCTCTACGAGGTCGATCCGGTCGCCTGCGAGGGGTGCGGCGTGTGCGTGCGGTTCTGCCCGGCAAAGGCCATCGATTTCCCGGAGCGGCTTTGCGGCGAATGGATGCTCTCGGAGACGCGCTGCGGCCCCATGATCCATGCCTGTCTGGCCGCCGCGGCGGAGAACTCCGGCAAGCTGGTGGCCACGGTCCGGCAGGAAGCCCGCCGCGTGGCGAAAGAGCGGGGCCTGCCGTTGATCATCACCGACGGGCCTCCCGGTATCGGATGTCCGGTGATCGCCTCGGTGACCGGTGCGGACCGCGTGCTGGTGGTGACGGAGCCGACCGTGTCCGGCGAGCATGATTTGGCCCGGGTGCTGCAGTTGGCGCGGCATTTCGAGGTGCCGACTTTTGTGTGCGTCAACAAATGGGACATCAATCCCGAGATGACCGAACGGATCGAGCAGGCGGCACGGAAGGCCGGCGCGACCGTCGCCGGTCGCATCCGGTACGACCGCGCGGTCACGGTCGCCCAGCGCGCGGAACAGGCGGTCGTCGAAACCGACGCGCCGTCGGCTGAAGACGTTTGCGCCGTGTGGCGGCAGATGGGGTTTGAGTGAAAACTGAAGGTAAACGGAGAACAAACATGAGTAAGACAAGCATCAAAATCGCAATTCCTCTGGCTGAGGGGCAACTGTGCATGCATTTCGGGCATTGTGAGCGTTTCGCGCTGGTGGATGTGGATCTGGACGAGCGGGCGATCACCGCCCGCGAAGATCTCGTTCCGCCGCCGCATGAGCCCGGGGTGCTGCCGCGCTGGCTGGCCGAACAGGGCGTCGAGATGATCCTGGCGGGCGGCATGGGTCAGCGCGCGCAGGCGCTTTTCGGCGAGCAGAATATCCGCGTGACCGTCGGGCTGACGCCGGACACCCCGGAGAATCTGGTGGCCCAGTATCTGGGCGGAACACTGAAGCCGGGTGCGAATGCCTGCGACCACTGAGGGTTACGGCGGCATCTTGCACGGCGGGATCACGGCAGCGTTGCTCGATTCGGCCATGACCCACTGCCTGTTCCACCGGGGCGTGCGCGCGGTGACCGCCGATTTGCGCGTCCGCTATCCGCACCCCGTGCCGATGGGCATTCGAATCGGTTTGCGGGCTTGGGTGACGGAGGCTCGCGCTCCGCTTTACCGGCTGAAAGCTGAACTGACCGGCGGAGACCGTGTGCTGGTCTGGGCGCAGGCGACGTTTTGCGAAGTGTCGGCGGACGGCGCGGCAATAGTCTGTTCGTAAACAGAACGGCGGACGTTATCCGCCAAACAAAAGAGGTGGGTTATGCCTAGAGGAGACGGAACGGGTCCTGCGGGAGCAGGCCCCCTGAGCGGGCACGGCACGGGTCGCGGAAGCGGTATGGGTATGGGGCAGGGAACGGGACAAGGCCGAACGTGGCCGGACAGACATGCCGTGCTGGGGTCTTCCGGCGGGTGCCATCGAACTCGGCGAGACAGCCTTCGCTATACAACGAGGCAACGACGATGAAAGAACAGGAAGCGGGCGTTCAAACTGAGCCGGATGATCCGTTTTTCGGGCGGATGAATGACCCGACGGCGGCGGCCACGATTACCGGGCCGTGCGGCGACACCATGGAGGTTTACCTCGTGGTGCGTGACGATGTCATTCAGGAGATCAAGTACCATACCGACGGGTGCGTCAACACGCGCTCGTGCGGGCACGCCATCGCCCGGCGTGCGCTGGGGCGGAAGGTGACGGACGCACTGTCCATCAGCGCGGGCGAGCTCATCCGGTCCGGCGAGTGCCGTCCTGCGGAAGGGCGGCATTGCGCCATTCTGGCGGTCAGCACACTGTACCGTGCAATTGCCGATTACCTGCTTGCGCCTTAAGGAGTAAATGATGCAGGTCAGCGGCGTGGCGATTACTGTGCTGGCGGACAACCGGTCCGCGTACGGGCTTGAATCTGAACACGGGTTGTCGTTCTGGATCCAGACGGCGAACCGGACCCTGCTTTTCGACACCGGACAGGGGGCGGTCATGCCCCGCAACGCGGCGGCGCTGGGCATCGACATCGGGACGGCCGACGCGGTCGTCCTGAGCCATGGCCACTACGACCACACCGGCAATCTGCGGCTCGCGCTGGAACGGGCCGGCCGGGCCGAGCTGCTGCTGCATGCCGACGCGCTCCAGGCGAGGTACAGCATCCATGCGTCACCGAAACCCATCGGGATGCCGGCGTCCGCGCGCGAGGCCGTGCAGGCTGCAGGTGACACGCGTTGCCGGTGGGTCACGCGCCCGACCGAACTGGATGCCGGGGTCTGGCTCACAGGGCCCGTTCTGCGCGAAACAACTTTTGAAAACACCGGCGGGCCGTTTTATTGGGATGCGGCCGGCCATGAGCCCGACCCGATCCCGGACGATCTTTCGCTGTGTGTCCGCACGGGCGCGGGCTGGGTGGTGTGCCTGGGTTGCTGCCATGCCGGGGTTGTCAACACGCTTCAGCATATTCTGCGGGAACTCGGTGGCGGCAAGATCCTGGCGGTGATCGGCGGCATGCATCTCTGCCATGCGGATTCTGAACGATTGGAGCGGACAGCCGCCGCGTTCAAAGCGTATGATATCCCCTACCTTTACCCGTGCCATTGCACCGGCGAGGCGGCGACAGCCTTTTTGCGGCAGCGCTTCCCGCAGGCGGTGCAGCCCGTTTTCGCGGGTTTGAAAATCAGTTTTTGACAACGAAAGGAAGCGATGAAGAAGATTGCCAAGGAGTTTCATCAACAGCGGCGAGGCAACTGCGCCCAATCGGTGGCGTACGCCTGGGGGCAGAAGTTCCCCGGGGGCCGTGGTGTCGAGGATGTTTTTGCCGGATGCGGTGCGGGGCGCGCGCCCGGAGGGTTGTGCGGCGCGGTGCATGCAAGCTGCACGCTGGCGGGAACCGCTGCCGAGCAGTCGATCAAGCAGTCGTTTGCGGAAAAAACCGGCGGACATCTGACCTGTAAAGAGATCCGCGCTGCCAGGCGCGTGCCGTGTGCAGAGTGCGTGGAGATCGCCGCGGAGCTCCTTGAGAACCACACGAGAGGGTTATGACATTTTGAAAGGACAGGACATGCAAGACGAAAAAGAGCAGAAGACGAGTTGTTCACCCGATCAGTGCGGAAGTTGCGGCGAGGCTTCCTGCGCTTCCCGGCAGCAGGCAGCGCCGCAGCATGCGGCGCCCGCACAGGACGATGCCAAGCTGAAGGCGCGGCTGAACCGTATCCGGCGCAAGGTTATCGTAATGTCGGGCAAAGGCGGCGTGGGTAAGAGCACGGTGGCGGTGAATCTGGCCATGTCGGCGATGCTCGCCGGGCAGCGCGTGGGATTGTTGGATGTGGACCTGCACGGGCCCAGCGTGCCGACCATGTTGGGCTTGGTCGGTTACCGTCTGGAGGGCGGCGAGGACGGCATGCTGCCGGTCGAGGTCGGCGGGCTCAAGGTGCTGTCGGTCGGATTCCTGCTGCAGAACAACGACGATCCCGTGATCTGGCGCGGCCCCATGAAGATGGGCGTGATCCGTCAGTTCATCGAGGATGTGGAGTGGGGCGACCTGGATCTGCTGGTGATCGACGTGCCGCCGGGCACCGGCGACGAGCCGCTCTCGGTCTGCCAGCTCATCCCGGAATTGGAGGGCGCGGTGATCGTCACCACGCCGCAGAAGGTGGCGGCCGCCGATGTGCGCAAGTCGATCAACTTCTGCAAGGAGCTGGGCGTCAAGGTGCTCGGCGTGATCGAGAACATGAGCGGCTTCGTCTGCCCGAAGTGCGGTGAGGTCACGCCGATCCTGCGGGCAAACGGCGGGCGCGTGATGGCCGATGAGATGGGCGTGCCGTTTCTGGGCTCGATTCCGATCGACCCGCTGGTCGCGGAATCGGGCGACGAAGGCAAGGCCTTCGTCGAATCGGCGGCGAGTTCTCCGGCGGCCGGGGCGTTCCGGGAGATCGTGAGGGAGCTGACGGTCTGATGAAACCGTTATGAGCGTCCGGCGGTGAAAAATATGAAAAGCGAAGAAGCAAAGGCTTTGTTCAGAAGCGGCGCGAATTGCGCTCAGTCTGTAGTGGGCGTCTACGCCAAGGAATGTGGCCTTGATTTTGACCGCGCCATGCAACTGTCCTCGTCGTTCGGGGCCGGCATGGGCCGGTTGCGGGAGGTCTGCGGTGCCGTATCGGGCATGCTTATGGTCATTGGCCTGAAAGAGGGTTATTGCGATGTGAAAAACAAGGCCGCGAAAGATAAGCATTATGCGCGGGTGCAGGCGCTCGCCGCCGAATTCAAGAGCAAGACCGGCTCGCTCATCTGCCGTGAACTGCTGGGGCTTCCCAATGGCGCAGACACGCCGGTGTCGGAGGAAAGGACCGCTGAGTACTACAGGAAGCGGCCTTGTATGGAAATTGTCGGGCTTGCCGCGCAGATCGTCGAGGATCATTTGAAAGTGGCTCAGGAATAGCATAAGGAGGCCGACATGGGAAAAATAACTCGGAGAAGTATGGTGAGTGCAGTCGGCGCGGCGGGTGCAGGAGCCTGCGTGTGCGGGCTGGGCGGCGGTTGCGCTACGTTCAGCAAGGTTGGCAGGACTCCTGCGATTGATGCTGAAGCATATGATATCGAGGTGAAGACGCTTAAGGTGGCGCTGGACAAAGTGCCGGCACTGGCAGTCGTGGGCGGGTCGGTAAAAATCATCGATCCGCGCTTGCCGACGTCCATCATTATTGCCCGGAAGGGCGAGGCCGAGTACGTGGCGGCCTCGCTTCTGTGTCCCCACCGGGGCGTGGAGGTCGAGTATCAGCCCGAACAGCACCAGTTCCGCTGCGCCAGTCTCGGCCATTCCAAGTTCGGCGAGGACGGTTCGCTGAAGAAGGGGCTGGCAAAAAAAGGGCTGACCCGCTACGAGGCCAAACTCGATCCGGCTGACTGCAAGCGCCTGCTGATCACATTCTGATGCTATGGGTCGGATTCCCGTGCGTGTCCATGAGGTCCGAGAAACCTGCCGCCCGGAGCATGTTACGGCAGTCTGCCGTTGTGATCTCGCTGCTTTGCCGCCACAAGGCCGTGGCGTCAAACACTGAACGTCGAACGCGGCGCGTTGAATGGCGCAATGATGGTGCTCTTTCCGTGATCAGACGTCAACGGAGAGCGGCGCACCCTTCTTCCACCAGCAGTCGAGCGGACGGACCGAGAAGCGCTTCAGTCCGGCGGGCAGGCGGTCCGCAGCGACGCAGAAGGACGAATCCGCCTTCGCGCGCGGGTGTTCGAGCGCGTGGTTGAAGCCTTCCGCGATGACGTGGAAGATGGCGGTCTTGCCTTCGGCGCCTTCGGCCGTGATCTCGTACTCATGAGGCCGCGACCCGGCGGCGCCGAGCGCGGCCGGGAACGTGAGTTCATACGCGATCTTCTCCGCCGCGTCGCCGCTGGGCGTCTTGCGCGTCTTCGCCTTGATCTTCTTGAGGACGATCTTCGCGTCGGCGGGGAATTCGGGCGCGGTTGTCTTCTTCGCGCGCTGGGCGAAGGCGAACGGCTTGGGCTCGGCGGCGCCCAGCGGCATGACCCAGTCCGGCCCCACGAAGAGGTTGCTGAGGAACTCGCGGCGCTGGACGACGATGCGGTCGTCGTAGATGTTCCAGAGCATGCCCTGACGGCAGTCGCCGCCGTTGTACTTGCCCATTACCTTCTGCGCGTCGAGCGTGTCACGCTCCTTCGCCTCGGTAGTCGTATTCTCGTAGCCCGCTGGATGGCGAGCGTTGTACGGCATGCCGGTGTAGCGCAGCGAACTCGTTCCGACGGACGTGAACGCGCCCTGCCACAGCGAGCGGTCGTCCGTGAGCGTGTAGTGGGAGTGACCCGAGAAGGCGACCGCGTTCGCGTAGGCGGAGAGCGTCTTCGTTACGAGACCGCTGTCGTGCCCCCACGCCCAGGGGCCGTAGCACGTATCCTTCGGATGCGGATGCTGGAAATAAAAGAACGGAAGGGACGGGTCGAGCGTCTTGCCGTTCGCGTCGAGGAAGGTCGCCAGTTCGACGCCGAACGGGCAGGAGCCATATTTCGTCTCCATTCCCGTCCCGTCGTCCCAGTGCTGGCCGAGGAAGGTGTAGCCCTTGATGGTCTTGCGGTAGAGGCGCGAGTAGTCCTCGTTGAAGATCTTCTTCCACCAACCGCCCAGATCGTTGCGCAGGACGTGCCGGCGGCGCTCGGCCTCGTCCGGGTAGGCTTTCGCCGCATGGTCGCCGTAGAGGTAGCCGTGGTAGTCGTGGTTGCCGTTGACGAATAGCTTCTCGACCGTCCGTCCGTCCGGCGCCTTGTCGTCCGGGAACACCGCATACCACGCCTGCGCGACGGCCTGCAGCTCCTCGACCATGCCGGTGTCCACCATGTCGCCGACCACCATCACCGCGTCGACGCCCTGGTCGCGGAACCATTCGAGTGTGTGGCGGAACGTGAGGTTGTTCCCCCAGGATGCCATCTTCTCGTCGGCCCCGACTTTTGTAATGTGGATGTCACTCACCACGCCGAACGTGAGGTTCGGCTTCTTTCCGAGAAACGTCCCGGGTGCCGCCTTGACGAAACGGTTTCCCGCGAACGCGCCGAACGAGACAGCGCCCCCGATGAAGAAACGACGTGAAAGTTTCATAATTTCCCCAATCCTTATCTTTTTCGACTTCCCCTTCCCGACCGGTAAGCGGTTTCATCCTACGTTTTTTGAGACACGCCGTCAACGCCGGGCTTCAAGAAACGCCCAAACAAACTTGTCCCGGCAACACTAGCGGGGCGGGCGCGTCTTTCAACAGGGCATCGGCCTTTGAGTCCAGTTTCATGTTCGTCTCAGTTCCTTCGCGCAATGAATTTGGCTGCCGTGGCTCGGATGAGAGCCACGCCCATTAAAGTCAGGCAGGCCAGGCCGATAATGGTCGGGTTGGCCGGGAGGTCCGCGCGGTAGGCGGCCAGAAGGCCCGCCCACGTCGTGAGCACGCCCAGCGCTACGGAAATGCCGATCACGGCCCACAATCGCCGCGCCAGAAGCAATGCCGTCGCGGGGACCACCACCAGGAGGCAGAAGACCAACAGCGCGCCGCCGCTTTTCGAAGCGCCTGACACGACAAGCCCCAGCAGGAAGAAGAAAAGCCCTTCCCAGAACCAGCAGCGGACGCCCATGACGCAGGCCGCCTCGCGGTCCAGGAACGCGTAAAGCACCGGCCGCAGAAACAGCAGCAGGACGGCCAGCGACGGCAAACCCGTCAGCAGCAAGACCCAGCGGTCGCGCGGGCTGCTGACGATGAGGTCTCCGTAGAGCATGGCCTTGATCTCCTCCAGCCCGAAGCCGCTCTGGGCCACCAGCAGCACGCTGGCGCTGGAGGCCAGAAGGAAGACGGTGCCGAGCACCACGTCCTTGGGCAGGTGCTGCCGTTTCTCCGGAAGCGTCAGCATGAACACGACCGCGCCGGTCACCAGCGCCGAACCCGCCAGTGGCGAGAAGTGGTAGACCAGGGCAAGCGCTAGCCCGCACGTCGCCGCCTCGGAGAGCGCGATGCTGATGAAGACGACCCGCTTGAGAACCACAAACACGCCGAACGCGCTGCACACTGCAGCCATGACGGTGCCGCAGATCACGGCCTCGGGAAAGAGTTTCGCAAAAGAAAGCGCATCGCCGATGAGGCTCATGACGCCACCTCCAAACAGTCGGTCAGTCGCACGCCGCGCTTGTCCACAAGGCACACCTGCCGTGCTAAAGCGACGCACTGGTCAAGGCGGTGATGCACCCACAGCACGGTTTTGCCCTCGTCTTCGTGGAGAGACCGGATCAGGTTGAGGAGATCAGCTTCTGACGTTGCGTCCAAACCGGCAGTCGGCTCGTCCAATACAAGTACCGAAGCTTGGGTTACGACGGCTCGTGCCAGTAGGGCCTTCTGCCGAAGCCCGCCGGAGAGTTCACCGAAGTGCTTGTGCTGGTGCTCTTCCAGGCCGAAGCGCGTGAGGATCCGAGCCACGCGCGCATTCCGTCCACAGTTGAAGCGTCCCCAGCAACGGATTTCCGGGTAGAGCCCCATGCGGACAAGGTCGCGGACAGACACCGGGTAGATCGGGTCGATCTGCTTCTGCTGCGGCACGTAGGCGGGCGGGAGTCCGCCGAAATCGCAGAGGATCTCGCCGCCCTGATGCGGGATGAGCCCGAGGCACGCTTTCAGCAGCGTGGTTTTGCCCGCGCCGTTCGGTCCGACGAAGGGCAGGAGGGCGCCGCGCGGCACGGTCAGGTCGATACGGTCGAGCACAACGTCCCGGCCGTACGCGACGGTGACCCCGCGGCATTGGATGACCGGGGTTGCGTTCACAACTCCGCGCCCATCTTCCGTATCACGTTGTCCAGCATGTCAAGATAGCTGGTCGCTTCTGCCGAGCCTCCGGTCATCGTGGACACCACAACGACCTTCGCGCCCGTGCGTGCGGCCACGAATTCGGCGGCCTTGAGCGTATAGAAAGGCTCCTGCAGGATCATGCGGACCTTGCGGGCCTTGGCGTCCGAAACCAGGGAGGCCAGATGCTTGGCTGAAGGCGGAATCCCCGGCTTAGGTTCCAGTTGGAGGTCTCCTCCCAAACCGAAACGCTCTGTCAAATACACCCAACTGCGGTGATAGGTCACGATGTTTTTTCCCTGATGCGGGCGCATCGTCCCGTACCAGCCGCCCGCTTTGTCCGCCATGCCTTTCTCCGTCATGAACGCCTCCAGCCGTTTCTCCGCGACAGCTCTCCAGAGATTTTCGCCGCCGAGCGCGTCGACCAGCGCTGTCCCGAACATGCGGGTGTCCAAGTCGCGCTCGAATCGGCGGAGATTCTCTTCAAACCTGGCCTTGTGTTCCGGATACAGGACACACAGCCTCTCGGAGACGGTGGCGGCCACCAGGCGTCCGTTGAGTGGGTCAAGCCAGTAGTGCGGATTGCCTTCCGGATGGATGTCGCCTTGGTCGCGCGTCACGCGCTGGGTCGGAACCTCCAGACGGATGACGTGGTCGGAGGCGTCGATATGCCGGGGCATGCCCACACGGATGCGGGTGTTGCGGGCGTCGCGCAGGATCACGGGCTCCCAGCCGATCTCCAGTTCCATGCCGATTCGAATCCACACGTCCGCGTCGCGCGCCCTTAAGATAAAACCGGGTCTGGCGGTTAACGTGTGCGGGTCTTCGCGTCCGGTGGTGATACTGGAGACTTCCGCCAAGTCGCCCGCGACGGCGCGAGTGATGTCCGCGAGGTCAGTCGTTGTGGTCACGATCTTTATTTCCGCGGCCTGCGCGTTCGACAGGCAGGCAGCGACGCAAAGCATTAATTTAAAAGTGTTCATTTCATCTTCTTTCCGTTGAGATTTTCAAGCCGTCGACGGGCACCTCGGAGAGGCGACCCGGGCGCTAAAAGTCGTGGGCGCCGTGTTCGCCGAAGGTCACCTGCCACTGCAGGGCGAATTCCCAGGCGTCCTCACGTCCGTCACCGGTGTCGTACCAGCCGCGGCCAGCCTGTGCCCGCAGCAGCGAGAACTCCGTCAGTTTCCAGTCGAGCATTGCAGCCAGTCGGCAGGAAGCGTCATAGTTGGCCGAGCCTTCTTCTGGCGTCCGCAGGTCATTGATCAGGCCCACCTGGTCCCAGCGCAGGCCGCCGCGCCAGCGGGGCCGAAAACCGTAAAGGCTCTGGATGTAGTAGCCGTCCTGTTTCGCCGTCCACCGTTCGCCTGACCAGGTGCCGTGTCCGTCGAGGTCCATGTCGCGGTAGAAGTACTCGCCCTGCAGAACAAAATCGCCGTGCCCGTGCGAGCGTTTTGCATCGTATTTGTAGACGAAGTCGCCGCCGAAGATCGCGGTGTCGCCGTCTGAGAACGCCTCATCCTCATGCACCATCTGATGGCGGCCGGCCAAGGCGGAGAGCCCGAACTGCAGGGCGTGGCGAGGGCCAAGGTCGGGCCCGGCCTTGACGAAACCGGTCCACAGGCGCGGAGCATCATGCGCAGGCAGGGAATCGGAATCCCCGATTGCGAAAGAGTGCGCGTTGTCGCCGTTGAACACCTCTGTGCCGAAGAGCAGATAGAAGGGGGTTGGCGCAAGCCAGGTGAGTTGCACGCCCTTCTCCGCCAGGCCGTGGTGCCCAAAGAACAACTCGTTTACCAGGGGTGCGTCTAGGAAATCCCAGTTGTGGGCGTGTTGCCGGTTGACCCTGCCGATGCCGCTCTTGAGCTTACCACCGGTCAGCGTCAGCCCGTAGGGCAGCGACGTGGTCTGAATCACCGCCTCCTCAAATCCCGCACCCTCTTCATCAACGGCTACCATGGCCCAGGCGCGGAAGTAAGGGTCCACCTCAGCGGTGAAGCCCAACTCGACATGGCGCAGGTTAAAACCGTTCTCGAACCCGTGGTCATGTCCTTCTCCCGAGGCGTGGTGGTGTCCGAAGCCGCGCAAGTGCTGCTTCAGGTGACCCACGCCTTCGCCTGCGGTGTCATGATAGAAGTTCATGTCAAGCACGACGGCGAGGTCGAGGTCAATCCCCTGCAGCGCCGACGGCGGGACGGTTGACGCGACAGACTGTTTGAGCGAATCGTAAAGGGACGGCGGTGCCGCCGTTGTTCCTTGTGTCGCCTGTGTTTGTGCAACGCCTGTCGGCGATTCGGCCTGCTTCCTGATCAGCGCTTTCAGTTCCGCGAGTTCGCGGACATGTTGTTCCTGGATGGCGGCCATCTGCTGTTTGAGCGCGTTGACCTCGTCTTCGAGTTTCTGGACGCGCGCGTCGCCGGTTTGGGCGGACGCCTGGGTGGCGGCAAAGAAAAGGGCGGCTCCGGCCACGAGAGCCCTCGTACGTGCATAAGCGGTATTCATAGCATGTGAAAAGAACGGTGCCGACACGCCCTGCGTGTGCGGACACGAATCAGTTTGGGAGTACGACATGTCTGACGGGATGGACGCAATGCGCCCGTTGTCAGGCGAGCATGTCACGGGGACGGCAGAACGGCGCAACGCCGCTGCCAACGCCTCATATTTTAGGCGTTGGCAGGTGGTGCCTGCGAGCGGCTGGCCGGGTAGATGTTCAGGTGCGTGGGTACAGGCGGCACGCTCGCGAAATAGGCGGATGAGAAAAAGGTCGGGACGACGGCTGGGCGTTCTGCCAGAACGGTGGGATGGTGCAGGGACGCGAGGCTGTCGCACACCCAGCAGGCGTCAAACGCGTTCGCATCATCCGCAGTCATCTCGGGAGTGTCGCCCGTTGGCATCTCGGCTGCTGTAGCATGGCAGCAGCGGTGACCGCCATGCGCGCCCAGCGTCAGCACATGGGCCCACGGCAGAAGCGACAGGAACGAGAAAAACAGGGCCAGCAGCGTCGCCTTCAGGCTGAGACGGCTGCGTTTTGATCGCCCCCTTTTGAAACGTGTAAACATGACCACCTTTCAATAAGTCGGTAATCTTAAGCATCCCGTTCGCGCAAGTCAACGGAATGGTTGCAGAAGTGGACGATCAGATTAATCGCTTCAGATTTATTCTGAAAGACGTTGACGCCGTCCCGCGTTTTCTCCACAATTTCCACAACGGGGGAGAAATCGTGAAGTCGGCTACAGAGATATTGCAGGGTGCGGGTATCGTCACGACACGGCAGCGTGTCGTGTTGCTGGACATGCTGCTACGCCGTGACGATCATCCGGATGCGGAGAGGCTGCTGGTCGAGGCGCGCGTTGGCATGCCGTCGCTCTCGGTGGACACGGTGTACCGCACGCTCAATCTGTTTGTGGAAGCCGGCGTGATCCAGCGCATGGCCGTTCCCACGCGCCGCGCCCGGTTTGACGGATGCACCGACCCGCACGACCATTTCTTGTGTTCGGACTGCGAGACCATTCAGGACATCCCGCGCCCGTCAAAACGGGCGGCGGCGATTCCTGCGCAGGTCAGCGCCTGCGGCGTCGTGTCGGATGTGCAGACCGTCTATGTCGGCGTCTGCCGGCGTTGCGCCGCGCAGTTCGCGACATCCGAGCCGCGCAGGGCAGAATGAGCAGGCTGGCTGGCGTGTGTCTGACAACGGCCGCGCGCGTGCGTTTTTCAAAATCAGGCGTGTCGAATAAGGAGGCAGCGGTGAAGCAGGTGTCACGTCGGCAGGCGATGGCTGCGATGGGCGCGGCCGGAACATGCGCGTGCGGCTTGAACGCCGGATGCGCCACCTTCTCGAAAAAGGGCCATGCGTCGCAAATCGCGCGCGAGGCCTACACAATCGACGGCCAGCGAAAGTCCGGCTAACTTGACTGGATAAATTTGATGCAGCACCGTATCCGTCTTACAGCCGTTGTAGCGGCATCCATGGCCGCCGGTCTTGTCTGCGCGTTCAACCCGCCGGCCGACACGCAAGCGCAGGTCACGCTCAGCATCGAGGGCGTGCCGAAAGAAAGCCCTGCCGATAAAACGCTCGCTTTCACCTTGCGGCTGAAAAACAGCGGCGCCGAGCCGGTTCAGGGAACGGTCGGCGTGCGGCTGAACGACGACTGGCAGATGACCGGCTCCAACACCTTCGCGGTCTCCGTTGAACCCGGGAAAGCGTGGCAGGCCGCCTGCTCCGCCACTGCGCGCGACCGCGTGCTGACCGCGCTCTATCCGATCCATGCGCGCTTCGTCTTCGAACGCAACAACACGCGCATCGAACTCCATCCCATCGCCGTCTTTGGCGCGGTACGGCCCGCCGTGCCGGCGTCTGCCGCCGTTGCCGCGCCGGACATCGATCTGGCGCCGGGCGTGTGGGGCCTGACCCGGCTCACGCCCCACGCATCGGCATGGGAACGCAACGGGCGCATGATCCCGCTGCCTGACGGCTTTGATGGCTCGGAAGCCGAGAGCGGGGCCACGTGGTCCCGCTCGGACATTGATCTCGGGGGGCAACTTCGCCGCTGCTTCAGCATCCACCCGCCCTGGAGAGACGGCCACGGCACGCTCTGGTCCGACTACCGGCTGAAGCTGCCCGCCGAGACGCCGATCCTCCTCAGATTCCACACCGCAGTCCGTGAGGTGCCGCCGGGCGAGCGTGGCAGCGACGGCGTGGCGTTCAAGGTGCGCGTGCTGGCCGCGGATCAAACCGAGAAGGAGCTGTTCAGCCGCCTCTGTGACGCCTCCACGTGGCAGCCCGCCGAGGTGGACCTCTCCGCCTACGCCGGCCAGACCGTCACTCTGCGCCTCTGGAATGGCCCCGGCCCCAAGAACGACACCACCTGCGACAACGGCTTGTGGGGCGATCCGGTCCTGCGGATCGGTGCGCTGCCGCCGCCGGTGAACGAAGCGGTCTGGGCGGCCCGCGTCGAGACCGCCCTGCGGCTGGCCCGCGCGGCGGCGGCCCGCAAGCCGCATGCGCCGGGCGTTTTCCGGCTGACCTTCAACCGCGAGGTCTGCGGCGCGGCTGTCGTGCCCGGCGAGGAAGGGCTGACCGACGGCGTGCTTGCCTTTTCTGACGGCACGCGCGAGCTGGCTTTCCGCGGCTTCAACGTGGAACTCGACGGCATGCCGGTCGGCGGCGCGCGCGACGGCCTGCCGGTACGGCGCGCTGAGATCGCGCGCGAAGGCGGGGCGTGGGTGATCACGCACCCGATCGGTCAGTCACAGGGCCGTGCCGCAAAGACCCTCCGCGCCACGTTCCGCGCTGACTGCGGCGTGCTGCGCATCGCCTGGGACATGCCGGGCGCCGCGCGCGACGCGCGCGGCGCACCGCGCCTGACCAAGCTCGCGCTCGGCCCCGCGACGCGCAAACCGTTGCGCATCTACCTGGGGTTCGGCGCGGTCTACGAGGCCCCCGGCGCCTTTACGCTGGCCTACGGCGGTGTCCAACTCGGCACCCGCCACATCGGCGCGGATTATGCGGACGGACTCAGTCTCGTGCAGGCCACCGATCTGATTCCGGACCGGGTTGTCTGCTCGCCGGGCAATCACCTATTCACGCTGGAAACGCCCGGCGACGCCTGCTTCATGCTCGCCCCCTCCCGGCAAGGCGCCTATGCGGCGGCCCGCGCGTACCGCGCCGTATGCGGCTTCGAGAAGTCGCCCGGCGTGGACGGCCTGCTCGGCCGTGTCTGCCTCGATCAGTGGGGCGGCGGCTACCGCGAGGCGGCGAAGGATCTCGACCGGGCTGCAAAGTACGGCCTGGGTCACGCCGTCTTCGTCAAGCACGACTGGCAGCGCTGGGGCTATGACTACCGCCTGCCGGAGATCTATCCGCCCTCGGGCGGCCTCGAGCCCTTCCTCGAGATGCGCGAGGCCGCACGGCGGGCCGGCATGCTCTTCGCCCCGCACGACAACTATATCGACTTCTACCCCGACGCCGAGGGCTTCGGCTACGACCGCATCGTGTTCAACGCCGACGGCACGCCGTGCAAGGCATGGTACAATCCCGGCCTAGACGCGCAGAGCTACCGCTGGATGCCCGACGCATTTATGCCGTGGCTGACCGCCAACATGAAGCAGATGCGCGAGGGATTCGATCCCGACGCGCTGTTCATCGACGTCTTCACCTCCATCCCGCCCTTCGATTTTTACGACCGCAGCGGCGTCTTCCACGCTCGCGCCAAGACCGTCACGGGCTGGCGCGCCGCCTTCGATACCAGCCGCCGCCTGCTCGGTCACGACGCGGCGATGCTCAGCGAGTCCGGCCACGACGCGCTGATCGGTTCCATCGACGGCGTGCAGGCCGACCACTGGCGGCCCGCATGCTGGTGCACCGTATTTGGCGATGCCGACCGCACGCCGTGGCACGACATGGTCACCCACGGCAAGATGATCCTCTTTGCGGGCGGTCTGGGCGACCGCTACGATCCGGACCCGAAGCACGGCTACGGCAGCGACGACTACCTCTCCAACACCGTGCTGGGCGGCCGCGCCCCGATGTGCGACGGGCCCTTCTCGCGCCGCGCGGTGATGACTTACTGGCTGCTGCATGACGCCTGTGACGCGCTGGCGCGTGCCGAGATGGAATCCCACAGCTTCGGCGCGAACGTGCGGCAGCAGCATACGGCCTTCAGTCAAGGTGGCCGGGTGTGGGCCAACCGCGGCTCCAACGTCTGGTCAGCGGCGGGCCATGCCTTGCCGCAATACGGCTTTTACGTGCAGACGCGCAACGGCGAGGCGGGGGTGGTGCGGCTCAACGGCCGCCGCGCGGGCTTCGCAATAACAGGGACGGCCTTTTTCGCGGACGCCCGGCCCTTGCCTGACCCCGAGGCCGGCTGCCGCGTCGAGACGCGCGTGCTCGCGGCCGAGCGCCTCGGTCCGCGCGCGTTCCGCCTGGCGGTCGAGGTGAACGTGCTCATGCCGCTGGAGCCTGGCTACGTGCCCTTCGTCCACATCGGCAGGCCTTCCACAAACGAGATGGAAAACATCGAGGCGCAGGCCGGGCTGGACTGTGATCTGGCGCTGCTGGCCAAGCCGGGGGCCTTCCGCGCGACCGCCGACGTGCGGCTGCCGCCCGAGTTCACGCCGGGCGACTATCAGATCCGCTACGGGTTCTACCATGCCGTGCGCGGCGACCGCGTGCCGCTGCGAGGGCTCGACGATCTGCGGCGGCGCATCCGCGGCGGCATCCTGCGGGTCACGGCCACCGGCGATGAGTACCTCATGGAAGATGTTCCGGCCGACAATCCGGACGTCAACGTCGTCGGCGCCCTGATCGACTTCGGGCCGCTCGTCACTGACGGCGCGTTCCGCCTGCTGCACGGCGACCGCGGCGCGTGGCAACTCATCCCGCTCCCCGCGAGCCGCCCTTTCTGCGCCGTGATCCGCCTCGCGGCGTTCGGCAAAGAGGGCTCCAAGGTCAAGGCTGTCGAGAAGGTCGACCCCTTCCATCCCGATGCGAGAGATCCGGACTGGACGCAGGACGGCGGCGTGCTGCGGCTGGCCTGCGACGCCCACTCCTTCGGCTATCGGATCGTGTTTAAATGAAACCGCACGCAAGGGCGAGCCGCCTGCGCTCGTATTCGGTTAGCGTCGGGGGGGGGCAGACGAAGCGCGAGGGAAAGCGGAACTGATGCGGCACAGGCTGGT
>ERZ795056.1022-NODE-1022-length-33316-cov-8.321939_pt1 | contig 33316 bp, 19 predicted proteins | sample MGYA00375140_ERZ795056 | MGnify/ENA primary metagenome ERZ795056 (study PRJEB30185, sample SAMN05720227) | activated sludge metagenome | isolation source: Anaerobic digester | place: USA | collected 2015-03-09 ...
GTATTTGAAGCAGAGGAAGTACTTGTTTCTTCGGAAATACCCGGGCGCATTGTACAAATGAAAATCCAGGAAGGCGATATACTGCAGGCCGACAGCATTGTTGCCACTATTGATGCCGGCAACCTCGATCTGCAAAAACAGCAGGTGGAGGCAAGCATGCAGGCCCTTGGCGAAAAAACCAATGATGCAACCCCGCAGATTGAATTGCTGCGCGAACAACTAAGGGTGCAGGAATCGCAGTTGCAAACCCTGGAAAAAGAAAGGCAACGCTTTACCCGCCTTGTGAGCGCCGATGCGGCCACACCAAAACAACTCGATGATATTGTGGCACAGATGGATGTGCTGAAAGGGCAGATGCTGGTTACCCGGCAGCAAATGAATGTGCAGGAAGCCAATGTATCCAGTCAAAACCGCAGTGTACTGAGCGAGCGAAAACCACTGGCAAAAAGAGCCGAAATACTCGACGACCAGATCAGCCGCAGCCGCGTGGTAAACCCCATAACCGGTACCGTTTTGATGCGGTATAGCATGCAAGGGGAAGTAATTGGTGCCGGTAAAGCCATTTACAAAATAGCCGATCTTTCTTCGCTCACCCTGCGCGCCTATATAAGCGGCGATCAGCTTTCACTTGTAAAGCTTGGCCAGCCGGTACAAGTGTTTGTGGATAGCGGTGCGAAGGCCTATAAAAAATACGAAGGCAAAGTAACCTGGATTGCAGATAAGGCGGAGTTTACGCCCAAAACCATACAAACTAAAAATGAGCGTGCCAACCAGGTTTATGCAATGAAGATAGTGGTGAAAAATGATGGGTATTTGAAGATTGGGCAATATGGGGAATTAAAGTTTTCAAATTCCAAATGAACAAATCCCAAATTCCAAACTAAAAACACAAAACCCTTTGGGATTTGGAATTTAAATATTTGGAATTTGCCTTAAAGCCATTTTGGAATTTGGAATTTAAAAATTTGGAATTTCTGTATTCATGATAAAGATTAACAACATAATTAAATCATATAAAAACGGAAAAGAAACCGTTCCGGCTTTGCGCGGGGTATCTTTTTCGGTGAAGGAAGGGGAATTGTTTGGGTTGATTGGTCCGGATGGTGCGGGTAAAACTTCACTGTTGCGGATATTGACCACCTTGCTTTTGCCCGATAGTGGTACTGCAATATTGAAAGGGTTTGATACGGTAAAAGATTATAAAAGCATCCGGCAGATCACAGGCTATATGCCGGGAAAATTTTCGCTGTACCAGGATCTTTCGGTGGAAGAAAACCTCGGGTTTTTTGCTACCATTTTTAAAACAACTATTAAAGAGAACTATCATCTTATCAAAGACATTTACGAACAAATAGAACCCTTTAAAAACCGGAAGGCCGGTAAACTGAGCGGTGGCATGAAACAAAAGCTTGCGCTGAGTTGCGCCCTGATTCACAAGCCCGCCATTTTATTGCTCGACGAACCAACTACCGGCGTGGATGTGGTTTCGCGAAAGGAATTCTGGCAAATGCTGCAACGACTGAAAGCGCAGGGGCTTACCATACTCGTAGCAACACCTTACATGGATGAAGCCGTGCTGTGCGACCGGGTAGCACTGATGCAGGATGGACGCATACTTGACATTGATACCCCTGCCCGTTTAATAGAAAAAAATGCACACAACATGCTGGCAGTAAAATCGCCGGATATGTACAACCTGCTGTTAACCTTACGAAAATCAGCAGCCGTTGACACCGCCTACCTGTTTGGGGAATATTATCATGTAACCCTGAAGGATTCAGCAACCTCAACTTTCGATTTAAACCAATGGCTTGAAACGCAGGGCCAAAAGCAGGTGGAAATAAAAAACATCCGCCCGGGTATTGAAGATATTTTTATGAACCTGATGCAAACCCATACCCATGCAAACTGATGCCACCATCATAACAGCAAAAGAACTTACCAAAACTTTTGGTGATTTCACCGCAGTAGATGCCATCAGCTTTGAAGTTGGCAAAGGCGAAATATTCGGGTTCCTCGGGGCCAATGGTGCAGGCAAAACCACCGCCATGCGCATGCTTTGCGGCCTAATTCTGCCCACTTCAGGCAAGGCAACCGTTGCAGGCTTCGATGTATTCAGACAATCGGAATCCATCAAGCAAAACATTGGCTACATGAGCCAGAAGTTTTCGCTTTACGAAGACCTGACCGTAAAAGAAAACATGCGGCTCTTTGGCGGCATTTATGGCATGAGCACCAAAGCCATCAGGGAAAAAACAACCCTGATACTGGATGAATTAAACCTGCAGAAAGAACAGAACACCCTGGTAAGATCATTGCCACTAGGCTGGAAACAGAAACTGGCATTTTCGGTAGCCATTTTTCACAATCCCCCCATTGTTTTCTTAGATGAACCAACCGGTGGGGTTGACCCGGTAACAAGGCGCGAATTCTGGGAAATGATTTACCGATCGGCGCATAACGGAACCACCATTTTTGTAACCACACACTATATGGATGAAGCGGAATACTGCAACCGGGTATGTATAATGGTGGACGGAAAAATTGAGGCGCTTGATACCCCTTCAGCGCTACGGCAGCAATTTAGTACCGATAGTATGGAAGGGGTATTTCTGCAACTCGCACGCAAAGCCACAAGGTCAGGCGATTAAAAACCAAAAAGATGCTACAACAGTTCCTTGCCTTTGTAAAAAAAGAAATGCTGCACATCCTGCGCGATACACGCACGCTGTTCATCCTGTTTGGAATGCCCATTGCGCAGATTACCCTGTTTGGCTTTGCCCTGAGCAACGAAGTGAAAAACTCCGGTGTGGCCATCCTTGATCCCGCAAGAGATGATGACTCCCGCGCGCTGATTGACCGCATTGATGCGAGCAAGTATTTTGATGTGGTAAGTTACCTGCATACCCCACAGGAAATTGACCGTGCCTTTAAATCGGGGAAGGTGAAAATGGCACTCATTTTTCCCCAACGCTTTTCAAACGACCTGCATCATACCAACAAAGCAACGGTTCAGATGATTGCCGATGCTTCGGATCCCAATGTTGCCACCACCATCACGCAATATGCCTCTGTCATCATCAATGATTATCAGAAAGAACTTTCCCCCGCGCAAATACCTTACCGGATAAAAAGCGAAGTACGGATGCTGTACAACCCGCAGTTAAAAAGCGCCTTTAATTTTGTGCCGGGTGTAATGGCCATGGTACTTTTATTGGTATGTACCATGATGACCTCCATTTCCATTGTACGCGAAAAAGAAAACGGCACCATGGAGGTATTGCTTGCATCGCCCCTGCCACCCATCCTGGTGATAATTGCCAAAGCGGTTCCTTACCTGCTGCTTTCCATGGTAAATGTTGCCACTATCCTGCTGCTGAGTGTATATGTGTTGGAATTGCCCATTGCAGGCAGTCTTGCTTTACTCGTTGGGGAAAGTATTTTATTTACCATTACGGCACTCTCACTTGGCCTTCTCATCAGCACCATTACCAATTCGCAACAAATTGCCATGATGATCTCGCTTGTGGGCATGTTTTTACCAACCCTTATGCTGAGTGGTTTTATGTTCCCCATTGAAAATATGCCCATTCCCCTGCAGGTGATGAGCAATATTGTTCCTGCCAAATGGTTTTACCTGATTGTAAAAGATGTGATGATAAAAGGACTTGGAATAAGTGCTATCTGGAAAGAAACACTTATCCTGGTTGGCATGACCCTTTTCCTGCTGACGATTGCATTAAAGAAATTTAAAATCCGCCTTTCCTGATATGCGCGTACTACGATTTTTACTGGAAAAAGAATTCAGGCAGATTTTTCGCGATCCGGCTATTCTCAGGCTGATGCTGATTATGCCGGTTATTCAATTGATTCTTTTGCCCCTTGCTGCCAATTACGAGGTTAAGGATGTGCTGATTGCCGTGATTGATCACGACCATTCAACCCTTTCGCGCAGGATGGTGGAAAAAATAACCTCCTCCGGATATTTTACCCTCACCGGCTATACCTCCCGAAATGAGGAAGCGCTCAACCTTGTGGAAAAAGACAAAGCAGACATTATCCTGGAAATACCTGCCCATTTTGAAGCCACGCTGCTGCGGGAGGAAGAAGCCCCGCTGATGCTTTCGGTAAATGCGGTAAACGGCACAAGGGCCAATCTTGGCGCGGGCTATCTTACCTCCATTTTGCAAAGCTTTAATCAGCAAATCAGGCAGCAATGGCTAAGGCTGCCCCGCATGCCCGATCAGCCGCAGATAGAAGTTACTTACACCAACTGGTTTAATCCGCTGATGAACTACCGGCAGTTCATGGTACCGGGTATTATTGTTATCCTGGTAACCATGGTTGGCTCCTTTCTTACAGCGCTCAATATTGTAAAGGAAAAAGAAGTGGGCACCATGGAACAGATCAACGTAACCCCGGTAAAAAAACAATATTTCATCCTGGGAAAACTGATTCCCTTTTGGGTAATGGGGCAAATTGTACTTACCATTGGTTTGGTGGTGGCAAGAATTGTTTACGGGATTATTCCTGTTGGTAATATCGGTTTACTGTACCTGTTTTCCTCCGTATTCCTGCTTGCCATTCTTGGGTTGGGCTTATTAATTTCCACTTATGCACAAACGCAACAGCAGGCCATGCTCATCGCCTTCTTCCTGATGATGATTTTTATATTACTTGGCGGTTTGTACACCCCTGTTGAAAGCATGCCCCCCTGGGCGCAAACCATCACCCGTTTTAACCCGGTCAGCTATTTTATTGAAGTGGTACGTATGGTGGTAATGAAAGGAAGCGGCTTTAGCGACATCAGCCGGCAGTTGGGGATTATGGGGGTTTTTGCGGTGGTACTGAATGTGTGGGCGATATTAAATTATCATAAACGAGCCTGAGGCCTTTTAATGCGAATTTTATCCGTTTTTTAGGATGCTGATTACACCGAATCCTGCATAAAGCAGCCCACGCGTTAGCATCACAATCCCATGAACTTGTGGTGGGGAATAACACTACAGTTAGCCAAAAACCTAAATGGGAAAAAGACACATAATTGAAAATAGTTATTCAAACAAGTCATCCAGCAAAACCTGATGCTGCACAAGCATATCGCTGTAAGCATTTCTGGCTACCCCATATGTTGTAATAAAAACCGTTTGAATAGCTTTTTTGGTGCTGCTTACTTCCCTGAATACAGCAATTTTTGATTTCAGGGTTTCGGCATAGCTTTTGGTGATAGTATAAACATCGAGGCTAAACTTGCATTCGCAAAGGTTTACCACATGATCCCTACGATCAATTAACAGGTCAATTTGAGCTCCCCTTTCTTGTGTGCTACCAGCCCATGTGGCAATAGTTGCTTCAATACCATTTATACCAAGGGCCTTTTTCACCTGCCAGATATGGTCCATACACAATTGTTCAAAGGTAAAACCCTGCCACACCCTTTGTGCCGGCTGATCAAAAAGCTGTAGCCAGCTTGTGGATATTCTACGCTTTGAAGCCTCAAGAAAATTAAAGTAAAAGGAAGTGTAATAATCCGACAACCGGTAAAGCATGTTTTTTTGCTTACCGTCAAGGGATGGATATGCCGAAATAAAACCACTTTCCTCAAGGTCTGCCAGCACTTTGGTTAAGGTGCCCCCTGAGGCTATTTTCGCCATCCGGATAATTTCCGACCTTGGCATACCATATTTTTTAGCAGACAGGGCCTCAACTACTTTTTCGTAAATATCATGACGTTTAAAAAGTGAACGGTACAGGTTTTGAAATTCCTGGCGAAGCAGGCCGCCATTTTCAAAAAACAGGGCTTGTATATTCTGGGCTGCACTCAGGCCGGGTTCAATGCCATCCAGGTAATAAGGAATGCCACCCATGCACATGTACAACTGAACAATCTGATATCTGTCAAAAACACAATTTCTGGCCTTTAACAATAGCTCCGATTCCTGTAAGGTAAAGGGAGCCATTTTTATTTGTCCCGTTACCCTGTTATGCAATCCACCCGAATTATTTATGAGTTCATTCAACATCCATGATGCTGCCGAACCACAGGTAATCAGCAATATATCTTTACGATTAGTAGCCCATGCATTCCAAAAATGTTCCAGGGCAATCATAAAGTCCGAACCATATGTATCAAACCAGGGCAACTCATCTATAAAAATGACTCTTTTACCCGCTTCCTTTTTTGCTTCCAAATGCCCACGCAGCCGCTGAAAGGCTTCCAGCCAGTTTTTTGAGGGTGCATCATAAACCAGATGGGATTGCCGCACCATTTCGGTATCAAAATTGAAAAGTTGCTGGGCAGTGCTTGCATTGGCCAATCCGCTGATATAAAAATCAAATGTGTATTGGAAAAATTCTTTTACTAAAAATGTTTTCCCAACCCTTCTTCTGCCATAAATAGCCAGAAACTCAGAACGCGGACTGCTTAGAAATTTTTGCAGCCTCTTGCGTTCATTTTCCCTTCCGATTAATGGAGACTTGCCCATAACATTAAATATTAAACAAAACTGAATTGCAGCCAAAATTAGGTAAAGAAATGCTTTTCTGGCTGAATTTAACCAACTTTACAGCCAAATTTATATATTTATGAAATGTTTTGGCTGATTTCAAATCGAATTTCAGCCAAAAAGGCATGCAAAATAACCATTTTGGCTGCAAAAGAAGTTGAAGTTCATATTCAGACTATTATGCTGATTTTTGTTTTACATACTTTTAAATCATTAAAAAATTGTCCCTCATCCAGTTCACCGAAAACGGCCTCTTTTGCCCGCCCGGCGATTTTTATATAGATCCCTGGCGCGGGGTGGACAAAGCCGTTATCACCCATGCGCACAGCGACCACGCGCGATGGGGAAGCAGGCATTATCTTTCGCATACCCTTTCCGAATCCATTTTGAGGTTACGACTTGGAGCCGACATTTCCCTGCAAACCGTAGCCTGGGGAGAAACGATTGACCTGAACGGGGTAAAGGTGTCGCTGCATCCGGCGGGGCATATTATTGGCAGCAGTATGGTCCGGGTGGAGTACAAAGGCGAGGTTTGGGTAATAACCGGTGATTATAAACTTGAAAATGATGGCATCAGCCGGCAATGGCAACCGGTAAAATGCCATACCATGATAACTGAATGCACGTTTGGTTTGCCCATCTACCAATGGCAGGCGCAGGAATTGATATATGCCGATATGCGTAATTGGGTACTGGCAAATAATGCAGCTGGTAAAAACAGTGTAGTGATTGCTTATAGCCTGGGCAAGGCGCAGCGGATATTACAGGCACTTGCACCACTGGAAAGACCGATTTTTGTGCATGGGGCCATTTGGAACACACATGTGTCATTGAAGGACGCAGGGGTGATTTTGCCCGAAGTTGAGCGGATAACAACTGAAACCCCGAAAGCTGACCTGAAAAATGCCATCATCATTGCTCCACCGGGCGCGGAAGGTACACCCTGGTTAACCAAGCTGCAACCATTCAGCCTGGGTGTGTGCAGCGGCTGGATGCAGGTGCGTGGCAATGCCCGCCGCCGCAATGCCGACCGTGGCTTTGTGCTGAGCGATCATGCCGACTGGCCTGCCCTGCTGAACGCAGTTGATCTATGCAAACCTGAAAAAGTGTTTACCACGCATGGCTTTACAGCCGCCTTCAGCAGGTACCTCAACGAAAACGGAATGGAAAGTGAAGAGGTGAAAACGGAATTTGGGGGTGAGGAAACGGAATAAAACAAGTTTGAGGTTTGAAGTTTGAGGTTACTCTTCAAACAAAAACTTCAAACCCCAAACATCAAACACGAAACACGAAAAATGTCTTTCAAATTATTCTCCGATCTCGTTGTATCGCTTGGTCAAACCACAAAGACCAATGAAAAGCTGACTTTGCTGAAGGAGTATTTTTTGGAAGCACCTGATGACGATAAGGTATGGACCATCGCTTTATTTACCGGCAGAAGGCCACGGCGCCTGGTAAGTGGCAACCTGATGGGACAATGGTGCATGGAAATAACCGGGCTTCCCGGCTGGATGTTTACTGAATGCTACAGCATGGTTGGCGATTTGAGCGAAACAATCGCCTTGCTGTTACCACGATCTGAAAACCTCACAAAAAGTCATGCCGACGTAGGAGGCATCCCGGCTACGGAGCCGGGACTTCTCCTCCATCAGAGTGAGAGCAATATTACCTTATCCCAATTACTCAATCAACTTCATCATCTTTTCTCCCATTCCGAAGAAGCCAAAAAAGCCTTTGTGCTCCAATGCTGGCAGGAGTTTGATACACAGGAACGGTTCGTATTCAATAAACTGATGAGTGCCAATTTCCGCGTTGGAGTATCGGCCAATCTACCCATTCAGGCACTTGCAAAAACTCATAGCCTCACCGTTGCCGAAGTGGCCCATCGCATCAGTGGCAAATGGGATCCTGCTACCACTTCTTTTGCAGGGTTGCTGCTCCACCCTACCCTGTCTACCGACAACAGCAAGCCCTACCCATTTTACCTTGCTTACCCTTTGGAAGATGGACCGGAAACGCTGGAAACTCCACAGCAGTGGCAGGCCGAATGGAAATGGGACGGCATCCGCGGGCAGGTAATCAAACGGAATGGCGAAGGTTTTACCTGGAGCCGTGGCGAGGAACTCATTACGGAAAAGTTTCCCGAGTTTACAAGGCTGTTCAATCAACTGCCTGACGGAGTTTGCCTTGATGGCGAAATTGTTGCCTTACCACCCAAACGTCATGCCGACGAAGGAGGCACCCCGGCTCCTTCAGTAAAAAGTCATGCCGACGAAGGAGGCATCCCGGCTGAAATATCCTCAAAGCACACGCTTCAAAAAGAAGCAGCCATTTACCCCGCCCCCTTTGCTGAATTACAGAAAAGAATCGGCCGCAAAAATCTCACCAAAAAAATCCTGGCCGAAGTACCTGCAGGCTTTGTGGCTTACGACCTCCTTGAATATGAAGGTCAGGATATCCGTGAACGCCCTTTGTATAAACGAAGAGAATTACTGGAGCAAATTTTTGCCGGCATACATGATCCTGCTTTTATTTTGTCTTCTGTAATTGATTTTGAAAACTGGAAAGTCCTTACGCATATCCGCACCCAATCCCGCGAACAAGGCGCTGAAGGGCTGATGCTGAAACGAAAAACTTCGCCCTATGGAACCGGCAGACGCCGGGGCGATTGGTGGAAATGGAAAATTGACCCGATGACCATTGATGCCGTAATGATTTACGCGCAAAAAGGCAGCGGGCGCAGAAGTAACCTCTACACCGATTACACGTTTGCCGTTCGCGACGGTGAGCGGCTTGTACCCTTTACCAAGGCTTACAGCGGGCTTACCGATAAGGAGTTTGCACTGGTGGATGCTTTTGTAAAAAAGAATGCCATGGAGAAATTCGGCCCGGTGCGCACGGTTAAGCCTGAACTTGTTTTTGAGATTGGCTTTGAAGGTATTGCGGCTAGCAAACGGCACAAAAGCGGTGTGGCTTTACGTTTCCCCCGTATGCTTCGCTGGCGTACTGATAAAACCGCTGCAGAAATTAATACCCTTGACGACCTGAAACAAATGCTGCAATTGTATGGCAACAGGGAAAACCCGGTTAGTGAGTAGACCTGAGGGAAAGCCTCAACAGATTCCAGTTATTCCCCGTTTCGGTTCTCCCCAGTTTCACGCTTCTTGTGCCCATATTAATCAGCGGGTCAAGCAAACCCTTGAGGCTGGCGTTACGCGATGTATACACCCCATCCTGGTTGAAAATGGTTTGAGGATTGGAGATAGGTTCGGTTACTGCGAGTACAAAAAAATTATCGGTGCCTACCGGTTCCGAAATATCGAAATTGCCAAGCTCCTTTTCCTTTTCAACACCCCCACCCGCAAGCTTTTCAGGAAAACGATCGCCCGAGCCTCTTTCAGGATACAGCAGAAGCATCCGCCCGGTACGTTCAATGGCAAAGGCATAAATAAATTTTGGCTTAACGTAAGAGGTTTGCGGATCAAAACCAACAGAAGGTATTAGTTTCAGGGTTGCATTTTCCTTGAATTTCAACCCTTCTGGCCCCGCAATGGAGCCATCTTTGCGCACTACCACCAATTGGTAAGGGAAGTCACTATTGGCAGGGCCGCCTACCTGCAGCCAACCGCGCACCCGGCCAATCCGCACCGCATATTCAAACAGTTTATAGGAAACACCATCTACCACTTCTGCCTCAATGCTTTTCAAATTTTGCCGGTCAGTTTCATTGGGCAAAGCCTCAAGGCTATCCTTTGCCGAACCCGCCTTATTCATCAGGTAATAAGCAAGCGTACCGTCCCCGTTTACACTCCCGGTTACGTGGTACTGCGCCTCCATGGGGTTTGCGGTCAACTGATAAGAGGTTCCGGGTAAAAAATATTTGCCGAGGCCTGCTTTTAATTCCACAGGAACAGGCAGGTAAAAAATAGCATGTTTTACCCCTGGCTTTTTTACGGCAGCCTCAAGGTCTTTCCATCCAATATTCGATAAAAGCTCGCCATTTAGCTGCATTTCAAGCTTACCATTCAGGTACCATGCACTTAATTCAGGGATTACCTTATTCAGGTTATCCACCCATTTTTCCGGATCCTTTGCCCTCAAGGTGCTGAATTGCGCCGCCACCTTCTGCACATCGGCATATTGAAAAGGATTGGCCGGAACATAAATGGATAACAAGGGCTTTTCTTCACTCACCCAATTGATTAATTCAAGGAATTGTCCTGGTTTAAGCTTTGATTGATCACCCCGCACCCATTTTACCGTAGCACTTGCCACGCTCATCACATTCTCCACTTTTACCACGGTTGCTGTATCGCCCACCACGCAAAATTCATTTCCCTTTCTCAGTCCAAGCCCGCTGCCTGCGCTAATTTCAAGCGCAGCGCTACCCGGGCGGGTACGCAGCGAAACCACGGTTTTATTGGTCAGGGTACCCGGTGCAAACCCCAACAGGTTTTCTCCCAGCCTCTTGTCTGTACAAACAATCTGTGGTTCCTGTGCTACCCCATTACTTTTCAGGATATTACGCACGGCACCAAACAGGTTACCTGCAGATATGGTGGCCGACGACTGCCCCAATGCCTTCATCATGGCAAGCGAAAATGCCCCATGCGGCACGCCATCATCATCTACCGCTTCGGCGGCAAGTTCGTAATCCTGCGCGGCGGAAATCAGCAGGAAACGATCGCCCCCAACGGTTTCGGGCAAAGGCGCTGTCCCGGGGTCTTTGGCATCAAGGTTGCTTTTATCAATTTTCCTGAACTTGGGGCGGCTGTACACCGGTTCGCCCCCGCGCGACATGCTGCCGCTGTGGCAGCAATCGAGGATAACCGTAAGTTTGGCCCCCTTTGACAGGATGGCATTGTACATTACCCGCTGTTCCTTATCCCGTATATCGCTGATTTCACTCTGCCAGGCATCTGCAGGTACTATGGTTTCATCCATTTTGTCATTTTCGGGTGAAAAACTGTTGGGCTGCTGACTGCCATGGCCGGCATAAAAAATAAATACTATATCCTCTTTTCCGGCCTTTTCAGCGATATTCCTCATTTCATCCATAATACGCTTACGGGTAGCCTCCTGATTGTATACCTCACGTATGCTGCCCGGCAAAAACCCAAAACGGCTGATTAGCAGGGTTTTCATAGCTTCGGCATCGTTTTTGCAGCCATCAAGGTTGGCAAAACCCGAACGGCCGCTGCCGGGCTGAATGGCGCTTTTTCCACCGGCAGGTTGGTATTGGTCAATGCCGATAACAAGGGCATGCCGGGTTTGTGCGAACAAACGAGGAGCAAGTGTGGAACAGATTACCAGCAGGAATAAAAAAATATTTCGCATATGGAAGAAGATAAAAATTAACTTGCTTTTGCATAACCAGTATTATGCCAAATTTATCAAATAATAATCAATATTACCTTTCCCTGGGTAATTATCATAAAAAAATCTATATATGAGTAAGTGGCTGACTGGTTTTTTATTTTTTACTTTAACTATACAGGCCAACGCGCAACAACCGCGCCTCATGCTCCCCTTAAACCATACAGGTAATATCACCTCAGCCCAATTCAGTCCGGATGATAAAAAAGTGGTGACTGCTTCATTGGATAAAACCGCCAAAATATGGGATGCCAAAACAGGTAATTTGCTGGCTGATTTAAAAGGGCATAAAAACATCGTATCATTAGCCGTATTCAGCTCCGACGGGTTAAAAATTGCCACAGCCTCCGACGATTCAACCGCAAAAATCTGGGATGCCCAAACAGGAAAGATCCTGCAGGAATTAAAAGGTCACACCCATGTGGTTCATTCTGCGAATTTTAATAAAGAGGGTACTTTGCTTGTTACTGCCTCCGAAGACCGGACAGCAAGAATTTGGGATGTAAAATCTGGCGACACCATGCTTACCATCAGGTGGCGTTCCGAAATTACCTCCGCTGTATTTAGTCCCGATGGGAAAAACATCGTTACCAGCTCAAGTGATGATCTACCGCAACTATGGGATGCAGCAAAGGGCAATTATCTCGGAGAGTTGAAGGGTAATATGGAAATGGAATTTTCCGGTGCTGTATTCAGTAAAGATGGAAAAAAGATTCTCGCTATTGCCGGTGATGCCTCCCTGCAGATATGGGATCCGGTTAGCAGGGAAATCCTTTTTAGCCTAAAAGGAAACAACGACCGCATACTTTCAGCAGCTTTTAATTCCGCCGGCGACAAAATTGTAACTACTCACAGGAATAATCTCATGCAATTATGGGATGTAAATAACGGAACTGTTATAAAAAAATGGCAGGGAGACTTTACCAAAGCTGATTTTGCCAATATGGAGGATAAAATAGTTTCCGGGCAAAGGAGTTTTGTAGCTAAAATATGGGATACCTTAAACACCGTACCACTCCTAACCTTACTGGGTCATACCCAAAATTTTATAACAGTAAAGTTTAGCCCCGAGGGATCGAAACTTTTAACTGCCGATAATTATAATACCTATAAAATATGGGATTACCAATCGGGCGGATTATTATCCATTATCACTATCGAGGGTAATGAAAAAAGCCAGGCTATATTTAGTCCCGACGGCAATAGGATTATTACCCTATTGGCAGCTGATGCGGCAAAACTCTGGGACGCAGCTTCAGGCAAATTGCTGAAAGAAATGGCTGGTCATCAAGACGCTATCAATTCAGCACAATTTAGCAGGGATGGCAAAAAAATTGCCACAGCTTCGCAGGATGGAACAGTAAAAATATGGAATGGTATCACCGGAGAATTTGAAAAAGAAATACCGGGAAATGCGCCTAAAAAGAATGCCGTTTTCAGTCCTGATGGAACAAAAATTGCCATTGGTTTTTATGATAAAAGTATCAGCCCGCAGGTATGGAGCCTCGACACTATAAAACGTGTAACAGATTTTGCCGGGTATTATGGAATGCTTATTGAGCCGGTTTTTAGCAATGATGGTAGAAAATTGATAACCCCTACATTCGAAGGGAAGGTAATGACCTGGAATGCTGAAAATGGCGATGAACTAATTCCTTCAGATTCGGCAATTAACCAACCAGACCTTAAGTCAGCTATCTTTAACCATGATGGCTTAAAGATTTTAACTACTTCATTAAATAATTCACCTGAATTATGGGATGCCTTTACGGGAAAATTAATCGCCAAACTTGACAGCAAAAAAGGCTACACAAGCTTCGCCCGCTTTAATCCTGATGGCAAAACAATTATGACGGTTTTGGGAGATACAATAGTTTTTACCTGGGATGCTGAAACAGGGCGGTTTTTAAGTGAACTTAATTTGGGATCTTCCTCACAGTTCATGGATGTTCATTTCAATTCAAACAAGCTAATTTCAACCGAAAATGCAGAAGCAAAAATGGTGACATTGAACACAGGCGAACCCCTGTTCAGCTTTTTTTGCATTGACAGCACCGACTGGGCGGTACTGCACCCTTCCGGCCTTTTTGATGCAACACCAGGCGCCATGGATAAAATGTACTGGGTGAAAGGAAATGAAATAATTGAATTTTCACAATTGAAGGAACGTTATTATCAACCGGGACTCTGGAGTTTGAGAACAAGCGGAAAAACTCTCAGGGATGTTGAAGGAATGGGTGCCCTGAAAATGCAACCGGAAGTGGAAGTTAGCCAATTAAAAAGCGGGATTATTTCCATTAAACTAATAAAACGCGATGGAGGATACGGCAAAGTATCTGTTTTTGTGAATAACAAAGAGCGTATTGAAGATGCAAGAAGTGCAAATTTTGACAATACCAAACCAACACAGACCATTTCGGTAAACCTGACACCCTGGCTTGTACCCGGCTTTGATAATACCATATCTGTAAAAGCCCAATCAGCCGATGGATTTGTAACCGGGAGGGCCATTTCCGTGAATTTTGGAAAAACTTCACAATCGCAAAAGCGGAAACCATCCTTTTATGCAATAGTATGCGGAACAGGCCAATACAGTACGCCGGATATTACCCTTAAATACCCGGTTCCGGATGCCAGGGCCATTGCTGAGGCCATTACCCTTGGCGCCAATAACCTGTTTGGCACCGACAGCGCGCATGTGTACCTGCATACAAGCCCGGGCGAAAATCCTACTACAAAAAAGAACATTCAAAACACTTTTGCAGAGGTAAAAAAGAAAGCCAAACCCGATGATATTGTGTTGGTTTACCTGAGCGGTCACGGCGTAACCTGGGGTGGTGAAAAGGGTGATTTTTTTTACCTCACCAACGAAGCAAGCAGCAAGGATGCAGATGGTTATAAAGACCCGGCAATCAGGGAAAAACAAACCATCAGTACCAAAGAGTTTACCACCTGGCTGAATGCCATACCTGCGCTTAAGCAGGTAATGATTATTGATGCCTGCGGCAGTGGCAAAGCAGTGGATAACCTCATCTCAAAACGCGATATTGATGCATCGCAAATAAAAGCCATTGACCGAATGAAAGACCGAACAGGCTTGTATATCATAAGCGGTTGCGCGGCAGATGCCGAAAGTTATGAATCAAGTATTTACGGACAGGGCTTGCTTACCTATGCTATACTGGAAGCCATGAAAGGCCCGGCCCTCAAGCAAAACAAATATGTTGATATTTATTCCATCCTTGACCATGCACGGGAACAGGTACCCAAATTTGCAAGGGGGCTTGGTGGCATACAAACACCCCAATTGCTTATGCCAAAGGGAGGCAGTTTTGATATTGGTATCATTAATGAATCTGATAAAGCTAAAATCCCGCTTGCTGGGGTAAAGTTGGTATTTACCCGCACCACCGTTCTCGACAAAGATAAAAACCGGGATGTGCTGAAACTCTCTACATCCATCAATGAAAAACTGAATGATCTCGCCACCCCATTGGATGGTAAGGGTACCATTGTCTTTATTGATTCCGATGAATTTCCGGAGGGGTGTAATATCAGCGGCGTTTACCAGCTTATTAACGGATTGATTGATTTTAACGGATCTATTTTATGCGGGGAAACTGAAACACCCTTAAAATTTGAAAAATTAACGAAAGAAAGTTTGTTGGAAGAATTGATGAAAATGGTGGAGAAAATGGGCAACGATGCTGATCAGGTTAAAAAGGCGTTGCAATAAACCCTTCTTAAAATAATGTGATGCAAAATGCGTATAGTGAACCGGTAATAAGGTAAAATTTGGATATAATACCTGACAAGAATCATTCGCTACAAAAAGAGTGCATTTTACTTTCACCCAATGAAAGGGCTATGGTTACAATTTGGAGCCTTGATACTAGTACTAACTGTAATTGCACAGGAACCTAGAATCAGTATTCCATTTGGACATAAGGGAGCGGTGACCTTCGTTCAATCAAGTCCTTCAGGTAGATATATCCTAACTGCTTCAAGAGATAGTACAGCTAAATTATGGGATTTTTTGTCCGGCAAACTAATCCACAATTTTACAGGACATTCAGGAGAAATTAATTCTGCCTGTTTTAGCCCGGATGAAAAATTGGTCATAACTGCCTCAATGGATCAAACCATCCGGATTTGGAATATTGCAAGTGGAAAGACTATAAAAAAACTTCAAGGTCATCACAAGTCGGTTGATGGTTTGGATATTGACCCGAAAGGAAAGAAAATCGTATCAGCTTCCACCGATGGCACCATAAAAATATGGGATTTAGAAACAGGAAAAATTATTCAGAACCTTGATTCGGGAGTGAATGGTAGGCAATACATTGGCGTAAAATATAGTTCAGATGGCCGTTTTATAGCTGTAGCAGACGAATCAGATTTGGTAGTTGTTTATAAAAATAATGACAAGCAAAAATTAAGCAGCAGCTATTTGGCAAGTGGCCCAATCAGATCCTTTGAATTTAGCCCGGATAACACAAAAATATTGATTGCTACAGAGTATTCTATTGCAAAAGAATTCGTATTATTAACAGGGGTTAATAAAGAATATAGACATACAAATAGTTTATATTCTGCGCAATATAGTAAGGATGGACTTTATATAATAACTGCCTCCGCAGATAGTATAGCAAGAATTTGGGATGCCGTAACGGGAAAACTCTTAAGAAAAACCACCAGGCATCCTGAACATGTTAGTCATGCAAGGTTCAGCCCATCTGGCAAACTCTTTTTTACCGCTTCATACGACAATAAAGTACGTATCTGGCAAAGCAGTAACTGTAAACTTTTGCAAACTTTAAGTGGTCATACCGATGCCATTCTTACCTCTTGCTTTACACCAAATGAACAGTTTTTTGTTACAGGCTCTTATGATCAAACTGCTAAACTCTGGAATGTAAAAGCCGGAAAATTGCAATATGATTTTAAAAACAAAGTGGATGGAGTTGGAGTCTCATCCATTAGTCCGGATGGCAAAATGATTATGGCAGTTGACCCGGTTGGTAATGCCTCTGTATGGGATATAAAAACAAATACGCTGATTTACAAAAATGACAGCTCAAACAGGAAGGTTATTGTTGCTAAGTTTAGCCCCGATTCGAAAAAGAGAGTATTGGCATTCAGTGATTATACCATCGAAATAATTGATAACCAAAGTGGAATATTACTAAAAAGTTTAAAGGCCGACAATACCATTTATCAGGTTGCATTTAGCCCGGATTCCAAACTATTGGCCGTGGTAACATGGCATGTTACCATTTGGAGCATTGAATCAGGGGAAATGATCACTACCATGTATGGTTACGCAGGAGATGGATCTGAAATTACAAGTTTAACATTCAGCCCTCGCACTTCCTCTGATTTAGACGGTGGGAAAAATATTTTAATAGCAGATTACAATGGTGATTATTTCATCGGGGAAACAAATAGCGGTAATACAGTTCAGGAAGGAAACTTTGAATTTTCATATGGTAATAGTTATCAAAAAGAAGGGGGCCAAATTTGTGATGCAAGCTATTTCCCGGACGGAAAAAGGATAATATTAGCTTCAGATAGAAATATTGCACAGGTATGGAATATTGAAAACTGGCAAATGGAACTTCAAATGAATGCATATGAGGAAATCGCGGATGAAATGAAAACAGCAAGATTAAATCCACCTTGCATTGTAGATTCCGTAGGGGGAAAATTCCTTATTACGGCATCTTCCTATAATAGTTATAGTATTGAATATTTAAAACATTATGAACTGTTGGTTTGGGAAACAACTTCCGGAAAATGTATACAAAAGCTTTCTGGCCATTTAGCTGAACCGCTCTTTGCCGATTTTAGCCCCAATGGGAAATACCTAATATCCTATTCAGCAGATTATACCATTATAATTTGGGAAGCATTCACCTGGAAAAAACTCCACACTTTATCACGGCATGCTGGTCCTGTTAAAGGAATTTCATTTAGTGCTGACAGCGAAAAAATGGTCAGTTTTTCGGATGATGGTAGTTTGGCTTTGTGGGACATAAAAAGTGGAAAGATGTTGTTTCAAAAATTCAAATTTGGTAATAGTGAAGAAGTAAATCTAGTGCAGAATAACTATTACGCAGGAGCCAAGGAGGCCGCCAAAAAATTAACCTGGATAAGTGGACCTGCACAGGTTATGACCTTTAGCCAGGCGGACCTACGATACAACAGGCCAGATAAAGTATTGGAAGCCATTGGATGCCCAGATACCGTTCTTATCAGCAGTTATAAGAAAGCGTATTATAAACGTATTAAAAAACTAGGTATTGATACCTCCTCATTCAGGGAAGGGTATAGTGTTCCGGAAGCAGATTTTGCCAACCGGAATGCCATTGCTTTTGAGCAAAAATCGGAAAATCTGACACTGAATATCCAGGGGAAAGATAGCACATACCTACTCGACAGATTCAATGTTTGGGTAAATGAAGTACCCGTTTTTGGTCAGCGGGGTATAAGTATCCGAAATTCCAAACGGTTTAGTTTTGATACAACCCTTACCATAAGTTTGTCAATTGGTGAAAACCGGATTGAAACTTCTGTAACCAATATAAACAGTACTGAAAGTTACCGTATGCCTCTTTATGCAAACTTTCATCCGGAAAAACAGCCTGAAAAAAGGGTTCATTTTATTGGAATTGGCATCGATAAATTTAATGACACCATACATAACTTGCAATACAGTGTTAAAGACATCAAGAATCTTGCTGCTAGCCTTCAGAAAAAACTTGGAGAGCATTTAAGCATTGATACCCTTTTCAACGAACAGGTTACAACTGAAAAGATAGCCCTATTAAAGAATAAACTTCTTAAAACCAATATCAACGATAAAGTTATTATCTCCTATTCTGGGCATGGCATAATCAGCAAAGACCTTGATTATTATTTAAGTACCTACGCGATGAATTTTGAAAACCCGGAAATAGAAGGATTACCCTACGAAGTTCTTGAAAACCTTCTCGACAGTATTCCGGCACGTAAAAAACTTATGCTGATTGATGCCTGCCACAGCGGCGAAGTGGACAAAGAAGAATTGGTGCGCCTTGATAGTGCCGCCATTTCATCCCATCTTGTAAAAGGCATCAAGCCTGTTGCTTACAAGAACAAACAAAAACAACTTGGCCTCAAAAACAGCTTCGAACTGATGCAGGAACTCTTTATAAATGTGAACAAAGGAACCGGTGCTACCATCATTTCCGCTGCAGCCGGCACACAGTTTGCCCTTGAAAGAGGAGATTTGAAAAACGGTGTGTTCACCTACAGCATCCTTGAAGCGATGGAGCATAACTTTTCAATGAAAGTGAGTGAATTGAAAAAGTATGTTGGCGCACGGGTAGAGGAACTGACCAATGGCGCGCAAAAACCCACTTCAAGATATGAGATGCTTGAAGTGGATTGGGAGGTTTGGTAAGCCAAAAAATCAGGGGCAAAATTTACTTAAAAGCTTAATTAACAAACAGTTACGTTCCAGGTACAGCCCATTTAGGCCAAATCCCCTACCTTTGCGGCCTGCTATTCATTATAAGTTGTTGTAAAACCCTTTCCCATTTAGCAGAAAAGCATTCCTTTTGAGCAGACCGGCCATCATGATCGCTTAAACTAATTCCGGTCTATATTAATTTAGAATTTACATGTTATTTGAAGATTTAAAAGTAATCAAGCCCATATTAGCGGCTTTAGAAGCCGAAGGCTACACCACACCCACCCCTATTCAGCAAAGGGCTATCCCCGAGGTTTTGGCAGGTAAGGACTTACTGGGTTGCGCACAAACAGGTACCGGAAAAACCGCAGCCTTCGCCATTCCAATCCTGCAATTACTGCAGGAACGCCAGGAAAGGCGCACCGGCAAACCCAGCATCAAAAGCCTGATTTTAACCCCCACACGCGAGTTGGCCATACAAATTGGTGAAAGCTTTGAAACCTACGGAAAAAACACCAACATAAACTGTAAGGTGATTTTTGGTGGCGTAAGCCAGCACAGCCAGGTAGAAGCCCTTCGCCGTGGTATTGATGTATTGGTAGCAACGCCGGGCAGGCTGCTCGATTTAATTGACCAGCGATTTGTGGATCTTTCGCGAATTGAATTGTTTGTGCTTGATGAAGCCGACCGCATGCTTGACATGGGCTTTATACATGATGTAAAAAAGGTGATTGCAAAACTTCCTGCCAAAAGGCAGTCGCTGTTTTTCTCGGCTACCATGCCGCCACCCATTGTTCAATTGGCCAATACCATACTTACCAACCCGGTAAAAGTTGAAGTGACGCCTGTTGCAAGTACAGCCCACCTGATTGACCAGGTAGTTTATTTTATTGATAAAGACAACAAGCGCAAACTGCTGATTGACCTGTTGAAAAATGAAGCCATTGAAAGGGTACTTGTTTTTACCCGCACCAAACACGGTGCCGATAAAGTGGTGAAAGACCTGCTTCGTTCCAACATTACCGCACAGGCAATACATGGCAACAAATCGCAGAACGCGCGTCAGCTTGCCCTGAGTAATTTTAAGGCAAAACTTACCCGGGTATTGGTGGCAACCGATATTGCCGCCCGCGGTATTGATATTGATGAACTGACCCATGTAATTAACTACGAACTACCCAACATACCCGAATCGTATGTACACCGTATTGGCCGTACCGGCCGTGCAGGTGCCAGCGGCTTTGCCATTGCTTTTTGTGATGCTGAGGAAAGGGCTTACCTAAAGGATATTCAGAAACTGATTGGGAAAACGGTTCCGGTAATTCACGAACATGCGTACCCCATGATGCAGGGCGCGGGTCCGGCGGCAAGGCCTACCCCCATTCCTGTGCAAAGGCATCAGCCGGCAAGAACGCCCGCCAAAGCCAAAACATGGAACGGACATAACAGAAACGGCAGCCGCAACAATGGAGCAGGCAAACCGGAAGGCGGACAATCGCAACGTTTTAATTTTGCATTTGAAAACTAAAGCAAACACTAGGTAAAACGTTTAGTTTTTTTAAACCACATAGGCACATAGAAAACATAGGGAAGATAGCTAAGGGCGAAGGATTTATAAATGTCTCACTAAACTAATAACCTATTTTCTATGTGCCGTATTTTTTTATGTCATTAACTTATAGAGGCATTTTTAGAATGCAACTCTCAGGAAACATCCTATTCAGCGGGAACAGGCAATGCTGTTTGAATAGAAACCGGGCTGCCAAAATTTGGAGACCCATCTGCATTCCAGGTAAATGGCTGTGCCCTTGGCGATCTGAACTCTCCGCAGCCTTGTCCTGCCTGATCGTTGGCATGGTATAAAATCCAGTTTTCTTTGCCATTTGGAGATACGAAGAAGGAATTATGGCCGGGTGCAAAAACACTGTTTTCGGGATGCTGTTTAAACACCGGCTCCGGATGTTTTACCCAGGATGCGCTATCCATTAAGTTGGCGCTGCTATTGGTGGATAGCATGCCTAAAGCATATGTATCTGTCCAACAACCACTTGCCGAAAAAATAAGAAACAATTTTTCCTCGTTCCGCAAAATTTGAGGGCCTTCATTAACATTCACATGAGCAACATCGTTGGGGTTGTTTAAATCTCCATTGTTTTCCCATGGAAAAGCAGGTGCTGAAAGCCTGACTCTTTGCCCGGTAATAGTCCAGGGATTGCTCATGGAAGCAATGTATATATTCTGCTGACCATTTACATCACCCTCCCAGCCTGACCATAAAAAATACAGTTGCCCTTTATGGTCATAAACAGTACCATCAATGGACCATTTGTCACCGGGTGTGGTCAGCTTTCCTTTCATTACCCAGCTTCCTTCAAGCGGGTCGGCAGCTTCATTCTCCAGCACATACATCCTGTGGTGAATGTTATTTCCGCTGTCTGCTGCAAAATAGATATACCATTTATTCTGTAAAAAATGAATTTCGGGTGCCCAAAGCTCTTTTGAATATTCAGTTCCTTCAGGTGGGGTAAAAACCACTTTCTTTTCTGCATTGGCTAAACCGGCAATGGATTTGGTTTTCCAAATCGTAATGTTGTGCTGAGTGGAATTGGTATAATAATAGAATCCATCCTTATACACACACCATGGGTCGGCACCCGATGGCAGCAGGGGATTATTAAAAGTTTTTTCAGGAGATGGTGTAGTGCAGGCGGCAAACAAACTCACTAAAATGATAATAAAACCTGTTCTTAAATAACTTTTATTCATACCATTTGATTTTACAATTTTGGATTTATTATCGTTTAGTTTAGGCCGTTGATGATAGTACCCAACAACGGCTCCTCCTTTGCAGATAATCACCCTGATACACAATGTTGCTTAACAAAACGAATTTGGAATTTGGAATTTTTCTTACAGTTCCCCACCGGGACTCGGAATGGCTGTTCCGGTTTTTTGCGGCACCCCAAATTCAGGCATTCCGCCTGCATTCCAGGTAAATTTCTGAATCCTTACATTTCGTTTTTCCGCACACCCCTCGCCACTATTATTATTGGCATGATACATGATCCAATCCTCATTACCATCGGGAGATTTAAAAAAAGCATTGTGACCGGGGCCAAAAGCACTTGCGGCAGGGCTTTTTGAAAATACCGGCCCGCTGCTTTTCGTCCAATCTTCCTTCTTCATGGGATCACCTCCGGTTTTCAAAGTCAGCATCCCCAACGCATAGTCATCCGTCCAGCAACCACTACCAGAATATACCATAAATAACCGCCCGGCTGAATTTTTCAAAACCTGCGGGGCTTCGTTAACCGGTCCGCCAATTCTTTCCCAACTCAATTCGGGCTTGGTTAAAACCACACTTGGCCCTTCAAGCGTCCAGGGATTCTGCATTTTTGCAATATAAATATGCTGGTCCTGAATGGACTGAACAGGTCTTCCACTCCATAGAAAATACAATTGACCATTATAATCCAAAACGGTTCCATCAATAGCCCAAAAGTCAGCATCAGCTGCAAAAATTCTTCCTTTCATGGTCCAAACACCTGTGGCAGGATCCGCTGCCGGATTCTCAAGCACCCATGTTCGTTGCGTTTCATCGGCCCCTCCACCGGCGGTAAAATAAACATACCATTTATTATCGAGATAGTGCAATTCAGGTGCCCAAATATTGGCAGAAAATGGTTGACCGGAAGCAGGCCTAAATATTTCAACACTTTGCGCGCTTGCCATTCTGGCAACAGACTTGCTTTTCCATAAAACAATCCGGTTACCAAGCGTATGAGAATAATAATAGGAATCGCCCTGTTGAATAATCCAGGGGTCTGAACCATTCATAACAGGATTGATGAAAGTATTAGCTGCCGGAGGATTACCAGGATTGTTAGTGCCATTTTTTTTGCAGCCGCCCAAAAAACCAAAAGCCAGGAAAAACAATATTAAAATATTCTTTTGCATCATAATTAAAGGATAAAATTAATTGGCAGTCAGCCTCTTTATTAACGCAGTTTCCCCGCCACTATAAGCAGAACCATCTTTCCTGAATATATCATGAAACCACAGGTCAGGCTCGGCTGTATATTTAATCTGCCAGCTATCCCACGGAAAAATGGTTTGCGATTTGCCGCTAACCAATCCCCAGTTAAATGCCCCTACCTTATATTCTTTAGCAACGGGCATCGAGCCTTCGAATGTACTGCCATTTCCCCGCGACATATACTCGGTACATAGCAGCGGCCTTTTGTATCGTTGCAAAAGCAATACCCTTTTTTCAAATTCGGTACCGTTATCATAATTGTGAAACGAAATAATATCGGATTCCTCCACCATCAATTTTTCAATGGGCCTTAAACTATCATGGCTCTCCCAATTACCAAACCAAATGCCTGCGGTAATGGGTTGACTCGGATTGGCATTACGTGTCCACTCAAATACCTTTCCCAACAAATTTTGAACCAATTCAATTTTATTGTAAGGCTCAAACCTGCCATAGCTGCTGTTATTGGTGTTATCCGGTTCATTCCAAACATCCCATCCCATAATTCTGTCATCGTTGGCAAAATGTCCTACAATATTTTCAACATAAGCTTTTAGTCGCGGCAACTGCCTTTCATCCTTTAGCGCATCGGCACCCGGCCCCTGCACCCAACCTGAATTGTGTAAAAATGGAGCAGGTTCATGCTGTGTTCCTTTGTGCGGAAACGGATCCCAGCACGAATCAAACAAAACAAACAAAGGTTTTATTCCGTATCTTTTACAAATATTTAAAAAGATATCTATTCGCTTTTTAAATCCTTCCGCATCCTGATCGTACAGCAAATCATGTAAAAATACCCGCATGGTATTCATCCCAATGGAGGATGCCCACTCAAGTTCTTTGGCAATAGTAGCCGTATCAAAAGTTTCGGCCTGCCACATTTCGAGCTGATTTATGGCCGTGCTTGGTACAAAATTTGCCCCAACGAGCCATGGCTGAGCCGCATACCATTGGTTTGCCTGTTCCTCCGTCCATTTATTCCTGCTGACCGGATTTGCTTCCTTTGTGTCAGGCGGCGCTGTGCATCCAAATAGCATTAGAACTGCCCAAAAACTTATTATTCTCATTTTTCTCAATATTTTTAATTCTCAGATTGCAACCATTCCATCCCGGCCAATTCCTTCTTTGTATTATGCTCACCCCAAACGAATTACCAGCTTGGATTTTGTGACAAATTAGGATTAATATCAATTTCAGTTTGCGGTATGGGCATAAATTTATTTTTGCCAATAATAAAATTATTAAACTCCGAATCTCTTGCCTTTAATTCCGCTAGTTTATTGGCATCATCAAAATATCCCCATCTTGCCAAATCGTTCCACCTCAACGACTCGCCGGATAATTCCGTAATTCTTTCATGCTCCAGTTGCTTTAAAAACTGCGCCTGATTTAGCCCGGGCATTACTTCGGATAGGGGCCTTAAACCGGCACGTTGCCTCACCCGGTTTACAAATGGATAGGCTTGTGTAGTTTGGCCTGATCCATTCAATGCCTCAGCATACATCAGTAATACATCCGCAAAACGAATTATCCTGAAATTAATGGGACTATTAAAAACTTCAAATTCATTTATTCTAAAGTAATCATCAAGGTATTTGCGATACCATACCCGGCTGCTAATACCTGCATCATAATTCTTTGAAGTAAAACTACTGCCATAAACCTGAGTAAAAGCAGGCCCTCTTTCATCTGTGGAATCATAAAGTGCGGTAATGGCCAAACGCGGATCTCTGCCACCACCAACAGTTGTTTCCTTTAAAAACTCGTGAACTACCCAACGGTGCATATTGGCATCGTTGAAACCATGGCCGGGAGGTGCAAAAAATGGAGCACGGCTTGTTCCTACATTGGAGGTGGGTCCGTCATCACCTCCATTTTCAGGACGCATTTTAAATTGAATTTCAAATACCGACTCTCTGTTATTTTCAGTAGTGTGCCTGAAGTTATCTGCAAAATTGGGTACCAGATCATATAAAGCTGCACCCGGGCCGCTAATTAACCAATTTAAAGCTGTTGCTGCCTGCTGATACTCCTTTTGCTGCAAATGCACCCTGCCCAACATGGCATAGGCAGCGCCTTTTGTGGCCCTTCCAACTTCCTCGCCCGAGTATGATTGCGGCAAGGCAGTAATTGCCTCCGTTAAATCCTTTTCAATTTGTGCCCACACTTCACTTTCAGGAACCTGTGAAGGCTTATCTGAGGGTTGCGAAGGCGTAAGAATCAGCGGAATATTACCCCAAATGGTAACGAGGTTATAATAGTACAAAGCCCTTAAAAATTTAGCTTCTCCCAGGTATTGCGCTTTCTGGGTTTCGTCCATGGCAATTGCGGGAACTTTGGCAAGTACCTGGTTTGCCCTGTACACCCCGCGCCAATGATGCCACCAGGTATCATAATTTACTTCGAAACTATATTGGGTGATATTATGTGCGCTGATGCTCCGGAGTTCGTTCCAGGGGCTGGTAGAATATCCATCATCTGAACGTACATCAAAATAATAGGGTGTCCACCTTGAACCGGGTGAACCATTCCGGTAGAAATTTCCATAAACAGCATTGATCCCCTGCAAGGCATCATCAGCCGATTTCCAAAAATTTGACTCATCAATTCTGTTTGGATTTGGAATATCCATATCCAGGTATTTTTCACATGACAGCAACCCGGCAGTCATGAATAAAAGGATGGTATATTTTTTAATATTGTCCATTTTATTTGGTATTAAATTCGTTAAAGAAATATCATTGAGTTACTGACAAATATTTAGAAGGCAAACCGTACACCTGCTGCCAAAATGCGCAAGGCAGGATACTGACCGTTATCAAGCCCTCTTTCAAAAATATTCACCCCGGTTATATCAGGATCCAAGCCGGTGTATTTGGTGATGGTCAGCAAATTTTGTCCACTTACAAAAAGGGTACTTTGCTTAAATCCAATATTTTTAAGCAATTCTTTGCTGAACTTATAGGAGAACTCAATATTCCTGAGCCTTAAATAACTGCCATCTTCGAGCCACCTGTCGCTTTGAGGCAGCACATTGTACTGAATTCCCTGGTCGGGCGCTCCAATAGCCGCGCGGGGCCATGCACCACCGGGTTGCTGCGCTGTCCATACGGTGGCTTCTTTTCTGAAATTAGTATTCAAATCCATCCTGTCTACAGTATACCTTGGCCTGTTGTACAATTGATTACCCACTACAGCATACCATTGCATATTCAGGCTGAGTTGCTTGTAGGAAAAATTGAGCAGCAACCCGGTTTCAAATTTAGCCCAGGGGCTACCGGCATACTGACGATCCTTATCCAGATCAAGTACACCATCATCATCCACATCAACATACCTGATGTCGCCTGGTTTTGACCATGGTTGCAATATTTGCCCGGTTTTACCACGGTGGGCATCAATTTCAGCCTGATTCTGAAATATTCCATCTGTTTTCAATACATACCATTCACCAATTGACCTTCCCAATTCGGTTCTTGCATCACCCAGTTGGGTATATTTGGTTGTTGCATTGCCAAACGCTACCACTGTATTATTAATGGTAGTAAAATTGAGGGTAGCATCCCATTTAAAGTCGCCTTTGCTTTGCGGACGATAAGTAACTGCAAGTTCAAAACCATTATTACGGATAGAAGCCGCATTTACCGGCGGATTTCCCCCTGCATTACCCGTGGTTAAGCTAATGGGTAAATCAACCAATACATCCTCCGTTTCTGCAATAAAATAATCTGCCGATATGGTTAAAACATTATTGAACAACCCGGCATCAATGCCAAAATTGGCTGTATTCTTGCGCTCCCAGCGAAGGTTATTATTGGCCAATTGTGTAACGATGCCGCCTATTTGCTCTGTGCTGTTTGCACCAAATACAGCCCTGGGAAAAGGATTGATTTGTGCATAATACATCCAGGCGTTTAAAAATTCCGCATTACCTAATGAACCATAAGATGCCCGTAACTTTAAGTCATTAACTGCCTTTACATTCCAGAATTTTTCATTCGAAATTCGCCAGGCTGCAGAAGCTGAAGGGAAAGTTCCCCAACGATTATTTTCGCTGAATTTTGAACTGCCATCGCGCCTGATGGTTACACTTGCAAGGTACTTATTGCTAAAAGAATAATTCACCCGGCCCAATATGCCAGTAAAATTAGATTTTTCTGTATAGGGGTCTTCTACAGGCGGATTGGTGCCAATAGTATTGGTTCTCATCAATGGAAAATCGAAACGTTGTAAGCTGATGCCACCCACTGCTGCAATTTTATGTTCACCAAACGTTTTGTCGTAATTAAGGGTATGTTCAAGCAGCGTTGATTGAAATTCGCCCTTGCTTTCAAACTTGGCAATTTGGTTGTTGTTTGGCGAAGGTGTACCCTGCCTGACGGTACCTGGATTGCGTACGCCAGAACCTTTGTCTATCGTTTTTTCAAGTCCAACATTGAATTTATAATTAAACCCGTCTGCAATTTTAAATTCAAGGTATGCATTACCCCTGATCTTGAAATTCTTTTGCTCATACTGATCAAGGCTTTGCAATGCCGGAACATTGGCAGTTAAGGTACTTAAGTAGGCATTGTTTAATCCTATACCCCAACCTTCAGGGTTTTCGGCAGACTGGTATCTGTTGCCCTGCAAAGCAACTACCGGCGGCATACTAATCATATCCACAAATGGATTTACCCCTACACCGGCATTGGCAATGGGGTCTTCCTTTGTCCAGCTAAACAGTACATTTTCTCCAAAAGTAAGCCTGCCAAACTTAGCACTTGTATTTAACCTGAAACCGGAGCGCTGAAAGCTGTTATCAATTACAGGACCCTTGTTGTTGAAATGAAACCCACTCAAATAAAAGTTTACTTTTCCCACTGCTCCTGATGCCGAAAGGTTGTAATCACCAATAGCGCCCTGCCGCAAAAACTCATCCTGCCAATCAGTATTAATATTTTGATCAAAATCGGTAGTTAACGAAGTTGGTACAGGCAAACCACCGGCCTGGTAGAGTTGGGTAGCAAGGGTGCGATACTCATTCACATCCATCATTTCATAACGATTGGCAACCTGCTGAACCCCTGCCTTTATGCCACCGCTAAACTGAACAGGTCCTTTTTTACCCTTTTTTGTGGTAATAATAATTACCCCATTGGCAGCACGGCTTCCATAAATGGCCGCAGCAGATGCATCTTTCAAAATTTGAATGGATTCAATATCCGAAGGATTGAAGTCGGGGGTAGCATCTGTGTACATTCCATCAATAATGTAAAGTGGATTGTTATTGGCAAAAGTACCGGCCCCCCTGATATCAATCTTAGCCGCACCGCCCGGTGCGCCTGTATTTCGCACCGTTACACCGGGAGTTAATCCCTGTATACTTTCTGCAACTGTATTGGCCGCATTTTTATTGGCTGTTGCAGGATCTATAACTCCCACAGCACCGGTTAAATCACGTTTACGAACCGATTGATAGCCGATTACCACCACCTCTTCAGAAGCGACTTCTGCTTCCGTCAAAACAATATTCATGCCACCGGTACTTACAGCTACTTCTTTGGTTGTGTAGCCCACGTAGCTTACCAACAGGATGGCACCGTCAGGAGCTTCAATAACAAATGAACCATCGTTACCGGTGAGCACAGATGCACCGCCACCCTTTATTGCAATGGTAGCTCCTGCAAGTGGTGTTTCCGCACTATTTTTTACTGTTCCCGTAATTTGCTTCTGTGCAAATAAAGCAGTAGAAAACAAAAGCAATAATAACAAATGCAGCGGTTTTGCAAACTTGAGTAAATACATTTTCATATAGCGTAGTTTAATTATTCTAACTTCTGTTGTCTATAAAAATAAATCCAATCCCATTCAGTAATAAATATTATCAACCAATGACTAACCCGTAGGATTCCGGAAAAAGGTTTACACCTGTTTCAAAGCTATTGTTCTTCTTATGAACAAGAGCGAACAGTATTTTCTATGTTAATTACAATAATTCCGAAAAGTCTTTCATCGGGTGGAGGCTAACAAAATATATTTTAAAGCCAGCCTTTTATTCCTGCATGCTAAATAATGGTTGAAGACTGGTGGGGAACCTATACAACAAATTGGCAAAGCCCTGTCAGGCCTTTGGTAATGGCAATAACGTTTCATAAGCAGTAGATCGAAATTTTAAAGGATAAAGGTTGAGCTTATTTAATTCAAAATGCTTGAAAATCGTATCAATTTAATCGCATTTTGTCTCAATTTTGAGAAATAGCATTTAAGCTTTATAAAGGTATTAAACTGATTTGGTTACATTTGTTTACTTCACATCAAATAGGTTAGCTAAAGAAAATGAATGTCCCGGATTTTAGTACCCAACAAATACAGGTACCAAATTCAATAGCCGACATTATTAAACATTGGCTTTACCATTGGGGTTGAATTAAATCATTTTTCAAAAGTTTCGCCTTCTAAAAAAGACAGAAAAACCTGAAAAAGGCTTGTCTTTCCTGTTAACAATTTTGTATGAATTGCTTGCGAATCAATAAGATTATCCCAATCTTCTTCTTCATACTTTGGGGTCTTCCCTTTTTGGGTATGGCCCAAACGCAATATTCAAGACATTACCAGGTTGAAGAAGGATTATCAAATAATACGGTATTTTGTGTAGCACAGGATAAGAGGGGCTTTATTTGGCTTGGTACAAAAGATGGTCTCAATCGTTTTGACGGATATACTTTCAAAGTTTTTAGAAATCTTAGTACAGATAGTAACAGTTTGGGTGAAAGCTTTGTAAGAAGTATTTTAATTGATCAGCATGATACGCTATATGCCGGTACCCGCAATGGGTTGTACAGGTACGACCCAAGGCTTGAAAAATTTACAACGCTTGTAAAAGGCATTGAAGAGGTACGGGATATTAAAAAGGACCATCAGGGAAATATTTGGTTTATTGAAGGACAAAATTTAAGGGTATGGCGTGCAGGCAGGCAGGACCAGAAACAATTAAAAAACTTTCCCAAATTTGCTGCCACTTCCATTTGCTTCGATAACAAAGAACAGTTATGGGTAGCTACGGCCAATGGTGAAATAATGCATTATCAGCCTGAGTCAGACAGCTTTAAATCCTATTCAATTATTGCACCTTCCAATGATCCCTCACAAAGCTGGATTGAAAAAATATACCTGACCAAAAAAAATAACCTGCTTATTGGCACGGCTAATCTGGGCGGATTTATGTTTAATACAACTGATCATTCCATCAGTCCATTAAGTGATAAAAATAATCCTTCTGCAGGAGTTTATGTACGCGACTTTGCCGAAGCTAATGATTCCACCATCTGGATGGCCACGGAGGCAGGTATTTTCATATACAATCTCCAATCAAATAAAATTGAGCAGGTTAAAAAAGAATTCCAGAATCCATTTACCATATCTGATAATGCGGTGTACAGCCTTTGCCTGGATAAAGAATCGGGTATGTGGGCAGGTACCTACTTTGGTGGTTTGAACTATTTTCCCAAACCCAAAGCAACCTTTCAAAAATGGCTGGCGGGCGAAGGTAATACACGGCTAAGCGGGCAGGTAGTAAGAGAAATATGTATGGATGCTGATAAAAACCTCTGGGTTGGCACTGAGGATGGAGGGCTCAATCAAATAAATAAAGCTACAGGAAAAATCAGGAAATTTAGTGCCGATGGTAAACCGGGAAGCATTTGCTACCCCAATATCCATGGACTGCTGATAAATAATCAGCAACTGTGGATAGGCACTTTTGAGCATGGTCTTGATGTAATGGATATTGCTTCAGGCAAAATAGTTGCCCATTATCCTGGGGCAGCCTTTCAATCAATGAAGAGTACCTTTTTTGTAGTACTGTATAAAACCAAAAGTGGGGATATTTTGGCAGGAACAAGGCGCGGCTTATACAAATTCCAAAAAAAACTTCAACATTTTGAAGCTGTTCAACAAATTCCTGATCATTGCTTTGTGCATACCATTACCGAAGACGAAATTGGTGGTATTTGGGTGGGTACAATGGGAAATGGCCTGTATTACTTGCCTGTAAATGGCGAAGCTGTTCAGCAATTTACAAGCTCGGGATTAAAACAGGAAAGCTTGCCTTCTGATGCCATTACAACTTTATATCTTGATGCAAAAAAATCACTTTGGGTGGGCACAGAAGGAGGGGGTTTAGCTAAAACAAGTAACAAAGGAAAAAGCTTTCAGCGATATGGTCCACAGCAGGGCTTTCCGGGCAATACCATTTTTAAGATACTGGAAGACAATCAGCAACACCTTTGGATTACCACTTCCATTGGCCTGATGATGCTGGACTATACTACAGATAGCTCAAAAGTGTTTACCACCTCCAATGGTTTATTAAGCAACCAATTCAATTATAATTCAGGCTATAAAGATGATGAGGGCAATCTGTATTTTGGCAGTGCAAAGGGTCTGATCAGTTTTAACCCAACCAATTTGCAGGAATCTCCCATTAACCCGCCTGTTTATATAACAGGATTTTCTGTTGGTGGCATTCCCATTCAGGTAGACGAAAACACGGAAACCCTTAATCAATCGTTGCTTTACGGCCCGGCTATTCATTTAAAACATCATCAATCTACCTTTGCCATTGATTTTGCTGCATTGTACTTTACAGCACCTGACATTACGGAATATAAGTATATTATGGAGGGCCTTGATAATAAATGGTTGCCATTAAACAAGGATAGAAGAATTCATTTTACAAACCTTTCGCCCGGCTCTTATACCTTTAAGGTGAAAGCCTCGGCCGGAGGCAACAACTGGGGTACGCATATTGCAGGCATTTCATTTGTAATTCATCCTCCTGTATACGCAAGCACCTGGGCCTATACTTTGTATTTTTTAATGGCTGTGGGTTTGGGTTACTGGCTGGTAAAATTATACCACCAAAGTATGAGTTTAAAAGCCACCCGAAAAATTGAATTGATGGAATATGAAAAGGAAACAGAAATGTACCAGGCAAAAATTGAGTTTTTTACAAATGTAGCCCATGAAATCAAAACACCACTTACCCTCATCAAAGCACCCATGGAGCAAATAATAAACAAAGGAATACAAAATTATGAATTTGAATATGAGCTCAATTTAATTAATAGAAATACCAACCGATTGCTTGAATTAACCAATCAATTACTTGATTTCAGGAAAGCAGAAACTTCGGCATACCAACTTTCGCTTCAGAAAATAAATATGAATGAATTTCTTGAAGATCATTACCAACGATTTATACCCCTGGCGAAACAGCGAAACATTGATTTACAATTAATTCTGTCTCCCACAACGCTGTTTGCCCTGGCTGATAACGATGCCTTACAAAAAATGGTAGATAACCTTGTACATAATGCACTGAATTATTGCAGCAAATTTGTTTTAATCAGGCTTGAAAACAATCAAAGTAAACCCAACCATCTTTCTGTAAAATTTATCAATGATGGTCCGGCCATACCAACTGAATTAAGGGAAAAAATCTTTCAGCCTTTTTTCAGAATTGAAAGCTCAAAAAACAAATCAGGAACCGGTATCGGACTTGCACTAGCCCAATCGCTTACGCATTTGCAAAACGGCACATTGGAGTTGATAGAGACCAATGAAGGGCAAACCACTTTTCTGCTGCAAATGCCAATGGCCAATAAAATTTCTTAAATTATATTTATATATGGCAACGATGCAGGAAAATATGAAACCCACCATACTGATAGTAGATGATAACGAAGAAATTCTGGAGTATTTATCCCGGTACTTAAATGCACATTATACCATAATAACCGCACGAGACGGAAAAGAGGCAATTACCAAAATGGCTGATGACCGGATTAGGCTGGTAGTGAGTGATGTAATGATGCCTGAAATGGATGGATTTGAATTATGTAAATATATAGAGCTTATCTCAAAAGTAGTTTCTTAATAATATTACCATACATGCCAATTGAA
>ERZ795056.1029-NODE-1029-length-33241-cov-7.255349_pt1 | contig 33241 bp, 20 predicted proteins | sample MGYA00375140_ERZ795056 | MGnify/ENA primary metagenome ERZ795056 (study PRJEB30185, sample SAMN05720227) | activated sludge metagenome | isolation source: Anaerobic digester | place: USA | collected 2015-03-09 ...
TGCATAAAAAGGTATCGGTGGGTACGGGGGAGCGATCCACGTGGAAGGAGTAAACGTCCGTTGGAAAAAACGGGTAGTCCTCATCCCGGTCATAGCACCTGATTATATTGAGGGTTGGAGCGGCGCCATGCCCTTTCAATAGCTTCAGATCATTTAGCAGCACTTCGCGTGCAAGCTGCCCCTGTTCACTCAACGGCAGTTCAAGCAGATCCTCTTCCCCGAGTACCGCTATATTTTCGGTTAGCGCTACTCTATCAACAATCTCCGAAAAATCACCTGATAATGTACGCGTCCAGCAAATGGCATTCATTACTCCGGTAAAAGGCGTAGCAACAAGGTCGTGAAAATTGGTAACTGTGTGAATCTGATGGACAGCGGAAGATAGATTGGTCATATCGGGTTGTAAAAATATTAATCAGGAGGCTGATGGGTATGCCTGTTACAAAAATCGGGGCAATAATTAAGAGGTCCATTAATCCGGTTGTATTCCGGTATTAAACACGGATGCATGATTTAATCCATCAGTATTTTTTTTCAAATTTTCCCGGGCATCGACGAATTCCTTACAATCAGTTGGGGGGCAAGCATCCTTCTTTCAAAATCCTGTATTTTCCTTTTGCTTTCAATCAGTTGCAGCAAAAGCTCGGTAGAAGCTTTTCCCATTTCAAACGCGGGTTGGCGCACCACCGTTAGCGGAGGATCGAAGAATTCGGCATGGTCCGTGTTCAGAAATCCTGAGAGGGCGATTTCCCCCGGAATTTTCAAACCCCTTCTTTTCAGGGTTTTCAGGCAGCCAATGGTTAGTTTATCGCCAAAGCAAATGATGGCATCGGGTTTATTTTTTTGCGAAAAAAACTGGTTGATGGCTGTTACTACTTCGCCTTCGTCCACGCCTCCATAAAAACAATGGGCGATCATTTTACTATCCGGGGTAATTCCATGGTGCTTTAGCGCCTCAAGGTACCCGGCCATCCTTTCGCTTGTAATGGACAGATACTCTGAACTTGCCAAAGCCGCTATATTCCGGCAACCGCCCTGGATCAACTGTTCGGTGGCTTCGTAAGAGCCTTTAAAGTTGTCGAGAATAACCATATGGGTATTTATTTCAGTGGTTATACGGTCGAAAAATACAATGGGCAGTCCTTTTTGGTGGAGGTCATTAAAATGCGAGAAATCGTTTGTTTCGGTAGAAACGGATACGAGTAAACCATCAATAGACCTCGAGGAGAGGAATTGAAGGTCGGCAACCTCCCTTTCGTACGACTCGTGGCTTTGGGTTATAATTACATTGTACCCTTTATCGTAGGCAATGGATTCAATGCCATTAATTACCTGTGAAAAGAAGGGGTTGGCAATTTCGCATACAATGATACCAATGGACCTGGTTTTTCTTTCTTTCAGGGCAAGTGCCATGGGGTTTGGCTTGTAATTGAGCCTTTCCGCGCATTCCATCACCAATTGTTTGGTTTCGGCGCTTATTTCATAGCTATCCCTCAATGCCCGCGATACGGTGGATGTGGAAACCCCAAGGGCCTTGGCAATGTCTTTTATGGTTGCGGCTTCAAATTTCATACAAAATGTGCAAGCTTGTTTGGGTAAAGATAAACTTTATAGCCTCTTGCACCTTGCGGAAACCCCTGATAGAATGTAATTCATTGATTATCATATAATTTAAATTTATTTGGTTCCTGTAAAAACGGTAACGATTGCGTAAAAAAACAAACCCTCGTAAGTAGTGGTCAGGTAAAAAAAGCATAACCTTGTATTGCGAATAAATTGCTTTGGAACCCCATGGCTGAATCCGGCATTAAATTTAAGAATTGGCCCGGGTTTGGCAAATGGAAATCTTGCTTGTGTCTAACTACTAATTAACTGCTGTATGAAAAAAGCTATTACCGGGCTTTTGTTTTTCATGTTTTACACCTCCCTGAACCTGTTTGCCCAAACAGTACAAATTAAAGGAAAGGTTACATCTGATGTGCAGGAACCGCTTGCCGGCGCCACCGTTACTTTAAAAGGAACCAAAACGAGTACTGTAACCGATGCTGAAGGTCTGTTTTCTCTGGGTGTACCTTCCACAAAAGGGGTTTACCTGGTAATTACCTATACCGGTAAAAAGGCTGTCACTGTTTTTGCCGATGGAACAACTCCGGTGGCCGTGGTACTTGAAAACGATAATTCGGCCCAACTGGACGATGTGGTGGTAATGGGTTACACATCGGTGAAGAGAAAGGATGTGCTTGCCTCGGTATCCTCTATGAGTGCCAAAGACATGAAGGATATCCCGATTAACTCAGCGGCCGAAGCCCTTCAGGGGCGTCTTGCCGGGGTTACCGCCCAAACCGCCGAAGGTTCGCCGGATGCGGATGTGCGTATCCGCGTAAGGGGTGGCATGTCCATTACCGGCGATAATTCGCCGCTGTATATCATTGACGGGGTGCAAATGGAAAATGCCCTGAACTTTATTTCACCACAGGATATCAAGTCCATAGATGTGCTGAAAGATGCCGCAGCAACCTCTATTTACGGGGCACGTGGCGCCAACGGTGTAATTGTTATTACTACCAAGGGAGGCCGGCAGGGCAAAACAAAGGTCAGCTACAATGGCTTTGTAGGTACCAAAGTGCTTGCGAATAAACTCGGTGTTTTTGATCCCTATGAGTTTGTTGTTTACCAGAGTGAACGGTCAAGGGGTAGTACCACCGACAGTACAAGCTTTACCAACCGGTATGGTACCACCTGGGATACGCTCAATGTGTACAAATCAGTACCCGAAGTTGACTGGCAACAGGAGGCCCTTGGCAGAACGGGTATTTTAACCACGCATAACCTATCCATGGATGGCGGCAACAGTAAATTTACCTGGAGCGCAAGTTATACCTACAACTATGAAAAAGCGATTGTGCTTAATTCAGATTTTCGCCGCCATCTCGGCAGCATAAGGGGTGATTACCGTATAACCCGCGACCTTAAAGTGGGTGGTTCGGTGCGGTACACCAATCAAAATGTACATGGGGCCGGTGTTTCCGACGATCGGGGTTCGGCTTACAGCCGTTTGAGAAATGCGGTAAAATATCGCCCGTTTCTTTCTGATGACCAGGAAATTGATGATTCGGATCCCTTTGCCGACCCCAATGTGGGCAATGGTCTCAACCTGATCAACCCAATTCAGCTTACCAATGCTGAGTACCGCAATAAGGTGACCAATACGCTCAATGTTACCGCTTATGTTTCGTACAACATTGCCAAAAACCTCACCTTCAAATCTACTTTCGGGTACATCAAACTCGACAGAAAAGACCTTCAGTTCTATGATTCCATTTCACCTTTTTCGGTGATTAATGGCGCCGCTAACCCGGTGGTAAGAATGGATTCGGTAGAACAGCAAACTTTTACCAACTCAAACGTGCTTACCTATGGCTGGACCGATCAGGCAAAAAAGCATAAAATTGATGTAATGGTGGGTGAGGAAACCTACGACCTGAGAACCACCAACCGCTACAACCAATTAAGGGATTACGCTAATTTTATTACGCCTGATGAAGCATTTAAAAATCCTTCGCAGGCAACGCCCTTTGCCGGATACCCTTACAAAACGCAATCAAAATACACTTCGCTTTCCTTTTTTGGCAGGCTTAATTACGGGTTTAAGGATAAGTACCTGTTCTCGTTCAACGTCAGGCAGGATGGAGCATCCAAATTTTCACCCGAAAGGCGGTGGGGTACTTTCCCATCAGGTTCTTTTGCCTGGCGGGTTAAAAACGAATCCTTCCTGAAAGAGGTGGATTGGATCAACGACCTTAAATTCAGGGCAAGCATCGGTACCATTGGTAACAACCGTATCCAGGATTACCTGTACATCACAAGCTTTAACAACGATGGCCGGTATTACTATAGTGTAAATGACAGCATTCAGTATGCCTATTACTCCGCAAGCCTGGTAAACGAAAACCTGAAATGGGAATCTACCGAAAGCAGGAACCTCGGTCTTGATCTGACCATGTTCAAACAACGCCTTACCCTTTCGGTTGATATGTACGACAACCGCTCAAAAGATTTGCTGCTGAATGTTCCGGTGGCTTCAACTTTTGGTTATACCACCCAAACACAAAATGTAGGCAAAACTTCCAACAAGGGTCTTGAAATACAGTTAAACGGGGTGATTATGAAGAAGCCTGAAGGTTTTAACTGGAATGCCAACTTCAATATTTCCTTCAATAAAAATGAAATTATTGGCCTCGGGCCCGGTCAGCAACTGTTTTATCCTGCTCCTTCCTGGGGTGTTTCGGGGCAACCGGCTGATTACATTGAAAAAATCGGGCAACCCGTTGGTTCTATGTGGGGCCTGGTTACCGATGGTTTTTACCGGACGGGCGATTTTGACTATAATACCACTACCGGCAGGTACACCCTGAAATCCGGTGTGGTGAATAATTCCTCCATTATTGGTGTAGTACAGCCGGGCTCCATTAAATTCAAAGACCTGAATGGCGATGGAATTGTAGACCTCAACAACGACCGGCAGATAATCGGCAACCCAACGCCTAAGTTTACCGGTGGCCTTAACCAAACCTTCAGCTACAAGGGTTTTGATGCAAGCGTATTTATCAATTTTGTGTATGGCGGCGATATTTACAATGCCAATAAAATTGAGTTTACCAACGGCTACTCCAACAACTCCAATATGCTGGATGTAATGCGCGGCCGGTGGAAAGTGGTAACCGAAGATGGCAGAACCGCACAGTATGTAAATGGCAGTAACGTGTTTGGGTTGCCGCCTGCCGAACTGGAAGCATTAAATGCCAATGCAGGCATCTGGCAGCCGCTGAAGGGTAGTGGCGCCTTTTACCCGCATTCATGGGCTATTGAAGATGGTTCTTTCCTGCGCATAAATAACGTGACCATTGGTTATACGGTGCCCGAAGGCAGGTTGAGTAAACTGGGCATGTCTAACCTGCGGTTTTATTTTACGGCAAACAACCTGGCAGTATTTACCAGTTATACCGGTTACGATCCTGAAGTAAGTGTACGCGGAAACCCCCTTACGCCTAACCTGGATTATTCAGCCTATCCAAAAAGCAGGGGATTCATTTTTGGTGTAAACGCATCCTTCTAAACTACAAAACGAAGCTTACAATGAAGAAAATAAAAGCAAAAATCATTTTACCTTTTATGGTAATGCTATCTGTCCTTTTTGGAACTGGTTGCGAAAAATTCCTGGATCAGCAACCTATTACCGAATTGGGCACACAGGAAGTGTTCAGCAGCGTGGAAGGAGCTTACAAAGCACTGGTAGGCGTTTACAGCCGGCTTGTTGGCGATCAGGGGTATGGCATCAGGCTAAGCCTTTATTACCCGCTTGATACCGATGAAATGCAGGGGCCCGGTGGAAATGCAGATAATGACCGCAGGGATATTGCCCGCTATTCCGCTACCTCCGGCAACGCACAGCTCGAAAGGCCTTTTAACCAGCTTTTCCAGGGGATTGAATATGCCAATATTTGTATTGACAATATTCCAAAGATGGATTTGTATTCGGGTGGAAGTGAGCAGGAGAAATCAAAATTACTGCGGATGCATGGTGAAGCGCTTACACTCAGGGCACAATTTTACCTGGAAGCCATTCGCAATTGGGGGGATCTGCCGATGCATTTTGAACCCGCTTATGCCATGGCAAGCAAGAATCCGTTTCCCGCCAAAACAGACCGGGATAGTTTGTATGACCGGTTACTGTCCGATCTTGATCTTGCTGCCGACATGGTGCCCTGGCGGAATGAATTGGGAAGTATTGGTGATGCAAAGGATGAAAGAATTACAAAAGGCACCGTAAAGGCGCTGAGGGCAAGAATAGCCTTGTTCAGAGGCGGTTATTCGCTGCGGCAGGATGCCACCGTTAAGCGCCCCGCCAACTACCAGGATTTTTACAAAATTGCACAGGCCGAATGTGCTGATATCATTGCCTCAGGTCAGCACTCGCTGAACCCGAGTTTCAGGGGATTGTGGAAAGATCAGGTAGCTGCCCATTCAAAGGAGGATCCTAACGGTGAATTGATGTTTCAGGCAAGCGCAGCCGGGTTATCGGCAGCAGGCGATACCAAACTTGGCTATTACAACGGACCAAGGGTGAACAACCAGGGTAACAGCAGTGTAAACCCGCTGGCGACCTATTTCTATCTTTTTGATTCAACCGACCAACGCAGGGATGTAACCTGCACCCCCTATTTTGTACAGTTGGATGGAATTTCAAAAATACCGCAGGCCATTACCAATATGGTAGATGGAAAATACCGCAGGGACTGGATAACCAATCCCACCATCAGCCCCACAAGTGCGCAGCAATATTTCGGGCTTAAATGGCAGATTTTGCGGTATTCAGATGTGCTGCTCATGTTTGCCGAAGCTGAAAATGAAATCAACGGACCAACGGCTGCGGCTTACAATGCTGCCAATATGGTGCGGCGCAGGGGGTTTGGTAAACCCATCAATGTGGCCGATGCTTCCGTAGATTTTCCTGCCGGTTTGTCGAAGGAAGGTTTCTTTAAAATGGTGGTACGCGAGCGGGCCCTGGAACTTGGTGGTGAAGGTATCCGCAAATACGACCTGCTTCGCTGGAACCTGATTGAAAAAGCCATTCAGGAAACAAAGGCTAACCTGCTGCTTTTATCAGCAGCGCAACCTTTAACCGATCCTGGCTATATGGCCGGTTATCCAGAATATTGCAAATCGTCCACCTTGCCAGTTTATATGTATATGACCACCAATTCCACAGCAGATCAAAGCGGGGTGGGGCAATTGTTTGTAAATTCTTTGTACCAAACCGCACCTACCTCAACACCGGCCGGTACCACCAGGGTAAACTGGGTGCGTGCCGAAATAAGTACGGTGTCGCTTGCAAGGTTTGCAACCGGCTTTACTGCCAATAAATCTGAATTATTACCGCTATCCAATAATGTGCTGATTGCCAATGTAAACCTGAAGCAAAACCCGGGATATTAATAACCGAAAGAGGTTAAACAGAGGTTGAAATAGTTAAGGATAACATGCCTGTTTTAATTAACCAAAATGGGTTAGAGGAGGCGTTTTGCCATCAATGAATAAAACAACAGCAAATTGAACCATATAATGCTAAGATCAATGGCTGCCCTGGTATTTCTTGGGGGTTGTGCTTCGCGGACTCCGGTACAAAATGCGGCCAATGCGCAGGAGGTTGCCATTGCATTTCCGGGGGCTGAGGGTTTTGGAAAATTTACCACGGGCGGCCGGGGTGGAAAAGTTTGTATTGTTACCAACCTTGAGGATAATGGGGCAGGCAGTTTAAGGGAAGCCATCGGGCAGAAAGGGAAGAAGATCATTGTATTCGCTATATCGGGTACCATTCATCTTCAATCCCCGCTTTCCATTAAAGGCGATATTACCATTGCAGGCCAAAGCGCGCCCGGAGACGGTATTTGCATTGCAGATTACCCCGTTTCTGTTTCCGGAGATAATGTGATTATCCGCTATATGCGGTTCAGGATGGGCGACCGCTACCAGTGGCAGAAAGGAATGGTGGATGGCAGTGGCGGCGATGATGCTTTGTCATCAAACCGCAGGAAAAATATCATTATTGACCATTGCAGCATCAGCTGGAGTACCGATGAAGTATTTTCCGTTTACGGTGGCGACAGCACTACCCTTCAATGGAACCTTATAGCCGAACCACTTAATTATTCCTATCATTTTGAAACAGGGGATACCGATTGGGAACGCCATGGATACGGCGGTATTTGGGGAGGTAAACATTTAACAGCGCACCACAACTTATTTGCCCATTGCATAAGCAGGACACCACGTTTTGATGGAATAAGAAATTCACCGGAAGAATTCGTGGATTTTGGGAATAATGTCATTTATAACTGGGGAGGGAACAATATTTATGCCGGCGAAGGGGGCAGCTACAATATTGTGAATAACTATCTTAAGCCGGGTCCTTCTACCAGTAAAAATGTTGTATCAAGAATAGCCAATCCATGGAAACTGGAAGCGAAGAATATCCCTTACGGGCACTGGTATGTTGCTGGAAATTATGTTTCAGGGTCACCGGATGTTTCTGGTAACAATTCAATGGGCGTACATTTTGAAAAAGGAACCGATTTGGATAAATCAACCTATTTAATTGCCAAACCGCATGCTGCAGAATTTTGGGGGGTACAAACGGCCACAAATGCATTTGAATCAGTTTTGGCTTTTGCCGGGGCAAGTTTGCATCGCGATACGCTTGATGCAAGGCTGGCTGAAGATGTAAAAAATGGCAAAGGAAGGATTATTGATGTGCAGGGTGGGTACCCGCATGGCACACCATACGATCAATCGAAAAACGCGTGGCCTGCGCTAAAAACCTCGGATCCGCTTCCGGACGAGGATAAAGATGGCATGCCCGACGCCTGGGAAGATAAGAATGGACTGAACAAAGCAGATGGAAGTGATGCCTCAGGCTATAAACTGAGCAGCGTATTTACCAATATTGAAGTGTACCTCAACGGATTGGTTATTGTTAAACCAACAGGAAGGATTTCGGGATGATTACATCAGGCTGACAGGGATCGGTTAAATCCCAACCAGCTTTTTTGAATAATAAAATTGAAAATATGAACCAGCGAATGCGTTTGCCATTATTAGGATTGACCCTGATCAGTATATTTTTTTTTAATCTCTCCTTTGGTCAGCAGGTTGCTTTTCCGGGGGCCGAAGGGGCCGGGCGGTTTGCCTCCGGTGGAAGGGGTACCCCCTCCAGCATGACAACCGTTTTTATTGTAAACAGCCTTGCAGACGATAATGTACCGGGCACATTGCGGTATGCCGTTAATGCAAGCACAGCTACCTATCCTCACCGGACCATCGTTTTCCGAATATCGGGTACCATACGGTTGCTTACACCGCTTACCATCAGGGGAAATGTTACCATTGCCGGCCAAACCGCGCCCGGAGATGGTATTTGTATTGCCGATCAGCCGGTTACCATCAGCGGCAGCAACGTAATTCTACGGTATCTGCGTATCCGCATGGGCGACCGATACCAAAACCTGGGTATGGTGGATGGCAGCGGAAACGGGGACGCACTAGGCAGCCTTGGGCATAAGAATATTATGCTCGATCATTGCTCGGTAAGCTGGAGCAGCGATGAAGCGCTTACCATTTACCGCGGCGACAGCACCACCATTCAATGGTGCCTGATATCTGAGCCCCTCAATTATTCTTACCACTTCGAAGCCGGTGGTTCCGATTACCAGGAACATGGTTATGTAGGCATCTGGGGTGCCAGGCGCGCTTCTTTTCACCACAATGTTTTGGCACATGCCAAGGGAAGGCTCCCACGCTTTGCCGGCAGCAGTACTTATTCACCAGGTACTGCGGGCCAGGAAAATGTAAATTTTTACAACAACCTCGTGTATAACTGGCAGTCGTACAGCACCAACGGGGGCGAAGGGGGAAACTATAACCTGGTAAATAATTATTATAAGTACGGCCCCAATACATCTGCCGGAACTACTGCCAATGTACCCATTCGCAGTATGATCATGAATCCATCCTCCGGTAGTGGACTTCCTTACCCTAAAATATTTGCGGAGGGTAATTATGTAGACGGATACCCGGACGTTACCATGCGTAACTGGCTGGGTTTTGCAATGGCCGGAGGCAGTTATGCCGATACCAACCTGTCAAAAATGAGTATGCCTTTTGATATTTCACCTTTTACAGCAGAAGCCGCTGCTTCAGCCTATGCCGCTGTATTATCGGGTGCCGGCGCCACTTTGCCACGCCGTGATACGCTTGACCGAAGAATTTTTAACGATATTAAATTCCGGACGGGTAAAATTATTGATGTTCAGGGCGGCTATCCGCATGGAACCGCATTCAACCTGACGGTTTCTGCCTGGCCCGCTTTAAAAACAAAACCTGCGCCAGCCGATACCGATAATGATGGCATGCCGGATTCGTGGGAAAATGCCAATGGTTTAAATCCAAACAACGCATCCGACAGGGGAACTGTAGCCGGCAATGGTTATACCAATCTTGAGAATTATTTAAACAGTATTGTTAACAGTAATCCTGAAATTTATTATGCAGGTGTCCTTACTGCTTTTACTTCGCTTGAAAATGTACCATCCAATCATCAATCCTATGAAATTGAAGGTGTAAACCTTCCGGCATCCGTTACGGTACTTCCTCCTGCCGGTTTCGAAGTTTCGGCCGATAATGGTACTACCTGGTTTACCAATGGGGCCCCGCTGCAGTTAAATCCTTCGGGCGGTACCCTTTCGCCGGTTGATTTATTGGTAAGACTTAACCATAATGCTGCGGGAAACATTAGTGGTTATTTAAAACATTTTACCACCAACAGCGATACTGCCTTTCTGTGGGTGAATGGAACCGTTACCAGCCCCCCAATTATCCGGTTTCTATTATCCGCTGGCCCATGGCAACGGGTAATACCGATGATGGTTCAACCCGTCACCCCAATATAGAAGCTACCGTTCCGACTTTTAAAAATCTTTATGTAAGCAATGGCACTACTGTTGGCACGGTACAACCCTACAGCAGCTTGTACGGTCAGGCTTTCGGGCCTGCGCCTGATGGTTCTGCTGATTGGAGAACTTCAGCCGGCGGACCGGGTGGCAACCTGAACCGCAATTTCTATGAACAATTTACCGTTGTACCCAAGCCGGGAATTTCAGGCATTATTGATTCTATTGTACTCAACGCTTCGTTTTACAATACAAGCAGCAATACCAAACTTGCCATTGTATTTTCCAGATCAGGATTTACGGATGGGGATAGTACAGATGTTTCAGGTGGAATTGGCGCCGATGGACTGCCCCTTGCTGCAGCGGCAAACGGTGCTTTTTCCACCCCTGTATTTTTGCCTAACCAAACGTCAGGAACCACCGCCAATTACCGGTTTGCTTTAAATGGTGCTTCCGGGGTTAACCTTAATGCCGGCGAATCCTTAACCATCCGGCTATACTTCAGTTGTGGCAGCAGCAGTGCCGGCAGGTATGCCAAATTAAAAGAGGTAGATATTTCAGGCCGGATTAACAGCCCGCTTTCGCTTGGTGCTTTTGGTTTAACGGGTTTTTCAGAAAACGAAAGGGTTGTTTTGCAATGGCATGCTGCCGGCGCCAGCCATACAGAAAAATTCTTTGTTGAACGCAGTCATTCGCTTTCCGCATTTCAAACAATTGGTTCATTGCCGGCAACCACTTCCGGTTCATCAGAAGGGTATCGTTTTTTGGATGCTCAGCCACCTGCCGGAAACCTTCAGTACAGGGTTTACCTGCTGAATGCGCAGGGTCAAAAGGTTTATTCCCGCATCGTATTCATCAGCCGTAACAATGAATTGCGGTACAATGTTTTCCCCAATCCTGCTGCACAGCAATTGGCCATTTCGCACCCTGTGTACGAAAAGGAAGTGCTGCTGCAGATGATCAGTAATGAAGGCAGAATGGTCAGGCAGGTAATGATTCCTGCATCTACCGGCCGTACTGATATTTTCATCGGGGATATAAGGCCGGGTATGTACCAGGTTATCATCAGGGAAGAGAAGAAGGCACAGGTACTGCCATTTGTAAAATATTAAAGGAAAGTTTTATTTATTTTTTAAAAAATCAATCTATGCGCAATGTTTTACGCAACCTTGTTGCCGTTCTTTTTCTACTGAACGCCTTGCCTTCATTTGCCTACGATCTTGTGGTGGCAAAAGATGGAAGCGGCGATTTTAAAACCATCAGGGAAGCCATACAGGCAGCGCCTGCCGGGCTTGCAGCCCCTTTCCGTATTTTCATTAAAAACGGAACCTACCGCGAAAAGGATACCATTCCTTCCAACAAACCCTTTATTCAACTGATAGGGGAAAGTGTGGCCAAAACCATTATAAGCTGGGACGATTTCAGTGGCAAACCCATTCCGGGTGGTGGCAATTACGGCACAAGCAACTCGGCAACGCTTGTAATAAATGCCAACGATTTCAGTATGGTAAATATAACTGTTGAAAATACTACGGGTGATGCACCACAGGCACTTGCCATCAACGTAAATGCCGATCGGGCTTCGTTTCTGAATTGCCGGTTTCTTGGCGGTCAGGATACCGTATTAACCAATGGTGATGGAAAGAAGAATTTTTTCAAAAACTGCTATATTGACGGGGTGGTGGATTTTATTTTCGGGGGAAACAGGGCGGTTTTTGATTCCTGTATTATTTATGCCAAAACGCGAAAGGATAATTTAAGTGGCAGCTATATTACCGCGGCCAATACCACGCAGGCCGAACCCTACGGTATGGTTTTCAGGGACTGCTATTTGCCGGCCAACCAGGGCGTTACCCGCTATGTGCTCGGCCGCCCCTGGCAAAATGCAACAGGCAGTACGGATAAGTACAATAAAACGGTTTTTCTGAACAGTACCTATGGCGCAAATATTGTACAGCCTGCAGGCTGGAGTACCTGGGATGCCGGTACTATTACCAGCCAGATTACCTATGCTGAGTATAAAAGTAAAAATACCGACAACAGTGCTGCCGATATAAGCGGCAGGGTAGCCTGGAGTAAACAATTGTCAGATGCAGAAGCGGCTGTTTACAACAATACCAATTTATTTGCCGGATGGGATCCCTGCGGCGTATTTACACAGCCCTGCAACGGGCCGCGTGATATAGCCGTTTCCAATTTTCAATTGAAAAGGGTTGGGGCAACAACGCAGTTAACCTGGAACATCAGCTGGCCGATGAGCGGCATTAAGTATGAATTGTACCGGAGCACCGATAATGTTGCTTTTACCGAGGTGAACGAACAATTATCGCTGAATGATACGTCTGTTAATTTTTCCCATAGCGATGGTATTCCCGCCCCCGGAACTTCATTTTATTATTACATAGTGGCAAGCAAGGCCGGATTGGCATCGCATGTTACCGATACTATCCAGATTTCAAGTGTGCCCACCATTACCGTAACCGGTACACCCGGCGCTTTTTTACAGGGCCTTGGCACACCCTCCAACGTGCAGGTTTATACCGTATCCGGAACCAATCTTACCAATAATATTGTTATTACAGCGCCTTCAGGATTCGAAATTTCATCGAATGGCGGTACCAACTGGTATAACAGTGAAACGGCTATTACCCTGGCCCCGGTTGCAGGTAATGTAGCCACCACCAATATATCGGTTCGCCTGAATGCATTGGCTGCAGGTCCGTACGCCGGCAGTATATCGCATACAAGCACGGGTGCCGCACAGGTTGACCTTGCCTTAACCGGTACGGTACAGGCAGCTCCCCTGGCGGTTTCCGAAACCCTGATCCACTGGCCTTTTAATACCGGTAACCAGGACAGCGCAGCTTTAAGGAGCCTTGCCCTTGATGGTTCTTTACCGACTTTTGGTGTATTAAAGTCTTCCGACGGGGTAACTGTTGCAGGAATTACGCCCTATTCTGTAAAATATGGCCGGGCTTTTGCGCCAAATATAAATGGGTCATGGGGCGTTGCAAACGGCGGCAATGGAGGTAACCTTAGCAGGATCATTTATGATGAATACACGGTTGTGACAAAATCTACCCACCAGGTCCGGGTTGATTCCATGGTGATTTCGGCTGCGTTTTACAATACTTCGAGCAATACCAAACTGGCAGTAATTTATTCCAGATCGGGTTTTACTACCGATTCGGCAGAGGTTACCGGGGGTGTTGGGCCAGCAGGCGCCCTGGCAGGAACTGCAAACGGGCAATTTGCTACGCCGGTATTGCTGGCAAACCAAACAGGCGGACCTACCAATACGTATTCATTTGCATTAAACGGTTCTACAGGTGTTCAGTTATTGCCGGGTGAAACTTTAACCGTTCGCTTTTATTATTCGTGCGGCAGTACTAGTACCGGCCGCTATGCCATGGTAAAAAATGTAGTGGCCAAAGGCGTTGCCGAAGTAGCCCCGGTAAATGGTGATTTCAAATCGGTACAAAATGGCGATTGGACCGACCTGAATACCTGGGCGCGTTTTGATGGGAATGTTTGGGTTACACCGGCGCCGGAATATCCGGTTTACAATAATGCTACCAATACCCGGATTCAGAGCGGCCATGCCGTTACCATTTCGGCCAAACTTCCCAATGGTTCGGGTTACATTGACCGCACCCATGTAATGCCAGGCGCTCAATTGATTGTGGGTGCAGGAGCTGATTTAAATGTGGCCAATGACGGTTCGCCTTCTACTGCTACCACCGACCTGTTGGTGGATGGAACCATGACCGTTTTGGGAAGGATTTTTACCAACGGAAATGTATCTGTTGCAATAAATGGAAATTTTATTTATGGTGGTTCGGGTATGAACCTGAGCAATGCCGGCGATTCAGTATATGTAGGCGAAATGGGTACTTATCAGCATAATGCAAACAGCAGCACCACGCCTGCTAATTTTTCTTTTCATCCCAATGGCACTTTTAAAATAACAGGGCTTACCACAAGCCAAACAGGCATATTTAAAACCACAGCCCGTTATGGAAATATTATCTGGGATAATGCCGGTCAGCTTAATTATTACGCCATCCGCCGCAACCTCGATTCAAATAATGTAAAGGGCAGTTTTACAGTGAAAAGTACCGGTACCACCTATCTTTCTATGGTGAATAACTCCGGCCGTATGCGTTTTCCGGGTGGATACTACCAAACAGGCGGCACGGTGAATTACCGGGAAAGCGGCACGGTAGTGGATACCCTTGATATTGGTGGTGATTTTTCGGTAACCGGCGGCATTTTCAATACCAATACAGGCGGCGCAAATTCATTACTCATCCGTTTGCTGGGCACCAATAAAACCCTGACTTATCCGCAATCCGGCGCTACCAATAACCATTGGCTTGTAAACGGGGTTTATACGTTAGGTTCCGGGCTTGTATTGCCAAATGCAGGATATGGGATGACGGTTGCAGGAACCCTGCATGGCGGCACCAACAACCTGTCGGGCCCGGGGGATTTTGCCATGCTGGAAAATGCCATTCTTTCATCAGCACATGAAAATGGTTTGGATGGTACCCTGCTGAATGCAGGAACCAAAAGCCTGGGAACCGGCGGCCAGTTTATATTTAATGGTTTAACCATGCAGGCAACAGGCGCCTTGCTGCCTGCCTCAATAAAATCACTTACCATTAATAATGCTGCAGGTGTAACGCTGGGTAGTCATGTTGTGGTTAATGGTGCGCCATTAACCCTAACCGCAGGACAGCTTTTACTGGGAAACAATAATATTACAGTCAGCAGTATTTCAGGTGCCAATACCACAAAATATATTGTTACCAATGGCACAGGCCTCTTAAAGCTGTTAAATGTCGGGGCCGGTATCAATGCCTTCCCGGTTGGTTACTCGCAAACATCCTTTAATCCTGTAGTGATCAGTAACGCCGGTGTTGCCGATAATTTTTCGGTAAACGTTAAAAATGTAACCGACCATCCTTTTCCTGTACCGGCTAAAGCAGTGAATATTCAGTGGAATATTTCGGAAGAAGTTCCGGGTGGAAGCCTTGCCTCGCTTGGATTTTCGTGGGTAGAGGCCGATGAAGCGGTTGACTTTACCACCGCCTCACCGGTTGCGGTTTTTCATTATGAAGGAGGAGGCTGGAACGGTACTCCGGCTGTAATAACCGGTACCGGCATTCCGGGTAATCCTTTTGTTGCAAGTGCAACGGGTTTTACTTCCTTTTCACCTTTTGCGGTTGCCAATGCCGATGCGGCGCTTCCTTTAAAACTGGTTTCATTTGATGCCTTTCCCAAACAATCGGGTGTTGCTGCAAACTGGAAAGTGGCTTTTGAAATAGCCATCAGCCATTATGAAGTAGAAAGAAGCGAAGATGGCGTGGCATATACAAGCCTTGGAAGGATAGAGGCAATGAACAGCCCCCGCCCGGTTGAATATGCGTTTACAGATGCAAAACCCCTGCCCGGCAATAGCTTTTATCGTTTGAAAGTGGCCGAACTGGATGGCAAAATAATCTACAGCCGTTCAGTAAAAGTAAATGTAGCAACAATTGCTTGGGTACAGCTATATCCCAATCCTGCAAAAAACGCCTTTTCATTGCAAATTCCTGCCGGGGTGAATAGGGGAAATTATTCGTTGGTTGAGGCTTCGGGAAGAATATTGCAGGCAGGAAAAATCTCAGCAGGTGCAAGGCAGCAATCTTTTAATGTAACAGGCTTGCCAACCGGGGTATATTGGTTGGTAATTGATTTGGATGGTAAAAAGCAGGCCTTGCGTTTTATGAAGGAATAGCAAACTTGAGTCAGGCTGTATTTTAGGGTACATTTTATAAAAAAAGGGAAATCAGGTAAAAATGATTTCCCTTTTTTGGTGTCCGTTATCAGCAGAATATATTTCCGGCATCGTTTGCGTAAAATGATTGGGCAGGAAAAATAGGAGGAGGTAATTTCACGCCATCAGCCATTAAAAGGGTGAAGTGTAAAGGAAAGAATGATTGCGGATTTACCCTCCAAAAATCAGCAGATTTCCCTACCTGATTGCCTTTTTCATTATTTATAAACCAAAAAAACGATTGCAACTATGAAAAAAATCTACACTATTCAGTTTGCATGTTCTTTATTGTTCTTCATCCTTGGGAGTTCGGGTGCAATGGCCCAGGGTGGTGTTTATTTCAGAGAGGGATTTGAGGAAGGAACCGGTTGGCCGTCAGCGGCTGCTGAAGCAATTCCTTTTAAAGAGATTATAACCACCACAAGTGGCAGTTGGTACACTTTTGGAGCTTACAGGTCCAACGGGCCTACGGGATCTTGCCTTACCCAAACAGGCAGTCTCAGCCATGTAAGGTTTGCAAATCTTACCTCAGTACAACCGGGATATACTGCAGCTGATTCGTCATACCTGGTAACTCCACTTGCCTCCGCCGGAATATTCGATCTTACTTTTATCAATGGCAGGGCAGGCCGCAGGGTTACCATTTATAAAACTTCCGATACTGATCCAACCACAACCAATTGGGAGCAGGTAATACATTACCCTACCACCAATTTGGCATGTGATGCCTTTACTGTTGCAATTAATGATGCCAATGCCAGGCGTTTAAAGATTATTACCCGTAGTGGTACAGACAGTGATCTTGATACAATGGTTATGCGGAGTGTGGGTTCGCTGCCTACCAAATTTGGCACTATAACCCTTCACCAGAAAAATGATGATGTGGTTGCTAACTGGAATACATTTAATGAATCCAATGTAAATGGATATTACCTGCAGCGCAGCAAGGATGGAAATTCATTTGAAGATGTTTCGTTTGTTGGCGCTAAAAATGCATTGGAAGCCAGTTACAGCACTTCAGATAAGGTAAAAGGCGGAGGCGTAACCTTCTACCGGGTAAAGAGCGTTGATCTTGATGGAAAACAGGGGTTCAGTCCGGTTGCCAAAATTAATATTGACAATGGAATTGCGAACGGCGTAACGGTAATAAACCCTGTTCGTGGCAACAGGGTTGAAGTTCAGCTGAACGGACTTGAACCGGGTGTTTACCAGGTTTCGCTCAATTCAATTTCAGGCAGCAGGCTGAATACCAAATCGGTTAACGTACAAAATGCAAGGGTTACTGTTTCAATGGAAATTCCTGCCACTGCAGGAAAGGGTATCCAGGTGCTTACTGTTGGCGGAACTAAATTCAGGTATGCCGGAAAAATAGTGGTGGAGTAGGATGATTTGTTTGTTATTTTAACAGGGTGAAGCATCTTTTGAGTAAGATACTTCACCCTCTTTTTTTTCGGATTAAACAGGACCCTTCGTTTATTTTTTTAAGGAGATTATTATGAAAAAATGGATTGCTTTTTTTGTCATCCTGTTGTTATCTGGTTTTACCCCGGAAAAGCATGCAATCAGGATTTTCCTTGCCGGCGATTCAACCATGAGCATCAAGGAAACAAGAAACTTCCCGGAAACCGGATGGGGCATGCCTTTTGTTTATTTCTGGGATTCCACTGTTTCGGTAATCAATCTCGCTAAAAACGGCCGGAGTACAAAAACTTTCATCAATGAAGGTCTATGGAATAAAATACTGCATGATGCAAGGGAAAATGATTTCATTATTATTCAGTTTGGTCACAACGACGAAGTGCCAACCAAGATCAATAGTTATACAACCCCGGATACTTTTCAGTTGAATCTTACCAGGTTTATACACGACGCAAAACAGAAAAAGGCCATACCAGTATTGTGTTCACCCGTTGCAAGGCGAAAGTTTACCACCTCAGGTGAGCTTGAATCAACCCATGAATTGTATTCGAAACTGGTAAAGGAAGTGGCATTAAGGGAAAAGGTTACTTTTATTGATCTCGATCAGAAAAGCCAGGCGCTGTACAGGCAATTAGGTGTGGAGCAATCCAAACTGCTGTTTGTTCAATTAAAACCGGGCGAACATCCCAATTATCCGGAGGGGAAGGAAGATAACACGCATTTTAATGAATTGGGTGCCAGGCTGATTGCGCAGATTATGCTTAAAGAATTAACGATTGCCTTTCCGGCCCTTGGTGAAAGAGTGGTTAAAAAGCCTGCAAAGTAGGAGGGTTTGCAGCAGGATATATTTAATCAGGATTGAACGGGATGGATAACCGGCTTGCCGGTATTAATCTTACATTTGAAGACAATCGGTGGATTGCTTTTTTTGCCATAAATACCGGGGTGTGATTGCTGCCGGGTTTTCTTAATTGAAAAATAAAACATAGAATATAGAATATGGAGCGTAGAAAATTTCTGGGTTTCACAGCGGCGGCGGGAGCCTCCCTGATGCTTAATCCCTACAAGTCCTTTGCTGCAGGCGGTGCCGAGAAAATAAGGGTGGTATTGGTTGGTACCGGCCACAGGGGTAGCGGCTTTTGGGGAAGCAACCTGATTCAATCCTTTGGAAGTACCCTTGAATTTGTGGGCCTGTGCGACATTAATGAGGGCAGGGTGAATTATGCAAAGAAGGCAATGAAAGTGGATTGCCCGGTTTTTACTGATTTTGCCAGAATGCTGCAGCAAACCAAACCCGATTTTGCGATTGTAACCACGGTAGATGCAGAGCACGATAAGCAGATAGTAACCGCACTGGAAATGGGGGTAAATGTTATTACGGAAAAACCCATGACCACCGATGAGGTGAAATGCAAAAGGATACTGGATGCCGAGAAGAAGAGTGGAAAAAAGGTGATTGTAGCCTTTAATTACCGCCACAGTGTGCATGCCATGCAATTAAAGGAAATGCTTGCCTCACAGCGGATCGGTAAAATCACTTCTGTTGATTTTAACTGGTATCTTAATGTGCACCATGGTGCCGATTATTTCAGAAGATGGCATGGGTTTGTGGCAAAGGGTGGTTCGCTTTGGGTGCATAAGGCAACCCATCATTTCGATTTACTGAACTGGTGGCTTAATTCCGAACCGGTAGAGGTAAGCGCCTACGGTGCCCTGGAGCATTACGGAAAAAACAATTCGTTCAGGGGCACCAATTGCCGCACCTGCCCGCATAAGGGCAATTGTAAGTTTTTCTGGGATATCAACAAGGATCAGCGGCTGGTGGATTTGTATGTAAAGAACGAGCAGTATGATGGCTATATGCGTGATGGGTGCGTATGGCGAAATGAAATTGATATCTGGGATAAAATGTCGGCACAGATTTTGTACGCCAACGGGGTAATCGTCAATTATTCATTAACTACCTATTCGCCGTACGAAGGCTGGCAGATAGCATTTAATGGTATGAAAGGCCGCATAGAAACCTGGGAGGATATTCCTTACCTGTCTAAATTGCCCGAAGATCAGGCAAACAGGCATGCGGTAGAAATGAGTAACGCTGATGATGCCATTGCCGGCGAGTTCCGGGAGATTATGGTGATGGACAACTTTGCCGGCAACTATGAAATTTTTACCACGCCCAAAATAAAGGGAGGCCATGGCGGTGGTGATATCAGGATGCAGCGCAGAATGTTTGTAGATAAGCAGGATAATCCCCATCATGTTATGGCAGGCACCCGCGACGGGGCAATGTCCATCCTGATTGGAATAGCTGCACGTAAGAGTATTGAATTAAAACGTCCGGTAAAGATCAGTGAACTTACCGATCTTGTACCCCTTGCACAAAGACATTAAAACTATATTGTATGAAAAATTTATTGTTTATTTCCGCATTCCTTTTCGCCTTGGCTTTTCAATCAGTTGCCCAAAGCAAGGATGAAGAAAAAGTTGCCTCCCGTGTAGAGCAATTAAGAAAGGCCATGATTGATCCTGATCAGAAAGTGCTTGAAAGCCTTGTAATGCCTTTGCTCAGTTATGGCCACAGCAGCGGTGCACTCGATGATAAGGCTGTTTTTGTGGATAAGCTTGTATCCGGCAAATCCGATTTTGTAAGCATTGATTTTACGGATCAAACCATTTCGGTAAGCGGCAAAGTGGCCATAGTACGGCATACTTTATCGGCTGTAACCAACGATAACAACAAGCCCGGTCAGGTGAAAATTAAAGTTTTACTGATCTGGCAGAAAGAAAAAGGTGATTGGAAATTGCTGGCAAGGCAGGCTGTAAAGATTTGATTTTGGGTTTGGATTGGTATTTATCTGCGCAAACCTTTGCCGCTAACGTTTGCGTAGATAAAGCTGGCTGTATTGCAGCATTATTAGCAGTTTAAGGCTAACATTGTATACTGAACGGCCTCTTTCCGGCTATTATTTCAGTTGCCACTATGAAGCGTATTTCAACGTTATTATTATTGCTTTTTGCCATCTGTGGAGTTTTTGCTCAAACGGCATTACCGCTGCCGGTGGTAACGGCTCCTTCCTTCAGGAAAGACACCGTTTCCATCCGTTCGTATGGGGCTATTGAAGATGGATTGTTTCTGAACACGAAAAGCATCACCGAAGCTATTGAAGCCATTCACCGAAAGGGCGGGGGAGTAGTATTGGTGCCTGCCGGGCTTTGGCTCACCGGCCCCATCGTACTGAAAAGTAATGTAAACCTTCATCTCGAAACCGGGTCAACCTTACTTTTTACATCAGATTTCACCCAATATCCTTTGGTGGAAGCCAATTGGGAAGGCCTTCCGCAAATGCGCAATCAATCCCCTGTTTCTGCGACCGGAGCCACCAATATTGCCATAACCGGAAAAGGTATCATTGATGGAAATGGCGATGTGTGGCGGATGGTAAAAAAAGATAAGCTTACTGAATCAGCATGGAAGAAACTGGTTGCTTCGGGCGGCATGCTTTCCGATGATAAAAAAAACTGGTATCCTACCGAAAAATCACTGCGCGGATCCAAACTGCAGAACCCCGGTGTAGTAAGCGATGATAAGACGGCCGAATTTTACGACAGTATCAAAGACTTTTTGCGGCCTAATATGGTAGTGATTACAGGTTGCAAAGGTATATTGCTTGAAGGGGTCACTTTTCAGAATTCACCTGCCTGGTGCCTGCACCCGCTGATGAGCGAGGACATTATTGTTCGGGGTATAATGGTGAAGAATCCATGGTATGCACAAAACGGGGATGGTGTTGATGTGGAAAGCTGCAAAAATGTGGTGATTGAAAACTCGGTTTTTGATGTGGGTGATGATGCGCTTTGCATGAAAAGCGGCCGCGATGCCGAAGGCAGGAAAAGAGGAATGCCAACCGAGAATGTGACCATTACCGGTTGTACGGTTTACCACTCGCATGGCGGTTTTGTAATTGGCAGCGAAATGAGTGGTGGCGTAAAAAATGTTAATGTAACCAACTGTACTTTTATTGGTGCGGATATTGGCCTGAGATTTAAAACGGCCCGTGGTCGTGGCGGGGTAGTGGAAAATATTTTTATTGAAAATATTTACATGAAGGATATTCCGGCCGAGGCAATTTTATTTGATATGTACTATATGGCAAAGGACCCTGTGGCGCTTGCCGGAGAAAAAAGGGTATTACCCGTAATTGAGAAGAAAGCAGTTGATGAAAGTACGCCTGTTTTTAAAAATTTCCATATCAGGAATGTGTATTGTTCAGGCGCGGAAACCGGCATATTTGTTCGGGGCCTGCCGGAAATGCATGTAAAGGATATCGTATTGGAAAATATGGTTCTACAGGCAAAAAAAGGAATAGACATCCAGGAAGCGTCTGGTGTTATATTTAAAAATATTACCATTCTTTCCGAAGAAACAGACCCGGTTATTGATATTATCCAGAGCGATAACCTTTTGTTTGACAATATACGTTTTTCAAGCTCTCCGGCTTGTGTATTCAGGATTTCGGGCGATAAAAATGCGGGTATAACAGTACAGAATACCGAAATGAACAGTGCCAGGCAAAAAATAAAATTTGAACTGGGCGCAAAACCATCAATGATAAAAGTGCAATGAAAAAGATCTTATTAACAGCAATTGTAGCATTTGCAGTAAACATAGGGTTCTCCACCATCGCCGTGGCGCAATCAGAACTGCCATTGTCCGAACAAACGGTGCATACCGCCATGAAAGTTTGGCCGGATTCTTTTTCGACCGAACCTGGCAGAAGGGCAAGATGGAGCTATGATCAGGGCGTGATTCTTAAAGGTGTTGAAGATGTTTGGTATGCTACGGGTAAAGTGGAGTATTTCAATTACATACAGAAGTGTATGGATTTTTTTGTAAATGAGGATGGCACTATTAAGGATTACCGGCCCGACGAGTACAATATTGACCATATTAACAATGGCAGGATGGTGATGCTGCTTTACCGGGTAACGGGCAAGGAGAAATACCGCAAAGCGGTTCAGTTGTTAAGAAATCAATTGCTGACTCATCCGCGTACCAAAGAAGGGGGTTTTTGGCATAAGAATATTTACCAATGGCAAATGTGGCTCGATGGCCTGTACATGGGTCAACCATTTTATGCAGAGTATGCACAGGTTTTTGGCGAAGACACCTGTTTCAATGATATAGCCAACCAATTTGTATGGATGGAAAAGCATGCCCGTGATGCAAAAACAGGGTTGCTTTATCATGGATGGGATGAAAGCCGTACCCAGAAATGGGCCAATCCACAAACCGGTAATTCGCCGCATTTTTGGGGGAGGGCGCTTGGTTGGTATGGTATGGCCATTGTTGATATGCTTGATTTTTTCCCGAAAGATCATCCACGCCGCCCCGAACTGATTGGCATCCTCAACCGTTTTGCAGAAGCAGTAGCAAAAGTGCAGAGTGCATCGGGTACCTGGTACGATATTGTGGATATGCCCAATGAACCCGGAAATTATAAAGAGGCCTCTGCTTCCTGTATGCTGGTTTACACTTTGGCCAAAGCCTCGAGGCTGCACTATATTCCGGCAAAATTCCGCTCAAATGCCCAAAGGGGCTACGAGGGTATTGTAAAGGAATTTATTAAGGTGGAAAACGGTCAAACCAACCTGCACGGCACAGTAACTGTTTCGGGGCTTGGCGGCAATCCATACCGCGATGGAAGCTTTAAATACTACATGAGCGAGAAATTGCGCGTGAATGATGGCAAAGGGCTTGGAGCCTTTATCCAGGCCGCGGCCGAAATGGAAATGATTCCTTCACTGGCTGTAGCTGATAATAAAGTGGTGATGCTTGACCGGTATTTCAACAGCGAATTGCGTAAGGATGCAGGCGGAAAGAATAGTTACTGGCATTATATCTGGAATGAAAAATCACATCCCGGTTTTTATGCATGGGGTCAGTTGTTTAGAAAATATGGTGCCGGTCTTGCTTCACTTGATGTTGCGCCAGGCAAGGCTTCCCTGAAGGGTTCCGATGTTTACATCATTGTGGATCCGGATCATGTAAGGGACAATCCTTCGCCAAATTTTATACAGGAAACACATGTTGCTGCCATTAAAAAATGGGTAAAAAAGGGTGGTACGCTGATGCTGATGGCTAACGACAGCAACAATTGCGACCTTACCCATTTTAATTTGCTTGCCGGGGCCTTTGGTATAAGTTTTACCAATCTCAGCCGCAATATGGTAAAAAATGATACCTACGAACAGGGGCTGGTGATGTCGGGTGACAATGAGGTATTTTCCGGCAATTATAAAATGTTTCTGAAGGAGCTTAGTACGCTGGAAGTAAAAAGCCCGGCCACACCATTGGTTAGCAAGGATGGGGAAGTAATTATTGCGGTGGCAAGGTATGGCAAAGGGAAGGTTTTTGTGGTAGGCGATCCCTGGTTGTATAACGAATATGTGGATGGCAGAAAACTGCCTGCTGAATATAAAAATCATCTTGCAGCCGACCAACTGGCAAAGTGGCTGCTTACCAAATAACGAAATAAGGGGGCTAAAGAAGGGGGAATAAAACCGGATAGGCACCTGGTAAAATAAAAAAAAATGGAAAAGCTGAAAAAGGAAATATTACCTGGTATTAGCAGGCAGCATGCGATGGTTCCCGATCCCGCGCACCTTTTATTGCCTGAAAAGATAATACAGTTTGGTACCGGCGTTTTACTGCGGGGATTGCCTGATTTTTTTATTGACAAAGCCAATAAGGCGGGCGTATTTAATGGCCGGGTGGTGATGATCAAGTCCACTAGCAGCGGAAACGATGGAAGCCTGTTTGCCTCACAGGACATGCTGTACACCCAATGTGTAAGGGGTATAAAGGAAGGGGCTGAAATAAATGAAAACTGGATCAACGCATCCATCAGCAGAATACTTTCCGCAAAAGACCAATGGGATGAAGTGCTGGCATGTGCCGAAAACCCGGAAATCCGGGTAATTATATCCAACACCACCGAGGCTGGGCTACAGTTATCTCCTGATGATAACCCCAACGATGCGCCGCCCCGTTCATTTCCGGCCAAATTGGTGGCTGTTTTATACCATCGGTACAAGCATACCAATGGAAGCAAGGACAGCGGATTTGTTATTCTGCCAACCGAACTGGTTTCGGGAAATGGCGGTGTGTTAAAAGGGATGGTCATGCAGATCGCCAATCAATTTTATGCAGATCAACCCGCATTCCTGGAATGGCTTGTTGAATGTAATACCATTTGTAATACACTCGTTGACCGTATTGTACCCGGCGCTTTACCTGCTGCGGAACATGCTGAAATGGAAGCGAAACTTGGTTACAGCGATGATTTGATGATAATGAGTGAAGCCTACAGCCTGTGGGCAATTGAGCGGCAGGATGAGGCAATAGATGATCTCCTGTCATTTGCATCGGTAAATCCTGAAGTAGTATTATGCAAGGATATTCACCGGTATAAGGAATTAAAACTAAGGCTGCTCAATGGTACACACACCATGGTTTGCGCACTTGCTATTCACAGTGGTTTTATTACGGTAAAAGAGGCCATGGCCGATGAAGGGTTCAACCAGTTTATTAAAGCGATTACTGCAAATGAACTTGCACGCAGCGTGGCCGATGAAAAGATCAGCTATGAGGATGCCCTGGTGTTTGCGGATTCCGTTCTCGACCGGTTCAGAAATCCGTTTCTTGACCACAAATGGCTGAGTATTGCTTTTCAGTATTCAGAAAAAATGAAGATGCGTAATATTCCGGTACTGAACAGGTACAGGGAGGCGTTCGGAACCGTTCCGGAGCATCTGGCATTTGGTTTTGCCGCCTTTCTTTTGTTGTTCAGGGGTGTTTATTCCAATAGTTCCAATAGCAATTCCACAGGTAGTAATCCCCCATCTTTTGACGAAAAAAATCTTAGTTATTTCAGGGAGATTTTTGCATCGTATGAAACATCTGCTGCATTGGAGAAGATTATGACCAATGCAGAATTATGGGGAATAGATTTTTGCAAATGGAGTTTGTTTCATAATCGTGTATTGCAATATGCTGACATGATACAGACATCGGGAGCCTATCCTGTTATGCAAATGCTAAACGAAGGCAAAATCCCGGATTTGGCATAAATTTTTTTATTAAAAGGGGAAAGGATAATTTACAAATGATAGCGCAATGAAAAAATTTCTGGATGAGCATTTTTTATTAAAAACAGAAACAGCAAAGCAACTGTACCATGACTATGCGGCAAAAATGCCGGTCATAGATTATCATAATCATTTGCCCCCGGAGCAAATTGCAAATGATATGAAATTTGACAATATTACACAGGTATGGTTGTATGGCGATCATTACAAGTGGCGGGCTATGCGTACCAATGGTATTGCTGAAAGATATTGTACAGGTGATGCATCAGATCTTGAAAAGTTTGAACAGTGGGCTGCAACCGTACCCTATACACTACGTAATCCGCTTTATCATTGGACGCACCTTGAATTGCAGCGTTATTTTGATGTGTATGACATACTCGATGCTTCATCTGCCCGGGCTATTTATGATCATTGCAATGCCTTATTGCAAACACCCGGATACAGTGTACGCGGCCTGCTGAATAAAATGAATGTAAAGGTGCTTTGTACTACCGATGATCCTGTTGACAGCCTTGAATTTCATCAGCAAATTGCATCTGATGGTTACGCAACAAAAGTGTACCCGGCGTTCAGGCCCGATAAGGCAATGGCCGTTGATGATGTACCGGCTTTTAATGTATATCTTGACAAACTGGAAGTTGCTGCCAATACTTCCATCAGCGATTTTAATGATTACCTCATGGCGCTGAAAAGCCGGCATGATTTTTTTGCTACCCTTGGTTGCAGTGTTTCGGATCACGGGCTCGAAGAAATATATGCTGAAGATTATACCGCGCCTGAGATCAGGAATATTTTTGACAGGGCCCGCAGTGGCGAAGAATTATCCAGGGCAGAAGTGCTTAAATTTAAAAGCGCCATGCTGGTTGTTTTTGCAGAATGGGACCATGAAAAAGGATGGGTGCAGCAGTACCATCTTGGCGCGTTGCGAAACAACAATGCACGAATGATGCGCGGGTTGGGTGCAGATACCGGTTGGGACAGCATAGGTGATTTCAGCCAGGCCAGGTCGTTGTCTAAATTTTTAAGCCGGCTTGATAGCCAGGATAAGCTTGCCAAAACCATCCTGTATAACCTGAATCCCGCCGACAATGAGCTGATGGCTACCATGATTGGTAATTTCAACGACGGTTCAAGTGCAGGTAAGGTTCAGTGGGGCAGCGCATGGTGGTTCCTTGATCAGAAGGATGGTATGACCAAACAGATTAATACTTTATCGAACATGGGATTGCTGAGCCGGTTTGTTGGTATGCTTACCGATTCAAGGAGTTTTCTTTCTTTTCCAAGGCATGAATACTTCAGGAGAATTTTGTGTGATCTTTTTGGCAGCGAAATTGAAGCGGGCGAATTGCCCGATGATATTGCATGGACCGGAAAAATAGTTCAGGATATCTGCTATAATAATGCACATAAGTATTTTGGCTTCGACAAATAATTTCTTAAAAATTTAAATGTAGTAATATGATGACATTGGATTTATTCAGCCTTGCCGGTAAAGTGGCGGTAGTTACGGGTTGCGATACCGGATTAGGACAGGGCATGGCGCTTGCACTTGCCGAAGCCGGTGCCGATATAGTTGGCGCATCCATAGTAGACGATATTTCCGGTACCCAGTCATTGATTGAAGCTACGGGCCGCAAATTCACCTACCATAAGGTGGATATTTCAGACAGGGATCAGTTGTATGCGTTTATCAGTAAAGTAAAGGCCGACAATCCGAGGATTGATGTGCTGGTAAACAATGCAGGCATCATTATGCGGAAACCTGCGGCAGAACATCCCGATGAATTCTGGGATAAGGTAATTTCCATTAACCTGGATGCGCAATTTATCCTTGGCCGCGAGTTTGGCAAGCAAATGATTGAACAGGGTAGTGGGAAAATAATCTTTACCTGCTCCTTACTTAGTTTCCAGGGGGGCATTAATGTACCGGGTTATACTGCCAGTAAATCTGCGGTGGCAGGTCTTGTGCGGGCATTTGGAAACGAATGGGGCAGCAAGGGCGTTTGTGTAAATGGTATTGCCCCGGGCTATATCGCCACCAACAATACACAGGCACTTCGCGAAGACCCTGAAAGAAGCAAGACTATTCTCGACCGGATTCCTGTGGGTCGTTGGGGAGTACCAGCCGATTTCAAAGGGCCCGTTGTGTTCCTTGCATCCGCTGCCTCGGATTATGTAAACGGTACTATTTTATTTGTAGATGGTGGATGGATGGCCCGTTAATCAGGCGAATGTAGTCCGCCATTTTTAATGCTTTTAATTTTGTGTAATGGAAATAAGATTTCAGAATAGTCCGGCCGAAACGCGGACAATGGATACAGAAGCGCTGCGTAAACATTTTTTATGTGAAAGCCTTTATGCCGATGATGCTGTTCAGTATGTGTATTCGCATTACGACCGGGCAATTGTAGGGGGTGTAAAGCCTGTAAACAGTATTGTAGCGCTGGAGAATCATCCGGAATTACGTGCGGAGTATTTTTTGGAACGCCGCGAACTTGGCATAATTAATGTTGGCGGAAAAGGAACCGTTAATGCCGATGGTGTTTCTTACGAACTGGAAAAGCTGAGTTGCCTGTACCTGGGAAAAGGCATTGCCGATGTAGTGTTTTCCTCTGCCGATGCACAAACACCTGCCGTTTATTTCCTGATGTCGGTGCCGGCACACCATACTTATCCCGCAAGGCTAATGCACAAGGAAGAAGCTTCGCCGGTACACCTGGGCGATCCGCTTACTTCCAATAAGCGCACCATTTACAAGTATATCCACCTCGAAGGAATTAAAAGCTGTCAGTTGGTGATGGGGCTTACTGTTTTGGCTGATGGAAGCGTTTGGAACAGTGTTCCGCCGCATACCCATACCCGCAGGATGGAGGTTTATTTTTACTTTGATCTTCCTGCAGAACAGCGGGTATTTCATTTTATGGGAGAGCCAAGGCAAACCCGTAACCTCATTTTGGCCAATCATCAGGCGGTTATTTCTGCCCCATGGAGTGTACATTTTGGTTGCGGAACTTCCAACTATGCATTTATCTGGGCCATGGCGGGCGAAAACCAACTGTTTACCGATATGGATCCGGAACCCATTACCGGCTTGAGGTAATTGCATGGCGGATATTTAGGGTTTGCCGGGAGTATGTTTGACAGAAACAAAACAGGGATATGATCAGGAGGAAAATATTATGTTTTGGGGAATTGCTTTTTCGCATTTCGCCGGCTGCTAATGCCGATATTGCCAATAAGCAGCCTATGCTGTTGTATATGGGCGGTGCCGAAGCCAATGTGGCAACCGCACTTGCTGCCTGGAATGTGCCTGTAAAATATTGCACCATCCTTCCCGATAATTTTATGAGCCGCCATGTAATCAATTACCTGGAATACAAAGGCATTTACACCTCATCCATCCACTATGGTGGCAAAAGGATCGGGGTATATTACCTTGAGCGGGGTGCCGATCTGAAAGGAAGCATGGTTTACGACAGGGAGGGTTCCTCTTTTTCGGAACTGAAGCGCGGCGTAATTGACTGGGACCGTGTACTGCAGGATGTGGAATGGTTTAATTTTTCTGCTATCAGCCCGGCTTTGAACGAACAGGTAGCCGATGCCTGCCTCGAAGCGTTGGAAGCCTGCGTAAGCCGTGGAATAAAAATTTCGGTTGATCTGAACTATCGTTCCCGCCTTTGGAAGTACGATAAACTCCCGGTGGAAATTATGCCGGCTTTGGTGGAACATTGCGACCTGGTAATGGGGAATTTGTGGAGCGCCAATACCTTACTCGGCATTCATGTGGATGAGCATATCCACGATCACCGGAGCAAACAGGCTTATCTTGATCATGCAAAAGCAACTTCCGAGGCCATTATTCAGGCTTTTCCTAAATGTAAAACGGTGGCGAATACATTCCGGTTTGATACTGAAGGTGATCAGTTGTTGTACTATACCACCCTTTACAACAACGGCGAATTTTGTAATTCGAAAGAGTTTTCGGCAGGAAAAGTAATTGACCGGTCGGGTAGCGGTGATTGTTTTATGGCCGGGCTGATTTATGGCCTGTACCACCATCATCCCAATGAGCAATTACTCAATTACGCCACTGCCGCTGCTTTTGGCAAACTGCAGGAAATGGGCGACGCCACTATGCAGGATATTTTTACGGTGAATACACAACTTCCGGGAGAGTGAATAAGTGAATAAGTGAATAAGTGAATAAGTGAATAAGTGAATAAGTGAATGATGAATGCGGAATGATGAATGCGGATTGTATCATTCATCACCATACATTCGAGTACTCATGTATTCTATTATTCATGTATTCTATTATTATCCTCAACCTTAACCTCAACCTCAACCTTAACCTCAACCTCTTACTTCTTCACCTTAATCACCAACTTCCTCACTTCTCCGTCGCTTATCATGGGTGCATGCACATCTTCGGGAAAGAAAATAACAAACTGTCCGTTGGTAAGTGAAAAAAACATGTCGGGTTCGTCTGCAAAAAACAGCACATCTTTTTCAGGGTTGTAATCCCCTTTTGGAGCTACACATTTTTCGCGGGGCTTCCAGCCAATGGTTTCATTGCCATTAATGCAAACCTGTATATCAATATGCGCATTATGGCATTCAAATTTTGCGGTACTTTCGGCCGCCGTCATACCGGTTTTGTTGCTGAAAATGGCTTTCAGGCTATCTCCGTCAATTTCGTATTTGCCCGGTTCAGTCTGCATCAGGTTTGTTTGGGCAATGTATGCAAATGACTTTTCAAACAGGGGGTGAACCATAAAATATTTTGATGCGTTGGCAAGTGTATCAATTATCATAAAAAATTGTTTAGTGTTATTTAGTGATGCGTTTGGTGGAGACACCAACCGTGGCCATAGTTTAAAATTTCAAATCCCAAATCCCGGAATGGTTTATTACATTTTGGAATTTGGAATTTGAATATTTGGAATTTTTTGATTTATCGTTGCACTCTTCCGCTACCGTCTCCTTTCATCAAATCCTTTACCTCAGTTAATGTTGCGTGATTCAGGTCGCCTGGAATGGTATGCTTGAGCGCGCTTGCTGCCACGCCAAATTCGGCCGCTTCGCTCATAGGCATTCCGGTGGCAAGACCAAAAATAAACCCGCTTGCAAAACTATCGCCGCTGCCAACGCGATCCACAATGCGTACTTCGTATTCTTTTGTGTGGTAAAAATCGGTACCGTCATATACCAATGCACTCCATCCGTTATCGCTTGCGCTGTGGCTTTCGCGGAGGGTGCTTGCTATATATTTAAATCCAAACTTTTCTTTCATTTGGGCAAATACGCTTTTGTAACCGTCGAGGCTTAATTCGCCTTTGGTTACATCGGTACCTTCTGCCTTAAAACCGAGGGTAGTATCGGCATCTTCTTCATTACCAATACATACATCTACATACTGGCAGAGTTTGGTCATTACCTCGCGGGCTTTTTCTTTGCTCCACAGTTTTTTGCGGTAGTTGAGGTCAATGCTTGTGGTAATGCCTTTTGCTTTGGCAGCTTTAAGCGCAGCTTCGGTAAGCGCGGCAGCTTTATCACTCAGTGCAGGGGTAATACCGGTAGTATGAAACCATGAGGCGCCTTCGAAAATTTTATCAAAATCAAACTCGCTGATGTCAACTTCGGCAATACTCGCACCTGCCCGGTCGTAAATTACCTGCGAGGCGCGCATGCTGGCACCGGTTTCAAGAAAATATATACCAAGCCTGCTGCCACCGCGTGCAATAAACTGTGTATCTACGCCATACCTGCGGATATGATTGATGGCTGCCTGACCAAGCGCATTATTGGGCACCTTGGTAACAAACACCCCGTCGAGACCATAATTGGACAGCGCTACCGCTACGTTGGCTTCACCACCGCCATAGGTTACATCGAAACTATCTGATTGTACAAATCTTTCGAACCCGGGAGTAGAAAGACGCATCATAATCTCGCCAAGCGTGACAACTTTTACTGACATAATCAATCGTTTATAAATTTTTATTAACTGCTTTATTACGGGCGCAGTCTGCCTGTTTAATAATCCTTCAAAATTAATGCAGAGAAATTTGTCAAAGGCATGTCTGAATAACTTATTTTGCGAAATCGTTTGCATGACTGATTGCGAAATCGTTTGCGTAGAAAAATGCATAAACAGGCTTCCCAACGGCCTTTGCCTCGGTTGTACTGGTGTATCTTTCGGCCTTAATTTGATTGCTGAACAAAAAAAATGTTTTTGAAATGACCAAACAAGAAGCCATACTGAAGTTTATTCCGGAGCAGGGATTGTTGCCATTATTTTTTAATAAGGATGAACAGGTTAGCCTTGATGTGCTGCGAGCCTTGTACGAAGCAGGCATAAGGGCTGTGGAATATACCAACCGTGGAGAAGCGGCACTTGCCAACTTTAAAGCTATGCGCAAATTGTGCGATAGCGAAATGAAGGACCTTTTGCTTGGTATTGGTACTATTAAAACGCCGGAAATGGCCAACGCTTTTATTGATGCGGGCGCCGACTACCTCATCAGCCCTGTGTTTGATGCAGGAGTTGCCGATGTGGCCTACCTCAATAAAATTCTTTGGGTACCGGGATGTATGACCCCAACCGAAATACATGAAGCTGAAAAAGTGGGTTGCCCCCTTGTGAAACTGTTCCCCGGCAATGTATTGGGCCCCGGTTTTGTGGGCGCCATTAAGGAACTGTTTCCAAAACTGATGTTTATGCCAACCGGTGGGGTAGAACTTGAAGAAGGTAACCTGAAAGGTTGGTTTGCATCAGGTGTGGTGGCTGTTGGTATGGGCAGCAAGCTTATTACCAAACAAATACTGGAGAATAAGGACTATGCCGCATTGAAAACTAATACTGCTGAAGCTATCCGTATTATAAAATCCATCAGGGGCTGAGGTAATTTTTTACCTGCCTGATTAACTTCTGCAAACGAACGCCACTATGAAAGAAACTATAGGAAAGTACCGATGGACCATTTGTGCCCTTTTGTTTTTTGCCACTACGGTCAATTATCTCGACAGGCAGGTATTAAGCCTGCTTCAGCCCGTGCTTGCTGAAAAATTCAACTGGAGCAATAGTGATTATGCCAATATTACGGCTGTATTTCAGTTTGGGTACGCCATCAGTATGCTGTTTGCAGGGAGGTTTATTGATAAGCTTGGCACAAAAAAAGGATATGCCTGGGCCATTGTTATATGGAGCATTGGTGCCGTTATACATGCGGTGGCCATACCAATTGGAGAGTCCATTTCTGCTTTGCTTGGTTGGGTTGGTTTGGGTGTATTCAGTGTTTCGGTGGCAGGCTTTATGTTCAGCAGGGCTGTTCTGGCTTTT
>ERZ795056.1030-NODE-1030-length-33192-cov-9.441410_pt1 | contig 33192 bp, 25 predicted proteins | sample MGYA00375140_ERZ795056 | MGnify/ENA primary metagenome ERZ795056 (study PRJEB30185, sample SAMN05720227) | activated sludge metagenome | isolation source: Anaerobic digester | place: USA | collected 2015-03-09 ...
AAACAGTTAGTAAGATCTGATTTGTTGCGGAGAGGGTGGGATTCGAACCCACGGTACAGTTTAACCCGTACGACGATTTAGCAAACCGTTCCTTTCGGCCACTCAGGCACCTCTCCTTTTGTAACCTGCACCTTGTTTAAGGGGCAGCAAAAATACGGCTCTATAAGATACCACCCAAATCAAAATCGAAATAAATAAGAAATAAGGAATAAAAAATCACAATTCAGCAAAATCAAATGCATTTTCTGTTATAAAGTACATCGCTTGCCTGCAAAAAAAATCCAGGTCAATGACCTGGAATAATTATTTATATGCGAATGATCATTTACATGGCAGCCAGCTGAACTTTTTGCTGAAGCTCCAATACACTTTCTTTAAACAGGTTGTCGGTATCCATCAGATCTTTTACCGTTTGGCAACTATGGATCACCGTGGTATGATCCCTTCCTCCGAAATGCTCGCCAATGGTCTTTAATGAGTTCTTGGTAAATGCTTTCGACAGGAACATGGTGATCTGCCTTGCTTGTACGATCTCTCTCTTCCTGGTCTTCTGTAACAACTTATCATAAGGCACATCAAAATATTCGCATACCATTTTCTGGATGGCATCGATGGTGATCTCCTTGCTGGAAGATTTTACAAAATTTCGTAATACTTTTTTGGCCAATTCAAGGTCTATTTCCCTCTTGTTTAGCGAAGATTGTGCCAACAAAGATATCAGGGCGCCTTCAAGCTCCCGTACGTTGCTATTGATATTATAAGCGATGTATTTAACAACTTCACGCGGCATTTCAAGGCCATCGTGTTTCATCTTATTTTCCAATATCTCTATCTTGGTATCGTAATCGGGCAATTGCAGATCGGCACTTAGCCCCCAACGGAAACGACTCAACAGTCTTTCCTGTACTCCTTCCAGGTCTTTTGGCGACTTATCGCTTGTAAGGATCAGTTGCTTGCCACTCTGGTGAAGATGATTGAAAATAGAGAAGAATGCATCCTGCGATTTTTCTGCCCTGTTAAAAAACTGAACATCATCAATGATCAATACATCGATGAGCTGGTAGAAATGAATGAAATCATTGATCGCATTGTTGCGGCCATGATCTATGAATTGATTGATGAACTTTTCTGAACTAACATATAATACAACCTTATTGTTGTACAATCTTTTTACCTCATTGCCGATGGCTTGTGCCAAATGCGTTTTACCCAAACCAACCCCACCATAAATAACCAGCGGATTGAACGAAGTAGTTCCCGGTTTTTCTGCAACCGTTTTACCAGCCCTGCGGGCAACGCGGTTACAATCTCCTTCAATGAATGAGTCAAATGTATAAGCACTGTTAAGCTGCGGATCGATCTGCATCTTTTTCAAACCCGGAATCACAAATGGGTTCTTAACAGGATTATTTATGACAAGTGGAAAATCCATTTCATTATTTGAATATGATTTGTAACCGTTTCCAGGGATATCCATGGTGAGTGGCTTATTCTTGCTGTTGCCACTATCTACCATGATCCTGTACTCCAACCTCGCTTCTTTTCCCAATTCCCTTTTCAGGGTCTTGGCCAGTAAAGAAACATAATGCTCTTCAAGATACTCATAAAAAAACTGACTTGGTACCTGGATGGTGAGAATTTTTTCTTTTAACGCAACAGGTTTGATAGGTTCGAACCAGGTTTTGAAATGCTGCCACTCAACTATATCTTTTATAATCTCTAAACAATTAGCCCATACTTTTTCAAAAGTCTTCTCCATTATTCCTAAAGCAATTTATATATGTTGAGTTATTGGTGTTGTATAAGGTATTTCCCTTCAAAAAACCTAATTTATTTTTTATAAAAATATTTTTTGGCAGGACAGCGAATATCAAAATAATTTGTTGAAAAAAAAACTTTTTATTCACTTGTTTTTTTCCATATCACCACAGTATGGCTTTTAAAAAAAAATATCCAAACACAGGCCAAAGCCATACCCCGTATACAAGTGAAATAACAAAATCTTCTCAAAAAAAACCAATATATATTTTTTCAAAAAACGGTACTTGTACACATATTCTTTATCCATCATGGAAAAGCATTGTTTGTCGCAAAAAACCATTATGCAGGGAATGGAACTTTTAGCAACCTTTTTTCATTAAATAGCCTTACTTTTATCGTCCTAAAAAAATTTGTATGAGTTACGAACTTACCGGGAAGCTGGTTGCCAAGTATGACACGGTTCAACGCACCGAAACTTTTAAAACAAGGGAATTCGTGGTTGAAAAATCAGAAGACATCAATGGCCGCTCCGTTGTTAATTATGTAAAGTTCCAGTGTGTACAGGACCGTACGGCCATTGTAGACAGGGTGAATACCGGTGACGAGATCAAAGTGTACTTCAATATCAAGGGCAGCAAGTGGGAAAAAGACGGCAAAACGAACTATATCACCAATCTCGATGCCTGGCGTTTGGAACAAATGCTGCAAACAGGTGCCAAGGCTCCGGACAATGATTACCTGGAACCATTGGATACTTTTTCATCTACCGCTCCTGATGCAGTTGATGATCTGCCGTTTTAAGAAAACAGCACTTATATAAAGAATGGATTGTTTTTAGGATAACTCCCTAACACATGAAACAAAAAATAGTCGTACGTTTAACGCCCTCTGAGGCCGCTGATCCTGCTATTACCAGGAAAAAAATAGCCCGGACTGTTGGTAAAAAAGAAGAAGACATCAGCGGGTATAACCTGCTCAAAAGATCCATCGATGCCAGGGGCCAACAAGTGATGGTCAACCTCAGCCTTGAGTGTTTTATCCAGGAGCCTTTTCAAAAATCAATTCCCGCCAACTTCTCATTTAAAGACGTTCGAAACGCAAAGCACAAGGTCATTATCATTGGAGCCGGTCCGGCAGGCCTCTTTGCAGCTTTACATTTACTGGAAGCAGGCATTCAACCCATCATATTAGAAAGAGGAAAAGACATTCGTACCCGTCGCCGCGACCTTGCCCTGCTTAACCGGGAAGGCATTGTAAATCCCGAAAGCAATTATTGCTTTGGAGAAGGTGGCGCCGGTACATACAGCGATGGTAAATTATATACCAGAAGCAATAAAAGAGGCGACATAAACCGAATCCTGCAACTCTTCATTCATTTTGGAGCTCCCGATAGTATTGGCTATGATGCCCATCCACACATCGGTACGAATAAATTACCGGGCATCATTACTGCCATGCGGGAACAGATCATTGATTGCGGTGGACAGATCCACTTCGAAAAAAAAGTAACCGATCTGCAAATAGTCAATGATAAGATCCAATCTGCGATCACCGCCGACCAGGAACGGTTTGTAGCCGATGCTTATATCCTGGCAACCGGCCATTCGGCCAGGGATATTTTTGAACTCCTGCATCAAAAAAATATTTTAATCGAACCCAAAGCTTTTGCATTGGGCGTTAGGGTTGAACATCCTCAATCGTTGATCGATACCATTCAATACCATTGTACAACCCGCGATAGCATGTTGCCACCTGCATCGTATAGTTTAGTAAACCAGGTGCAGGATAAAGGCGTGTTCTCTTTTTGCATGTGCCCTGGGGGTATTATTGCGCCTGCATCAACATCTCCCGGTGAATTAGTGGTGAATGGATGGAGCCCATCGAAAAGAAATAATCCCTTTGCCAATAGCGGCATGGTGGTGACCGTATCAGCAGAAGATGCGCACCGGGAAACTAAATCACTCAACATCGATCCGGGTCACCCGTTGCTGTTTATGTACTTTCAACAAATGATCGAACAAAAGGCTTTCGATGCAGGCGGAGGAAAAATGGTTGCCCCCGCTCTACGTATGGTAGATTTTTCGAACAGGAAGATATCAAATTCATTGGCAACCAATTCATATTTACCTGGACTGCAACCGGCCGATCTCCAGCAAGTATTACCTGCATTTATATATGATGCACTGGCAACAGGCTTTAAAGGATTTGGAAAAAAAATGAAAGGATATTTTACCAATGAAGCCAATGTGGTGGCCACCGAAAGCCGAACCTCAAGCCCGGTAAGGATTCCCCGCTTACCAGGTACAGGTGAACATCCGCAATGCCGGAACCTGTATCCCTGCGGCGAAGGAGCCGGTTATGCCGGTGGCATTGTAAGCGCAGCCATGGATGGTGAAAACATTGCTGCCTGGATCGAAGAAAAATTATTACGCTCATCCCGGTAACATTCCGTTAATACGAATGCAACGTTCGTTTCTGAATTAGCCCTTATATTTACGTTCACAATACACAGCCATATGAATGTTCTTGAACTGGAGCACATTAAAAAATATTTCGCCACGCAAAAAGCAGTGGACGACATCAGCATGACCATCGCCGAAGGACAGATCTTTGGTTTACTAGGCCCGAACGGCGCCGGTAAAACAACCCTGCTTCGCATGATCACCGGTATCTTTTATCCCGATAGTGGTAACATCACCCTGAACGGTAAAAAATTCGATGCGATGAATGATGCCATCAACATTGGCTACATGCCCGAAGAAAGAGGGCTGTATAAAAAAATGAAGATCGGCGAACAGGCATTATACCTGGCCCGCCTCAAAGGCATGAGCAAGGCCGACGCCATGACAGAGATCAAACGCTGGTTTGTAAAATTTGAAATGGAAAGCTGGTGGAATAAGAAAGTAGAGGACCTGAGTAAAGGAATGAGCCAGAAACTTCAATTCGTAACCACGGTATTGCACCGGCCAAAACTCATCATACTCGATGAACCTTTTAGTGGATTAGACCCGGTGAATGCAAACCTCATCAAAGATGAAATTTTCAACCTGGCCAGGAATGGCACTACCATTATATTCAGTACGCATCGCATGGAGCAGGTTGAAGAGATCTGCAATCACATTGTGCTGGTAAATAAAGGCAAAAAGATTTTGGATGGAACAGTGCAACAGGTAAAACAGGATTTTAAAGAAAACATTTACAGCCTTGGGGCACCCGTTTTACCAGAACACCTGATGACGCATATTTTTGAAGTGGTGAAACATGAGCCTGGAAAATTGCTGTTAAAACTGGGAGATGGCACCACTCCCAACGATGTATTGAGGTATTTCATCAACCAGGAAGTTCCCATCATTTCATTCAATGAAGTGCTGCCTTCGCTGAACGACATTTTCATCAGGCTGGTAGAAGGAACCGCTGCTGCCAGGCAGTTTCAAACCATTAATTAATTCTAAAGAAATCATCATGAATAAAGTTGGATTGATCATAAGCCGTGAATATTTCACCAGGGTAAAAAAGAAATCATTTCTCATCACCACCATCCTGGTTCCGTTGGTGATCATTGGTTTTTATGCTGCCATCATTGCCATTTCTTTAAAAGACAGTGATGAAAAACAAACCATTGCCGTGGTGGATGAGGCGAATCTTTTTAATGGACAGATAGCAGAAGCAGGAAAAGCATTTACGTTCAAATTCATTCCAAATGAAACCGAAAAAACATTCGTTACTAAATACAAGGAACAAGGCTACCAGTCTTTCCTGTACATCCCGCCATTTGATCTGAATAAACCAGATAAATTTATTTTACACAGCCAATCATCGGCCAGTTTGCCAACCACGTCGGCCATTGAAAAATACATCAACAAAGCCATCCGCGACAAACGATTGGTTGCACAGGGTTTCGATCCAAAAAAATATGAAAGCATTGTAGCAGACGTAGACCTTGATAACACCATCGATACCAAGGATGGCGCCAAGAAAAGTGTAGCCGGTGTGGCATATGCAGTATCATTCGCCTGTGGTATACTTATTTATATGATGATGATCATTTACGGTACCCAGGTGATGAGAGGCGTAACCGAAGAAAAAACAAATCGCATTGCTGAAGTGATCGTAAGCTCGGTAAAACCTTTTCAATTGATGATGGGAAAGATCATTGGCATTGGTGCCGTTGGACTCACCCAGTTCGCTATCTGGATCATCCTCATATTTGCGATGCAGCTTGCTCTGCCCCTTATATTCCCCGACCTGCTCAACCAGGTAAACAACACATCAGGCAATGCCGAAACGGCTTCTATGGCTGCTACCGCGATGCAAGGTTTCTCGTCGTTGCCGTTGTTTAAAATAGCAGCTTCATTCATTTTTTATTTCCTGGGAGGTTACCTCACCTATGCGTCACTGTTTGCCGCCGTGGGTAGTGTGGTAAGTGAAGACCAGCAGGAAGCACAGCAACTGATTTTCCCGATCCTCATGCCGATCATACTTGGATTTGTGATCATGACGAAAGCCGTGAACGAACCCAACAGCAGCCTGGCGGTATTCGGCAGTTTATTCCCGCTCACTTCTCCCATTGTAATGATGGGTCGCATTACCTACGACATACCTTTCTGGCAAATGGCATTATCCATGTTGTTGCTGGTAGGATGTTTCTTATTATTTACCTGGATCACGGGCAAGATTTACCGCACCGGAATTCTTATGTATGGTAAAAAGCCAAGCTGGAAAGAAATGATCAAATGGGGTTTCAGGAAATCTTAAGTTGATTTATTATGCTGCCTGAGTTCCTTCCGGACCACCAAAGATGGCTTTTTTGGCTTCGGCCTTGGCATACCGGTAAAGGTTACCCGAAATCACCAGGCAGGCTGCAACGATGATTCCCAGGATAAAACCAATGACAGCATATAAAAGCGCTGAAGGTTTTTTGATATCATAAGGAGGATCTGGTTTATCCAGGATCGCAATGATGGGGGTTACTTTTTGCAGTCTCCACAATGCTTCTTCGCGGTTATTGGCCGATGCATCGCGTTGACGCATAACCCTATCTTTTTCATTCACCAGGTTTTCTTTCGGTATCTGGTACTCGATCTTTTCGGGAGATACAAACAAAGTGGTATTGGCCATGCGTACAGCCTTCTTATCATAAACATTCAACACCGTTTCAAGTGAATCTATTTTACGCAAAGTGAAATCATAATCCAGCTTCGCTTTCTTCATCTTTAGTTCCTTATAAAATTCAGATATTTTTTCGATGAACTGGTAACTCACCGGTGCAACCAGTTTCATATCTGTTGAACTAAAATTGATCTCCAGGATACCATTCTTATTGATGCGTGCGCTAAACCCTGCTTTCAACAAATTGCCGCCGGTAGCAGCAAGCGAAGTGCTGTCTGCAGGCATTTGAATGGCAGGCTCAAACAAGGAACGGGTATTATTGAAATTTTCGATGAGCAGTGCAGCTACGGTTTTGTTTCCAAAATCGGGTAATCGTTGCAAAGCCACAGCTTCTCTTGTGTTACGACTTTGTGCTAATTCAACAATATTGATCGAGGCTTCCTGGCTGAAACTTTTTGGTGTTTCGGAAATGCCAAGAATGGCGCTCAACTGGCTGGTGGCGCCACTATTATCATTTGACGCCGTTAAAGGGAAAACGGTTGCCCGGGACGTATATATTGGAGCAACCCTACGGGAATAAAAGAAAAATCCTACGGCAAGGATAATTCCAGATAACAATATCAGCCATTTAAAACGGGATATCTTGTAAAATATATTCCTGATGAGTTCGTGATAGGTCACAAGAACGTTTTTAGTTAATGTATTTAAATATGATCGCCGTTAGGATCACCGGTACAGCGGCCACCAATGTAGATTTTGCCAGGTCTGATACTTCCTGTCCTTCTGGTCGTGCAGGAACCGTTATGGTAGATCCTTCTTCCACTTTTGGATAAAAATGGAAAAACAGGAAATTCTTGGTTCGCTTACTTTTCCCATTGGCATATGTTACAAAGATCCTCTTTCGCCACGGCTTCACGCCATACCCACCAGCCTTGTCGATATAATAAGACAGGTTGGTATGTTCCTTGTCAAAATTGATCTTTAATGGCGACTGAACTTTTCCCTGTACACTTACAAAAGGATTGATCTCGGGAACAAATACCACATCATTTTCCTGTAAAATAATGTCATGCTTCGAGTTCCGGTATTTCATAGCCTTATACAGATCTATACTTACCGGCTCATCAATGGCTTTGGCCTTGGCAAGGGCGGCACTGTCGATAATGGGTTTACCATTAGAATCAATAGCAGGCTTATCAACAATTTTCTCCCTGAAAAATTCAGATTTATTCCTGTACAAAACAGCTCCACCAAGGTTGGCATTGTCTTTTAATCCGCCGGCCCTGTCGAGGTAAGATGATAAACGTTCATATTTGTCTAATCTTGCATAACGCCCGGGATATTTTACAAGTCCCTTCAGTTCTATATTCTGTTGTAATTCAAAACTTGGATTTTTACGAACAAATACCTGGTCGAAAGGCTTCAGCAAAACATGTGCAGAAGCAGAATCTAGTTGAAGATCGGGAAGAATAGAGTAAGATTTTACAATGGTTCGGGTTGGTTTCAATCCTTTCTTTGCAGAATCCACATCTACAATACTGGAAATTTCCAATCGTCCAAATTCAGCACTTTGTTTAATACCGCCGGATAGGTATAACAGATCCTGCAGGTTCATACCTCCATACTTGCGCACTTTACCTTCGCGGCGAACTTCTCCATAAATTTCAACAAACTGCGATTCACCAAATTCACTTTGAGCAAACAACTGAACAATATCATTTGGCATCAGCAATACGTTGCTGGTACTGTTTATTTCATTTTCATTGATTCCCGACAAATTCAGTTCCAGCCTGTCTGACTGAAGATTGGTAGAATCACCGGCGCCCCTGAAAATATACGCCCTTGGCAGGTATGTATTGCGGGTTACACCACCGGCCCTGTTGATCACATCGAACAAACGATCCCCGGTTTTTAATTCATATACATCCGGGTATGTTACTTCTCCCCTTAATTCTATTTTATTGGAAATGCCTGGTTTGATGAGATCTACTTTCAGGATATCACCATCCTGCAACAGGAAATCCTGTCCATCAATTTTGAGGATCGCATTCACGTTCACATCCCGCTGAACCTGCTTTTCATTGTCGGTACGAATTACTTTCAATGATGATGCAAATGCATCAGCGTTCAATCCACCCGTATATTTTAAAAGTGCCTTAACACCCTCATCCTTTTTCAATTGATAATACATTGGGCGTTTGAACTGTCCTGTTGCCAATACCTTTTTTTCAACAAAGCCAATGATCACAAAATCATTATTCTGCAGGTACATATGCTTTCCAAAATCACCGGTATTGAGATATTTATATACATCGATCTCATCGATCACCTTGCCGCTCCTTTTGATCTGGATACTGCGTAGGTTACCGAAATCGCTTACCCCGCCTGCTTTTGCGATAACATTGAATGCATTGGAAAATGCCGACACCGTAACCGGACCAGGATTTTTCACTTCACCTACCACATTTACATTGATGCTGCGGGGCTGGCCCAGCGAAATGGAAATATTGGTGCCTGCCGGCACAACGCTCCTGAAACGGGAATACACAATGGAGCGCATATTGTCGAACGTTAGTCCCTGTACATTGATCTTTCCCAGTCCTTGCGGGAAAATGGCGCCATCTCTTGCCACGATATAACTTTCCTGGAATTCGGCTGCGCCCCAGAGCGAAACCATGATATGATCTCCTACCCCGATCGGGTAATCAAGTGGCGGTGTAGATAACTCGGTAAGATCGGTAACGGCTGAGCCCTGGAAAACATTGGCTCCATAGGTTTTTTCCGGGCTGTAAGCATTGAGCTTTACATTGTCTTTAATAATACTGTCCTTTTCGAGCTTGTTGTTTTTCGAAAATTCCGCATTCTTATCCTTGCCGGTATTTTCTTTATTCTTATCGTTGAGCAGTGAATTAAGTTGCGATGGCGACATGCTCTTGGGATCGATCTGGTTGGGAAGGATCTCGGCGGGTATCTGTTGTATTACCGGAGGTTGACAATATGCTGCGGCTGAATGAAAGAATAGTACAATTAATGCCAGCATTTTTAGTACAAGCCTGCTTGGTAATCGTTGCATTTTTCTGAAGGGGTTAATTTAGTAAATGTTAGATCGAAGCAAATATAATATATTATTCAAGAGGTTGTTGTAACAGGGCTTCATACTCTTCCCTGATTTCCCGCACGATGTCGGCAGCAGGCATGATCTTTTTGATGAGTGCACTAACCTGGCCTATCTCGAGTTCTCCTTCTTCCAGGTCGCCTTCGAACATGCCCTTCTTGGCCCGGCCCCTTCCCAGCAGGGTTTGCAGCGCTTCGGGTGAAGCGCAGTCTTTTTCGGCCTGCTGCACCTGTTGGTAAAATGCATTGCGGATCAGCCTAACCGGTGTAAGTTGTTTCAGGGTTAGAATGGTATCTCCTTCCGAAGTATTAATAACCGCATTCTTGAAATGTATATGGCTTGATGCTTCATCACTGGCTACAAACCGGCTTCCTACCTGCACTCCCGACGCACCAAGAACCATCGCAGCCAGCATCTGCCGGCCAGTGGCAATGCCTCCCGCCGCAATCACCGGGATACTAACGGTATTGCATACTGCCGGGATCAGCACAAAAGTGGTGGTTTCATCCCGCCCGTTATGACCCCCGGCTTCAAAGCCTTCTGCCACCACTGCATCGCAGCCGGCTTCCTGCGCTTTGAGAGCAAATTTGCTGCTGCTCACCACATGTACCACCGTAATGCCATGCGCTTTTAACAGCGATGTATAGGTTTTAGGATTTCCCGCTGAAGTGAAAACGATCGGAACTTTTTCCTCGATGATCGTTTTTATATGGGCTTCAATATCAGGATACAGCATGGGCAGGTTAACGCCAAAAGGTTTACTGGTAGCCGCTTTGCATTTTTGAATATGCTCCTTCAGCACATGAGGATACATACTCCCGCTGCCAATGATCCCCAGTCCGCCGGCATTACTTACGGCACTGGCTAAACGCCAACCGCTGGCCCAGATCATACCAGCCTGGATCAATGGAAACTCAATATTAAATAAACGGGTAATGGAATGACGGGGCATAATTGAAAATTGTAAAGATGCGGGGCAACGAATGAAGCCCGACTGGTAACCAAGATAAATAAAAAATCTTATTTGCTGCTGCCACCAAGGTCGATGGCGGTGTTGTCGCCGATATTGAGATTCCTGCTTACGCCCTTTACTTCGGCATCACTGCCAATGAGTGAATTGTTCAACACGATTTCTACCAGGTTAGAATATGCGCCAATGATAGAGTCTTTGATGATGGCGTGCGACACAGTGGTATTTTCACCGATGGCCACATTTGGACCGATCACAGAATTTTTTATGCTGCATCCTGCGCCGATGCTTACTGGTGGTATGATGATAGAATTTTTATAATCGTTCGTTTCAGAAACATTGCCACCGAACTTTTTTAATAAGATGGCATTGGATTCGAGGAGACTTTCTTTTTTACCACAATCAAACCAATTGGTAACCTTAAATGATTGAAAACGTGCACCCCGTTGAATCATGCATTCAAGCGCATCGGTAAGATTAAATTCTTCGTAACTCGTTTTACTATCGATGATCTTATTGAGGCAGGTAAACAGGAAATCGGTTTCCTTGATCTTGTATACGCCAACGAGGGCCATATTGCTTTTTGGAATAGCAGGTTTTTCAACCACCCTGCTGATAAATCCATCTTCTTCAATTTCTGCAACGCCGAAATTTCGTGGGTCATCAACTTTTTTCACACCCAGCATCGAATGAGGAGAATCAATGATCTCCTTTACATCGTATTCTGCAATGGTATCTCCTAATACAATGATCACTTCATCATTTCCTACCAATTCTTTTGTGAGATCGATCGCATGACCAGTACCATGCCGTTCACTTTGGGTTACAAAATGACAGTTCAGTTCCGGATATTGCTCTGTAACATAATCCCTGATCTTTTCGCCCAGGTAACCAATGATAAAGATGAAATCCTGTACGCCTGCATCGCGGAGCTGATCGATGATGATGCTGAGAATGGTTTTTCCCGCTAATGGAATTAACGCTTTAGGTTGTGTATATGTATGCGGGCGAAGTTTTGTTCCTGCACCGGCTACTGGTATAATGGCCTTCATTGATAAACCCTTCCGCTCTAAACGGACTATTTAGTTTAAAATAGTATCTATTTCGGGAAGTGAAAATAATGATTTTTGTGTAAAACAAACACATTACTATTATCCGGCAGGTATTCTGTAAAATGAATGGCCATGTTTAACATTATAATTTTATGCAGCTTATCTTTGCCACCTAAATAATGCATATGCAAAAGGATACCGTCATTTTTGATCTTATTCAGAAAGAACTGGAAAGGCAACGCAATGGTATAGAACTCATTGCCAGCGAAAATTTTACCAGTCTACAGGTGATGCAGGCCATGGGCACATCGCTTACCAATAAATATGCGGAAGGATACCCTGGCAGAAGGTATTATGGCGGATGCGAAATCGTTGACCAGATAGAACAGCTTGCCATCGACCGTGTTAAAGAAATTTTTGGTTGCGAATATGCAAACGTGCAACCACATAGCGGCGCCCAGGCAAATGCCGCTTTAATGATGGCGGTATTGCAGGCGGGCGATAAAATACTGGGACTCGACCTTAGCATGGGAGGTCACCTTACACACGGCTCACCCGTTAATTTCTCCGGTAAATTATACAAACCATCTTTTTATACAGTTAAAAAGGATACGGGCCTTATTGATTATGAAATGCTGGAAGAAAAAGCCCGTACCGAAAAACCAAAACTCATCATTTGTGGCGCATCAGCCTATAGCAGGGATATTGATTACCCGAGGATCAGGAAAGTTGCCGATGAAATTGGTGCATTTGTATTATGTGATATGGCGCATCCCGCCGGGCTTATTGCAAAGGGATTGCTGAGTTCACCATTTGAGCATTGTCATTTCGTAACCAGCACTACCCATAAAACTTTGCGTGGACCCCGCGGAGGTATCATCTTAATGAAAAAGGATTTTGAAAATCCGTTTGGTCTCAAAGATCCCAAAGGGAATATCCGCATGATGAGTCACCTGCTAGATATGGCCGTATTCCCCGGTACACAGGGCGGCCCGCTTGAACACGTGATAGCAGCCAAAGCCGTAGCTTTCGGCGAAATCCTGACTGAAGAATATACCGTGTACATTAAGCAGGTTCAGCGCAATGCACAGGCCATGGCCAAAGCATTCATGGAAAAAAATTACGAGATCATCAGTGGCGGAACAGATAACCACCTGATGCTGATCGACCTTCGCAATAAGAACATTACCGGTAAGAAAGCACAGGAAACGCTGGACAGGGCACACATCACCCTGAATAAAAATGCAGTGCCTTATGATGATAAAAGTCCGTTCGTTACCAGCGGCATACGGGTAGGCGTACCTGCAGTAACAACCCGGGGCATGAAAGAAGCTGATATGCAGGTGATCGTAGATCTTATTGACCGGGTGATCACCAATATTGATGACGAAACCGTGATCGCGGAAGTGAAAGAATCGGTAAAAACATTTATGAAACAGTTTCCTTTGTACCCCGAATTGAATCAAACCAATCCAATGCCCGAACTGGCTTAAAAAATAATATCATGCTACAAAGAATTCAATCCATCTGGTTATTGCTCGCCTCTGTTTGCTCCTTTGCCGGGCTTAAGTTTTTTTTCTATTCCGGCAAGGTGAATGAAGTAAGTTCAAATGCAGTAAATGGTGCTTCTACTTACGTAACACTGAATGGATTTCAGAATATTTATATCACTGTTCTTACGATTGCCATTGGTATATTGGCACTCATCATCATATTCCTGTATAAGAACCGGAATTTCCAGATGCGGCTATGTGCCATTGGTATAGGGCTTGAAGCCATCCTGATTTATTTATATTACCAGGAAGTATCAACCCTATTTATCCAGGGAAGCTATTCTATAACCGCTTTGTTACAGGCAGCGATCATATTGTTTTTTATTTTAGCAATAAGGGGAATTGCCAGGGACAATAAACTTATCCGCGACAGCAACAGGCTTCGTTAATGCATTACATAAACCGGCCTGTATAGCTGGTCTTGTTTTTTTTCAGATCAGCGGGCTTGCCGGCAAAGACCAGGTTTCCACCTGCATCGCCTGCTTCGGGGCCCAGGTCTATGATCCAGTCACAACTTTTTAATACATCGGTATTGTGTTCGATCACGATAATGGAATGACCTTGTTCGATCAATGCATTGAATGAAGCCAATAGTTTTTTAATATCGTGGAAATGAAGACCTGTAGTGGGTTCATCAAAGATGAAGAGAATATGACCCTGTGCCTTACCCTTTCCTAAAAATGAAGCCAGTTTTACCCTTTGTGCTTCTCCACCGCTTAACGTGTTGGATGACTGCCCAAGTTTAACGTAACCCAGGCCAACATCACTCAACGGCTGAATTTTTTTGGCTACTTCTTTTCCGTCTTTTTCATCTTTATTAAAGAATTCGATCGCTTCATCCACACTCATCTCCAGCAGTTCATAAATATTCTTATCCTGGAATTTTATATCCAGCACTTCTTCCTTGAATCTTTTGCCACCACACACATCGCATTGCAGGTGTACATCAGCAAGAAATTGCATTTCCACGATCTGTTCGCCTTCTCCCTTGCAGGCATCGCATCGCCCGCCATCTACGTTGAAAGAGAAATGCTTGGGCATAAATCCACGCATCTTGCTAAGCGGTTGTTTGGCATAGAGGTCCCTGATCTCATCATAGGCTTTGATGTAAGTTACCGGGTTACTCCTGCTCGATTTACCGATTGGATTCTGGTCAACCAGTTCTACCTGCTTGATGGAATCCACATCACCTGACAAACCATGGTATAAACCTGGTTTATCTACAAACTCACCTTTTAGTTTTTGAAGTGCCGGGTATAAAATTTGTTTTACCAGGGTTGTTTTACCACTACCGCTCACACCACTAACGGCACAGAGTACCTGCAGTGGAAACTGAACGGTGATGTTTTTGAGATTATTCTGCACAGCGCCTTCCACAGTAATATACCGAACCCATTTGCGTACATGCGCCGGTGGATCGATGGACAATGTCCCTGAAAGATACTTACCTGTGAGGCTATCTTTATCTGCAATGATCTCATCATAATTTCCGGCAGCCACCACTTCACCCCCGAGATGGCTTGCCAATGGCCCCATGTCGATGATATGATCGGCTTCCCGCATCATCATTTCATCATGTTCTACTACCACTACCGTATTCCCAAGATCCCTCAATTCTTTTAATACAACTATAAGCCGCTCGGTATCCCTGCTGTGCAGTCCAATAGACGGCTCATCTAATATGTACAATGAATTGGTGAGGTTGCTTCCCAGGCTTCGGGTAAGCTGAATGCGTTGGCTTTCGCCGCCACTAAGCGAATTGGCCAGGCGGTTGAGGGTAAGATAACCGAGACCTACATCAATAAGGGTTTTTATACGCAGGTGAATTTCAATGAGAATTCGTTTGGCCACCTGTTCACGATATTCGCCGAGTTTGAGTTTATTGAACCATTGCTGCAGGTCTTTAACCGGCATTTCACAAAGTTCGCCGATATGTTTGCCGCCTACTTTCACATAGAGCGCCTCTTTGCGCAAACGATAACCTTTGCAATCTGTACATAAGGTACGGCCGCGGTACCGGCTCAGCAAAACCCTGTATTGTACTTTATATAAATTCTGTTCTACTTCTTTGAAAAAATCATCGATGCCATTGGCGTATTCATTTCCTTTCCATAACTGATCAAGCTGTGTTGAACTAAGATCCATGATTGGCTTGTGCACCGGGAAATCGAATTTTTTAGCCGCTTTGATGAAGGCTTCCTTCCACATACCCAGCTTCTCTCCTTTCCATGGCGCTACCGCACCTTCGTATAGGCTTAACCGTTTGTCGGGTATCACCAGGTCGGGATCGATGCCCAGTATTTGTGAAAACCCTTCGCAGGTGGGGCAGGCCCCGAAGGGATTGTTGAATGAAAAAAGATTAGGAACAGGTTCTTCGAACTGGATGCCATCGAGTTCGAATTTATTGCTGAAGGAAAGTGTTTCTTTACCATTAATCTCCAGTTGCATCATGCCTTCTCCTTCATAGAAAGCAGTACCGGCAGAATCGGAAAGCCTGTGTATATCATCTTCATCAAAATCTTTTTTCAGCAACCGGTCTATCAGGATAAACGTTTCCGGTTCTTTACCTTTCGGTCCTTTCATAAAAGCATCCACATCTTTTAATTCGAGCAGGTCTTCGATCCTGAGTATTTCTCCATCCTGGTATAAACGGGCGAAACCTTTTTGCAGCAGGATATTTAATTCTTCTTTAATATCACGGTTGCGATGTTTCTTCAGCGGAACCAGGATCATTATCTTATCGCCGTTCTTTAAGCGGTCCATGGCATTGATCACATCTGCTACATCATCTTTCTTTACTTCCCTGCCACTTACCGGCGAAATGGTTACGCCTGCCCTTGCAAATAATAAACGCAGGTAATCATAGATCTCTGTCATGCTACCAACGGTACTCCGTGGTGTACGGGTGATCACTTTCTGTTCGATGGCAATAGCGGGGCATAGTCCTTTGATGAAATCCACATCTGGTTTATTCATACGCTGCATGAACTGCCTTGCGTAAGCGCTCAGGCTTTCTGCATAACGGCGTTGGCCTTCCGCAAATAAAGTATCAATCGTAAGTGATGATTTTCCTGAGCCAGATACACCCGTAACCACCACCAGCTTATTGCGTGGTATCGTTACCGTTATGTTTTTCAGGTTATGTACTCTTGCTCCTTTTATGAATATATCGTTTCCAACAGGAAGGATGGTCTCCTGCTTTTTTTTCTTAACCGTTTTTGCTTGCATAATAGGCTGTAAAATTACCTGAATATGAGGTTATTACTATCAATTGTGAAATTCTTGATAAAAATACTACGTAGATGTACGAATGAATTCGAGAACAAGTACTTTAGTTTTGAATTTTCGCAAAAAAAGTTTCAAAATCATTTGGCGGTTTATTTTTTATCTATACTTTCACAGTCCAATATCCAGTAAAAGTGAAAAGCCGCAGATGCCTATCTAAATGACTTCTACGCTATTTTTCTCCTCTTATTGGACCCTGTAACAAATTAGTCCTAAACCATTTAAACTGTAGAAGTTTATGAAATGCCTCAAAAACCTAACTGACCAACAACTCGTACGTTCATACATGGACGGCGACTCAAATGCCCTTGCAACTTTAGTAGTACGTTACAAGGACAAAATTTACACATCCATCTATTTACTGGTTAAAGACAAATACCTGGCCGAAGATATCTTCCAGGATGTATTTATCCGTATCATAGATACCCTGAAAGGCGGACGTTACACCGACGAAGGGAAATTCCTGCCATGGGCAATGCGCATTGCACATAACTTATGTGTAGATCATTTCCGCAAAGTAAAACGCAGTCCAAGTATTAAAACCAGCGACGATCGTGATATTTTTGAAGTATTGAATTTTTCAGAAGCCGGTGCCGACCAGCGTATGATGGCCGATCAAAGCCACGACAGGGTAAGAAAAATGATCGATATGCTGCCTGAAGACCAGCGTGAAGTGATCATCCTGCGTCATTATGCCGACCTGAGCTTTAAAGAAATCTCTGCTTTAACCAAATGCAGCATCAATACAGCACTGGGCCGTATGCGCTATGGTTTGATCAACCTGCGTAAAATGATGACAGAAAAACAAATTGCTTTATAAGATTCACTAACCCCCAAGTATATATGAAAGATCCTTCCGGTAACATGGAAGGATTTTTTATTATGTGACAGGGATCATCAGGTGTAGGAATCGTTTTAACTTATAAACACCCAAAATATTTGTGTCCCGTTGATAATAGTAGAATGTATTGTGCTAATTAAAGTGTTTCAAAATTTAAAACTGTTAAGATCAGGGAACTGAATTTGAGTTTACAGTAGTGCAAAAGCTCAATCAGGGCTCCATCCCGAAAAAAGGATGTAATTTTTTTCGGGGCTCTTTTTTTGCGAAACGTCCCGATGAGCGAAGCGATTTCGGGAGTACTTTTTTGCTTGCCCCGACGAGCGAAGCGGAACTCGGGGGAGAAGCAAAAAGTAAATGTAAAAACGCAAAAAGAGTTTTAAAGAATTATAGCTGTAAATAGCACAACAGAAAATAGTTTAATCTACCAGTAAAATTGCTTCGTTCCTCGCAATTACGCATATTTAGCTGAGAAAGTAGAAAAATGACTATTTCAAAAGCACAACATGTTTGACTAAGGCTTCTTTTTAAATGCATTCAACCCACATTGCAGCCATTGCAGGTATTCTTCGGCAGTGGGCGTATATCCTACGGGGTGAGTGAGTAATTTTTCTTCAGTATCCAGGAGTGCGTATAAAGGCTGTGCATTGGATGCAAAATTCTCCGTTTCAAAAGTGGCCCATTTATCTCCTACCGTAACGATCTCTTTCTCCACGCCGTCTTTTGTTTTATAAGTGAACTGCTGTGACGCAGGCAACTTCTTTTTATCATCTACATATAAGGAAACAACGATGAAGTTATCCTTCATCAGTTTATACACATCAGGCTGGCTCCATACTTTTTCTTCCATCCTTCGGCAGTTTACACATGCATAGCCGGTAAAATCGAGCAGGATCGGTTTATTTTCAGCTTTCGACATCCGGAGACCTTCTTCGTAATCATGCGTACAGTTCAATCCCAACACACATTGCGAACCATCAGAATAAATACTGTAATATAACGGTGGCGGAAAGCCGCTGATCATTTTCAGGTTGGCCCATTTTGTATTTGTTAAACCGGGAACGAGGTATAGGGTAAACAAGCCGGAGATGATGGCCAGAAATAACCGGGCTTTACCGGGCTTATTGCCCGGATCATCGTGTTTGAACCGGATAAAACCAAACAGGTATGCAGTAAGGCCCACGCCAATGACTACCCACAAACCGATGAATATTTCTCTTTTTAATAATCCCCAGTGTTTCACCAGGTCGGCATTGGATAAAAATTTTAAGGCCAGTCCGAGTTCCAAAAATCCCAGCACCACTTTTACCGTATTCAACCAGCCGCCCGATTTGGGCAGTGAATTCAACCAATTGGGAAATAATGCAAACAGGGCGAAGGGCAAGGCCAGTGCCAACCCAAAACCACCCATGCCTGCGGTAAGTTGCATGGCGCCCCCATCATTTGTGAGCGAACCTGCCAGTAAGGAACCCAATATAGGACCCGTGCAGGAAAAAGATACCAACGCCAATGTAAGCGCCATAAAGAAAATGCCGGCAATATTACCAGCTCCTGCTTTGCTATCAGCCTTGCTCGATAAACCTGCGGGTAATGTTATTTCATAATACCCAAAAAAGGAGAAAGCAAAGAAGATGAAAATGGCGAAGAAAAATACGTTGAGGTAAACATTGGTGGATATATTATTCAGGATCTCTGGGTTGAGTTTATCCAGGAAATGAAATGGAAGGCTTAGCAGGATGTAAATAAAAAAGATGAAGAAGCCATATAACATGGCATTGGAAATACCTGCTTTGCGGCTACCCGCTTTCTTTGTGAAAAACGATACGGTCAGCGGGATCATCGGGAAAACGCAAGGCGTAAGCAATGCCACCAAACCACCAAGGAAACCCAATATAAACAAACTCATCAATCCTTTCGATTTTGTAGGCCCGCCAGCCGTAGAGGATGTACCGCAATCGGCGATCGTATTGTTAATGTCGATGGTTGGTATGAGTATCCTGTTTACCGGGATGGCCGCAGTTGAATCGAATACAATATTAATTTTCTGCTCCTCAGGAATAAAATTGGTTTCCTTTCCAACATAATAACTTAGGGTGCCCTTCACGGCATGGATCAACTTTTCGTCTATCCTTACCAGTTGTATAAGCTGAACCTGGCCCGTGGCAACATCTATTTTCTTTTCAAATACCGGGTCCTGTATCTGCAGGCGGATGGCATTCACTTCCAGGGAATCGAAGTTGACCGTAGAATCATTATAGGCCAACGTGATGCCCGTTACATCTTCGTTTGTGAAGGCGTATACATGCCAGGATTCTTTGATCGTTCCGTTGAGGGTAATTAAAAATGTGTTTGGGCCGGTCTTCTTCGCGGTTGCTTTCCAGGTAACTGTTGTTGTGCTGTCTTGAGCATGTGACCAATCAGCAAAACCAATCATCATCCCAAGAAACAGAAAAACAACTTTGAATAGTCTCATATCATTCTTATAAAAAATCCCGATCAATGCCGGGATGTGAGCTAATTTTTATTTGCCATCTACTTTTATGGAAAAAGGAATTTCCTTAGGAGGAAGACATTTGTGATCATCGCAGACCATATATGACACTGTTCCTTTAACAACGGTGGTTGCGGCAGATTTCAGGGTTATTTTTTGTACAAAATCAACTTTGTTGCTGTAATACTTCAGGGTAGATTTGAAATTGGGATCGTATGTTTTCTCAAGTTTACCATTCTCGGCAACTTTGCCATCAAGTTTTACCAATGGATTTTTCGAGAAACTAAATGAAGTTGGTTCGGGACCTTCGCCGGCATCCTGTGCATAAATATGCCATTTGTTATCGAGGTTTGCCGTCATGTGCAATTCGTAGGTTTTATTGCCGGTTTTTTTAGCTGTATACATCCACTTCACCGGGTTTTCGATCTGCGCAAATGCAGCGTTGATCAGTAAAAAGAAACCGAATGATAAAATACCTTTTTTCATATGCTGGTTAAATCTATTTCTTGCTTAATTCGCTAACAAAAATATACAACTTGAAAGCGAAACCCTGTTAAAGACTGTTAATTGTTTTTAACCAGTCCAATCCCAAACAATGTATTGAAAACAGCCCTTCCATCGTTGTTGTTTAAAGCATCAGTACAGGCCCTTTCGGGGTGTGGCATCATACCAAATACATTTCTATCAACGTTGCAGATTCCCGCAATATTGTTGATGGCGCCATTTGGATTGCTTTCCTGGGTGATATTGCCATCTCCACTGCAATACCGGTAGATAACCTGGTTGTTTTTTTGTAAAGAATTCATCACATCATCTGCTGCATAATAACGGCCTTCGCCATGTGCCACGGGTATTTTTAATGCCGCTGGTTTAGCAGCATCAGTATCCTGGATAAACACATTTTTACAAACAAATTGCTGTTGTGCATTGCGCAACAAAACTCCCGGTAACAGACCGCTTTCACACAACACCTGGAAGCCGTTACAAACGCCAAATACTTTTCCGCCGCGGCCCGCAAATTCTACTACACTTTGCATCATCGGGCTGAACCTTGCAATGGCACCGCAACGCAGGTAATCACCATAACTAAATCCGCCTGGTAACACAATACAATCATCGGTGGTAAACATGCTTATATCCCTGTCTTTATGCCAAAGCATCAACACTTCCTGCTGCAGATCATTCTGCAAGGCATCCTGCATATCCCTGTCGCAATTAGATCCCGGGAAAACCACTACACCAAATTTCATATTGTTATTTTTTTAGATTGATGGCCTCGATTCTGGCGCAAAATTACAACAGCCGGATGTAAATCAACGGATAAAATATCCCATTACAACGGATAATACTACCATACCCCAATGAATACCCTGTGGGAACCATTTTCTTTCGGGAAATAAAAAGGCGGCGGCCAGCAGGGCAGCAACGGGCACAGCAGTGAGAATCCAATAAGAAAAGCTATGGGAAGCATTTAAGAATGGCACCAATAGCGCCACGAGTAAGTATAGGTAGATGAGGCTCCAGCTCTTCCGCGATTGTACCAACAACCTGCGCATATTATTCTGCACAAAAATACTCCCCACGATCATGGCCAACAGGATAAAAATAATGGCCGTATACGCCCAGGTTGATTCATGAAAAGATGGAACGGTGATGGCTACCCCCGGAAACTTGTATCCTTGCCAACGATCAGTTAAAAACACCCAGGCGCCCAGGAAATAATACGGACAAAGAATGCCGAGAAAAGCAATGATCCATTCAGGCAATTTAAATGGCCTGGTGATAATAAGGCCCACAATAATAAGTAAGGCAAATGCGATCGAAGGAAAATAAAAGAAAGTGGCCAGTCCGGTCATCATCCCAATATTAAACAAAGATGTTTTTGCCTGTTGATTGTTGTACAGGTTACAAAGCCTCGACAATATCCAGATCAAAAATGTATTGATGATGAGCGGCGCAGACAATACCTGCCAATCGGGAAATACCGACGTGATGAGGAGGTAACTCATTCCCACCAGGTAGGTTGGCTTGGGCAACATACGCTGTGCATTGGCCAGCTTATTAAATGAAATAGCCTGTATGTACAGTAATGCAAATGCGATGATGGAATATATGATGGGGAATGATATATTCCATCCCGAAAACCACTGCAGCATGGCCTTGTATAAAAAGCCATCGAGCTTTTGTGGAATGGGCACTTTGGGATGCAGGAACATGGGCAGCTTCAATACAAATCCATACACGAACAGCAGAAAATTATTGTAAGGATTGTTGGCTTTGAATGTGCCTATCACAAATGAGCTTTTAAATGACAGAAAGGAATGTTGCGCTGCAAAAATGGGCATTTATCATTACTCAAAAAAATTGTACTTCATTTAACCAGCACAAATGTGGTTAATCTGCGAAATCTACTTTAGCAAATGCCACATAACCAAGGTAGATATATGGTATGATCATCTGCCTTGCCCCAACCTGCTTGGCCAGCTTTGGCATAAACCCATAACCGGTTTCATTGCTTTTTAAAGTAGCATAGCGTTTCACTTTACCATCGGGGAACACGCTGTGATCACTTATGATCTGGCGATACCGGTCTTTATCGATAAAGAAAAAATGGATCTCACCACCGGCATTCATATTGGAGAATGACATGAAGTTGTCATCATCCACATCGTATTGTTTTTTATGGATGACGCTGTTCCATTCGAGTTTAAGGTCACTGTCGAGACTCAACACCACGATATCATTGTAATAATAACGCACCGTTTGGTCGTTGTTCAAACTACTGTAAGGCCTGTATCCGTAATAGTAAGGATTGGTCATATAATAATCATATGACGCACCAGGAATATAACTGTTGTAATAACGCCTGTTCCAGATATTATTTATCTGCGTTTCCATGTAAAAATCTTCAGCCACCAGCACAAAGCCGCCGTTCTTTTTCACAACGGTATTGCGTATATCCAGGTTATCAAAAATGAACCGGTATTGTTCCGAACTGTTCATCCTGTATCGCAAAGAATCTGAAAAAACATTAAAAACTGCTTTCACCGGCTTTTCTCCCGACATATCGATCAATGAAGTAAACAATCCTTCGATATTACCCTGGCGCTTATTGTGGTAAAAAGAATTAACGAGATAATGCTTATTGAGGTTATCAATTTTAATCGCGATATCATCGATGTATTTGTCATTCAGCGAAATGCTGTAATTCCTGAATGTATCAATACCTGGCTTGTGTAAAATGATATTCAACTGGCTGCTGTTATCGCGGAAATTCCGACGGGTTTCCTTGGCAAAAATAAAATTGCCATCATTGCCAACATACAACTCACTGTATTCTTCTTTTCGATCGTCGTATTTCATCATTTGGCGGGTACTGTCGAGCATTTGAAGATTTACATCGAATAACTTGGTAACAAGGGTCATGTTTTCGTTTCTAACCTGCCGCTTGTACACCAGGATCTTCTGCTTGTCTTCACTAAATACCGTTGAATATATTTTGTTGTCGTTGAAAAACCCGATTTTGGTGGTGTCAAGCAGGATAGGCTCCATGATCGTTTTAGCCTGCGCATCTACTTTTGCCGCTTTACAATACACGATGTTATTCTTCTCATATTGATATATGATGAACACTGAGTTAGGATAAGCGATGAAATCCAGATTGATGGTCCTTTCCGGGATAAAATCCAGGTTGGTGGTTTTACTGATCTTCATCTCATTGCTGTACGATGTAATGTAATGCTTGCGGTTGATGCCTTTATACACTAAAAAACTGGTATCAAATTTTCCCAGGATCTCAAAAAACATGTTCCGGCTATCGCGTTTGCTGTATTCTGAAAAAGTAATTTTCTGGCTATACCCTTGCAGCTGACTTACACATATTGAAAAAACGAAAAATACAATCCTTTTCATACAGGTCCATTTATATTAAAAATACGATTAAAAATCCAACGAAGTTTCTCTCTTAAACCACATTTTCAGTTACAACAATTTGAAGCCATGCTTGTTAAAAGCTTAAATTTATAGGATGCAAACTGTTCTGATCACGGGGGGAAGTGGTTTCGTTGGCCAAAATCTTACCAGGTTCCTGGTCGAAAGCGGTTACCGGGTTGTCATTCTTAGCAGGTCGCTGGAAGGGAAAAAAAATACCGACCAGGTAAGCTACGCACTTTGGGATCTTAAAAAACATTCTATCGATCCTGCGGCGATCAGCGCTGCAGATTACATCATTCACCTGGCAGGCGCCGGAGTGGTTGATAAAAAATGGACCGATGCCTATAAACAGGAAATTCTCGAAAGCCGCACGGGCAGCAGTAAACTGATCATTGAAGCCCTGCAAAACCAACCTCATCGCGTAAAGGCAATTGTCAGCGCATCGGCAATCGGCTGGTACGGACCAGATAAAACACCTGTTATTCCTTTTACAGAAACGGATCCGGCTTCGGATGATTTCCTGGGGCAAACATGCCGACTATGGGAACAAAGTATTGGAGCTGCAGAACGACTGGGCATCAGGGTTTGTACATTGAGAACCGGAATTGTGCTGGGAAATGGCGGTGGTGCTTTAGCCGAATTCATCAAGCCGGTGAAATTTGGCATTGCGGGTATCCTTGGCAGTGGTAAACAGGCGGTTAGCTGGATTCACATCAACGACCTGTGCAGGATGTACCTTTTTGCTATCGAAAACCAACCGTTGAGAGGCAGTTACAACGCCGTAGCTCCATTGCCGGTTTCCAATAAAGAACTTACCCTAACGTTGGCGCATACCCTACGTGGTAAATTTTTCATACCCATTCATGTTCCTGCCTTTGCATTGAAACTGATCATGGGTCAACGAAGCATAGAAGTGCTGAAAAGTACAACGGTAAGCGCTGCAAAAATAAAGGAAGCAGGTTTTCAATTTTCATTTCCCGGTATTGAAGGAGCCATACATAACCTGTTGAAAAAGTAATTACAGGTCGGTTGTAATGATGCGCCTGCGGCTTAGCCAGTAGAATAATATAATATAAATGATGGTAAGACTTACCACGATCCATGTATAATCTGTAGGTAAACTACTTTTAGCGATTGATTTTATTGCATTATCCGGAAAGGTCAGCAATCCATCGGAAGCATTCATAGGCAGGTAATCGCCCATGCTGCCAAGATCTGCCACTCCATCGCTTCGAAGTTTGATACTCCACACATCGAGTAATTGCGAAATGATATTTTCGGCGCCCAGGTAAATAAAATAAAGCCCGATGGCAAATCCTGTTCGGCGTATCCACACAGAAACGAGTACGGCGAGCAGGTTATATGATAGTGCCTTCAAAAAGAAATAACCCACATGTGATATTCCCGTTAATGCAAAACTTGAATCGGAAAACAATGCGAATAACAGGGCGGTAAGAAAAACCAGGATGGTACTTATCACTGCAATGATCAGGGCCATCGCCAGTTTCACCTGTATGAATTCTTCACGGCTCCATCCATCGATGATGTTCTGGCGGTTTGTTTTGAATGTAAATTCATTTGTCACCAGGATGATGATGAGCAGGGCTGGCAGTATCAGCAAAAAGCCGGTCGCATAACTGGTGGTTTGCCAGGTATGGTCAAAATCGTACAAGCTGAATTTTGAAACCAGTCCGCCCGTGTTCATGTTGCCAATGATATTTTTATTTACACTGTACACAATGTAGTTAGTGGTAACAACGCCCAACACTACAAAAATGCTGATCACAATGAATGCACGGTAGTTCTTGATTTTAAGCCATTCGATCTTTAATAAATTCAACATTGCCGGGATATTTATAAATGAGTTTAATTCGATTAATTGGTAAGTTCAAAGAATTTGCTTTCAAGACTTTTCTTCCTGAGCTGAAGCTGCGACAATACAACGCCTTTGCTAAAGCAGAATTGGTTAACAGCTGCCAGGTCGGCGGCTCCAGATGGGAAGAAGGCCTGTACAAATTTGTCTGACAGGTCTACCCTGGTTTGCCCGGGCATCTGTTGCATCACCTGTTTAAGTTGTTGAAGATCGGCAGCGTTTAGTTCAACCACATCTTCATTCACCAGGATCTCATCTACGTTTCCATCGGTGATGAGGGTGCCTTGTTTCAGGATGGCCACATGGGTACAAACTTTTTCCACTTCATCGAGCAGGTGACTGGCCATGATGATGGTTTTACCACTCTGCGATAATTTTTTGATGAGTTCCCTGATCTCGGCGATACCAACCGGGTCGAGCCCATTGGTAGGTTCATCAAAAACAAGCACTTCAGGATTGCCCAGCAATGCAGCACCTATGGCTAACCGTTGCTTCATCCCCAGGCTATAGGTACTGAACTTGGATGTTTTGCGATGAGCCAGGTTTACGATCTGCAATACACGATCTATATCTTCCGCTCCCCTGCCCTTTATGGCCGCGGCGATTTTTAAATTTTCAACAGCAGATAGGTAATGATAAAAATTCGGTGTTTCCAGCAACGTTCCGATCTGTTTGCGGTGATGCGCTGTGGGTGCTTCATCAAAAAGCGTGTAGCCGCCACCGCTGGCTTTCAGCACATCCATCACAATGCCCAGCAGCGTCGTTTTTCCGCTGCCATTAGGCCCCAGGATACCATACACCGTACCGGCCGGAACCGAAAAACTCACATTTTTCAGTGCCTTGATGGGGCCGTAATTTTTTGAAAGGTTGTCAACCGATAATATCGCCATAAGAAGTCATTTCAATTTTCAGGGTCAAGATAATTGTTTTTATTTATGCAATATATAAATAATGGTACAGGCGGTTATTCGGGTTGGTGAGCATGATGCCATACCGAACTAAAATCGCCCAAAACAGCAAAGCCTTTCTTATTGAAGTTTAGCTCGTGCAAACGCAGGTTTACAATGTCGTTGAGCAACACTTTACGGCTAAAAGGATTCATGGTTCCCCCGGGTTGCAGTGGTTCTGCCTGGGGATCGTATTGAAACGGGGGATCTACAATCGTACCTCTTGGGTACATGATGCCCGGTGTGCCCATGCCCCTGATATCGAGTATTTCGGGATGTTCAAGACCAATCGTATGGCCAAATTCATGGGCCGCCGTGGTTGAATTATTTAGAAGATTATCGAGTTTGAAATAACCCGTATTGCAATTGATCCCATCTACAAAAGAAATATTGCCATGGGCAAATTCCTCGATCCTGAAATAATTATTCCGGGGATTTGTATTCTCAAAAACGTCGGTTTCCCGGAGATTTTTAGCATGCGTACCGCTAACCCTGAATTGTATATTAAACCACTGGTCGTTGATGTTGATCGCAGCCATTGGTTCATTCCAATGTTTTTCAATGTCGGCAGCAACCACTTTACTAAGCAGGTCGTTGACAACATTTCCATAAAAAAATATATCGGCATGGATGACCAGGAGGCTTTTCCCTTTATCCAGTTCAGCCTCGCCCATTATGGTAAGTTTTGCATGAAGTAATCCGTCACTTTCTGGTAAAGATGTGCCCTGTCTTTTCCCAACACATTGTGTTCGTGCCCGGGATAGATCATATAATCTACCTGTACGCCTTTGTCGATGGCAGCACGTACAAACAATACAGAATGCTGTTGCAACACAACAGGATCCTGCAGGCCGTGTATCAGCAGTAATTTGCCTTTGAGTTTGCCAACCTGTTTAACAAGGTTCGTTGATTCAAAACCATCGGGGTTTTCCTGGGGTGTATCCATATATCTCTCTGTGTACATGATCTCGTAATACTTCCAATCCATCACCGGCCCGCCGGCAACAGCTGTTTTAAAGATACCCGGATGATTGAGCATGAAATCGGTTGTCATAAATCCACCATAACTCCAGCCAAATAATCCCATCTTTTCAGCATCTACAAATGACTGTGTTTTCAGGTATTTTACAGCGCTCATCATATCTTCCATCTGTGCTTCACCGGCTTTGCGAAAAATGGATTGCTCAAAAGCACGGCCCCTGTTACCGCTGCCCCTGGTATCTATAGTGAATACTACATATCCTCTTTCGGCCATGTATTGAAACCAATAATCTCCTGCGCCGCCATTCCAGCCATTCAGGATGAGTTGTGCATGCGGGCCACCATACCAATACACGATCACAGGATATTTTTTACTGCTATCGAATTGTACCGGTTTGAACAGGCGGCAATATAGATCGGTGCCTTCGTTGTTTTTGATCTTAAAAATACTCAACTGGCCCAGGTTATAATCTGCCAGCGGGTTTGCCGATTGAAGCAGGGTTTTTGTTTTACCCGACTTTGTTTCTATGATGCGAATTGTTTTTGGATTTTGTGGACTGCTGAAATTATCGATCACATAATTTCCATCTGCACTCACCGATGTGTTGTGCACCTGGTAACCTTCGGTGATGCGTTTGGTGTTGCCACTGCGCAGGTTCAACCTATAAAGATTCTTCGTGATCGGTGATTCTTCCGTAGACACATAAAAAAGATATTCGCCCTTTTCATCAAATCCTTTTACTTCCAACACTTCCCATGAGCCACTGGTGAGTTGCTTTAATAAGGTTCCATCAGATTTGTACAGGTACAAATGATTCCATCCATCTCTTTTGCTTTGCCAGATGAATTGACCTGGATTATTTTTTACAAACAAAACCGGCACCAACGGTTCCACATATTTATTATCGGTTTCTTCAAAAAGTGTTTTGACGAAATTGCCACTGGCTGCATCGTATTGATTGAGCCACATATGATCCTGTCCACGGTTAACCACAGCGATGTAGATATACCTGTCATCAGGGCTCCAGGCGATATTGGTTAAATATTGTTCAGCCGGGCCATGTACTTTTAACCAGGTGGTATTGCCATTGACCGCATTATACACGCCAACGGTTACATGATGACTTTTATCTCCCGCCATCGGGTATCGGATGTTTTCTGATTTGGCCGGGCGTTTTGTCCAGTCGATGATCGGGTAACCCGGCACCATGCTTTGATCCATCCTGTAAAAGGCCAGGCTCTTGCCATTGTTGCTCCAGAAAGTACCTTTGGTAATGCCAAATTCGCTTTGATGTACCGTTGATGCATACACGATATCGATGCTGCCATCTTCGGTAACTTTTTTTGAATCCCCATTCTTGCTTACAAATAAATTAAAGCTATCGAGATAAGCCACAAACCCATCTGCACTTTCTTCTACATTGCCTTTGCCTGAAATGGATTTGCTCACCAGGGTTTTAACATCATTGCCTGTAGCGCTAATGGCCAGTTTTTGTCCCTTGATGCTTACCACCCATTTGTCGTTGAACAATTGCATGGGCGGAAGCGTGGCCAGTGTATCCAGTGATGCTCCCCTTAGTTTATTATTGAGATCGGCCAGGGTTAGAAATACATTTTCGCCACTGCTTTTAAAATCGCCCTTCATCCATGTATCGATGCCATTTATTTTTTTCAGGTATACATACTCATTGGTGCCTTTAATGAACTGCAGTTGGCGAAGGTTTTCGGGAGCCAGTGTAGTCCTGGCATTGATCATGGCGTCTTCTATGGTCAATGTTTTTTGCTGGGCGTTTGTTACACTAAGAACACATGATGCGAGAAAGAGAAAAACAATTTTTTGCATGTCGTTTTTTTTGAGGACGCTAAAAATAGGCATTAAATCAGATATATGTTTTTTTGATGCAGAAAATCATACAGGCGGCGCTTGGCATGCTTCATCGGGCTTCAACCAGTTGCGTAAAATCACTTTGAACGGTTAAAGTATGGGTCATTCCACATTTCAAAGCCACATTATATTTCTGGTGGCCGGTGGGAAAATCGAAACAGACGGGGTAGTTGAATTCCTTAACTTTTTCCAATACGATCTGCTCCAGTGTTTTGCCGAATTCTTCTCCGGGGTCGTCTTTTTTAATTTTAAACCCACCGATGATAAGGCCTTTCAATTCATCCAGCTTGCCGGTTCTCTTTAAATGCCAGAACATCCTGTCAAGGCTATAAAGGTATTCGCCGGTATCTTCTACAAAGAGGATCTTATGCCGGGTCTGCAGGTCGCTGTTGGTACCGGCCAGGCTTTCGAGCGTTTTTAAATTGCCACCTACCAATGCCCCCGTGGCCATTCCTAAACGGTTGGCGGGGTTTGCAGGTACTTTATATTGCATCAATTCTCCCGTGATACATTGCCTGATCGATTCAATGCTTTCTTTCTGCACTGCTTCAGCCAGGTTCCAATCGGAAGGGAAACTATTGCACATTTTAGAATGGATACTGGCCACTTTACCATGCCGGTTGATGTGACTATGCATCACCGTTATATCGCTGAACCCGATGATCCATTTAGGATGCTTTAAGAATTTTTTAAAATCCAGTTTGTCGATGATCCGCACCAGTCCATACCCGCCACGTGCACAAAGAATGGCTTTGATATTTTCATCATCGAGCATTTGCTGAAGATCGCTGAGCCGCTCTTCATCAGTACCTCCAAGGGTAAAATCTCTTTTGCCAACTGTGATTCCAGGTATTACCACGAAGCCCCATTCCTGCAGTTTGAGTACGGCAGGCTGTATGTCTTCCAGGCTGATAAAACCCGCCGGACAGGTAATGCCAATGCTATCCCCTTTATATAAATAAGCCGGCACAACCAGCGTAGATTCCTCACCTGGCAATGGGCCTGGTTCTGAGCCACGTAGATTGACCATGGAGTGTATGGAAAGTCCGGCAGGAAGTATAGAACGTAAAAAATGTTTACGGTGCATGTCCTAAAGATATAAAAGAGAAATGGCTTGAGACAGCCGCAACTCATAAAGTTTCCATGAAATTGACCAAAATTGAATCATGGAAAGTTAATGTTTAATTGTCTTCAACTTTAACCATATCTTAAAGAATTTGGTATACATTAGAGTACCATTATTAACGATTCATACCACCCACTCATTATGAACAATTCCGATTATTTAGCCGATCTCCACCGCGTTGGATTAAAAGACATAGACCAGGTAGGAGGCAAGAATGCTTCTCTTGGTGAAATGCTGCAGAATCTTACCCAGCTTGGCATACAAATTCCCGGGGGATTCGTGATTACGGTTGCGGCTTACCGTGAGTTCATCCGGTATAACAACCTTGACGAAGAAATTCACCGCATCATCAACAACATTAAACTCGATGATATCGAATCACTGCGCCGGGGCGGGTTACAGGCCAGGCAACTATTGAAGAACGCCAAGTTTCCCAAAGAACTCAGTGAAGCCATCATTGAAAAATATTATGAACTAAGTAAAGGATACGACCAGGACATGACGGATGTGGCTGTACGATCTTCCGCAACTGCAGAAGATCTGCCCGATGCATCCTTTGCAGGCCAGCAGGAAACCTATCTTAACGTACGTGGACCGGCCCCATTAATGAATGCCGTAAGAAACTGTTTTGCTTCCATTTTTACCGACAGGGCCATCAGTTACCGGCAGAGTTTCGGTTATGATCATTTTAGCATCGGCCTGTCTGTTTGTGTGCAAAAAATGGTGAGGAGCGATCTTGGCGCATCTGGTGTTGCCTTTTCGCTCGACACAGAAAGCGGTTTTAAAGATGTGGTTGTCATCAATGCATCATTCGGCCTTGGTGAAATGATCGTACAAGGTGCTGTATCACCCGATGAATATATCGTTTTCAAACCAACTTTGCAAAAAGGTTTCAGCAGTATCATAGAAAAGAAACTGGGTAACAAAGACAAAATGATGGTGTATGGCGATAATCCCGATGAAAGGGTTCAGATCATCCAGGTAGAAAAGCCACTTCAGCAGCGATATTGCCTGAAAGATGAAAGAATATTACAACTCGCCAGGTGGGTAACAAAAATTGAAGAATATTATTCCAATCTAAAAGGGCATTGGTGCCCAATGGATGTGGAATGGGCGATAGACGGGTTGTCAAAAGAATTATTTATCGTTCAGGCAAGACCTGAAACCATTCATTCGCAAAAAGATTTCTCCCGCATTACGGAATATGTGATGGATGAAAATACGCCCCGGAATATTCTTACAAAAGGCATTGCAGTTGGTGATAAGATTGGTACCGGGAAAGTATCTATCCTGTTTTCACTCGATAAACGCGTTACCGAAGGCCATGAGTTTAAGGCCGGGGATGTACTCGTTACCGATATGACCGATCCCGACTGGGAGCCTATTATGAAAAAAGCTTCGGCCATCATAACGAATAAGGGTGGACGAACCTGTCATGCGGCCATTGTTGCCCGCGAGCTGGGAGTGCCCGCCATCGTGGGTTGTGGCAATGCTACGGAAATACTGAACGACGAACAATTGGTAACCGCTTCCTGTGCCGAAGGGGACGAAGGCATCATTTATGAAGGCGCCATCCCATTTCAAAAAACAGAAACCAACCTCGCCGATCTGCCAACAGTAAAAACGCCTATCATGCTCAATGTAGCTTCTCCAAACCTGGCGTTTAGGTTTTCACACCTTCCCAATGCAGGTGTAGGCTTGGCCCGGGAAGAATTCATCATCAATAATTATATCCAGATTCACCCGATGGCATTGCTAAAGCACCATGAACTGAATGATGCCGAATTGAGCAGTACCATTAAAAAAATGATCCGGGGATTTGACAGTGAAGAAGATTTCTTTATTCAAAAACTAAGCTATGGCATTGCCAAAATTGCGGCATCTTTTTATCCAAACAAAGTGATCGTCCGGTTCAGTGATTTCAAAAGCAATGAATATTTTAATTTACTGGGAGGAAAATATTTTGAACCGCATGAAGAAAATCCGATGATCGGCTGGCGGGGAGCAAGCCGGTATTATTCCGACAAGTATAAGGAAGCTTTTGGCCTGGAATGTAAGGCCATCCGCCGTGTAAGGGAAGACATGGGTTTGAAAAACGTTGTAGTGATGATTCCATTTTGCAGAACGGTGGAAGAATTATTAAAAGTACATGAGGTAATGAAAGATTACGGACTAGAGCGGGGCCGTGATGGACTCGAACTTTTCCTGATGGCAGAATTGCCTTCAAATATCCTGATGGCCGAAGAATTTGCCCAACACATAGATGGTTTTTC
>ERZ795056.1032-NODE-1032-length-33169-cov-6.126774_pt1 | contig 33169 bp, 16 predicted proteins | sample MGYA00375140_ERZ795056 | MGnify/ENA primary metagenome ERZ795056 (study PRJEB30185, sample SAMN05720227) | activated sludge metagenome | isolation source: Anaerobic digester | place: USA | collected 2015-03-09 ...
TGGTACAAAAACCAATTCAGGAACTGATATCGACAAAGCCGGGTTAAGCAATGGAAAGTTGTACGGTGTACAGGTTTCTGGTTTGCCTATTGAAGTGAGCGGCAGTACACCTGCAGCAAATACTTCATTTAGTTTAGTAGATCTTGGTTTTGTACAAAGCAAAACAGGCGCTACATTGGAAAGTGAAAGTGTAACAGCAGGTATTACTACCTTCCTGCGTCCTGAAGATGGAGCCTTCGATCCATCTAATCCAAATGATTTCTATTTCGCAACAACGAATGCATTTACCCTTCCTAGTCGTTTGTGGAGATTGCGTTTCACCAATATTGCCAATCCGGAATTGGGTGGAACCATTACTGCTGTATTGGATGGTACCGAAGGACAAAAAATGTTAGATAATTTAACCATCGATAAATTCGGTCATATCCTTTTGCAGGAAGATCCGGGTAACCAGGATCATAGTGCAAAGATCTGGCAATATACCATTGCAACTGATGCATTGGTACTTGTTGGAAAGCATGACCCGGCCAGGTTTGGAGATCTCGTAGGAGCTACGATCACTCCGGCTACGGCACCTTTTAACAGGGATGAAGAATCATCTGGTATCATTGATGTATCTGAGTTGCTTGGTCCTGGAATGTTCCTCATTGCCGACCAGGCGCATTATGCTCCGGCAACAAATACAACTGAAGTGGTAGAAGGCGGCCAGTTACTGGCTTACTTCAATCCTGCTTCTATCAGTGCTGCAGCATTAAATGCCGCTGCTGATACCATCAGGGTGAATACCAACACAGGTTGCACAGCAACTGGTGTAAATCTCGGAACACCTGCTACTGCGGATAATTGTTCAGTGGCCAGTGTTACCAACAATGCACCGTCTGCTTTCCCTCTTGGAAATACAACGGTGATCTGGACGGTAACAGACGGAAGCGGCAATACTGCAACTGCTAACCAAATCGTAGTGGTTACAGATGCTGTTAATCCAACGATCACTGCTCCATCAACTGTTTCTGTTGCACCCAATGCTGCCGGATGTACTGCAACCAGTATCAATTTAGGTACACCAGTAACAGCAGATAATTGCACAGTAGCCAGCGTAACAAATAATGCCCCTTCATCATTCCCGCTGGGTAATACAACTGTTACCTGGACGGTAACCGATGGTAGTGGTAATACAGCCACTGCTACGCAAACCGTAACAGTAACTTCAACATTAACGGCATCTTCAGTTGCAGGTATTATCACCGTAAATGGTGGTACTACAACCGTAACCGTTAGTGCAACAGGTGGAACAGCTCCATACATTGGAACAGGTGTTTTCACCGTTAGTGCAGGAGCGTATAGCTATACAGTGACAGATGCCAATGGATGTACATCTGTAACTACTGGTTTTGTATCAGAACCTAATTCACTGATCGCATCATCAACAGCTGGTACGATCCTTTGTAATGGTGGTACTACAACCGTAACCGTTAGTGCAACAGGTGGAACTGCGCCATATACTGGTACAGGTACTTTCACCGTTAGCGCAGGTGCTTATAGCTTTACCGTAACAGATGCCAATAACAATACTTCTGTTACAACCGGTAATATCACGGAACCATCAGCCTTGGTTGCTTCGAGCACTGCACCTGCAGTAGCTTGTACTGGTGCTGGTGCAACGGTAACGGTAACGGTTACTGCCACAGGCGGTACGGCACCTTACACCGGAACAGGAACTTTTGTTAGAGGTCGTGGAGCTTATAGCTTTACAGTAACTGATGCCAATGGTTGTACATCAACCACAACTGGTACTGTTGCAGCCTTATTAACAGCATCATCAGTAGTTACACCAGTAGGTTGTAATGAACTGAGTGGTACCGTAACGGTTAGCGCCGCAGGTGGTACAGCTCCTTATACCGGAACAGGCGTATTCACTAATGTTCCGATCGGTACGTATTCTTTCACTGTAACGGATGCAAACGGTTGTACAGCCGTTGCAACAGGATCAGTGACTCGTCCGCTGACAGCATCTGCTTTTGCAGATCCGATTGCGTGTGGTCAAACAACTACCACCGTAACGGTTTCAGCAGGTGGTGGCGTTGCGCCATTCACCGGCACAGGCAGCTTTACAGTAGCAGCAGGAACTTACAACTACACTGTAACAGATGCAAGAGGATGTACAGCAGTAGCAACGATTACTGTTGCAGCTCCTGTTTGTCAAACGATTACCGAAGTATTGTATCCAAAATATATCCAGGGAGCTGGTACGGGCAATGCAGCAGACGACCGCAAGGTTCCATTTGCAGCTCGTATGACCCTTGGTGGATTGACACCGAATGCAACCTATCGTTTCTTTAATAAGTTTGTGAGCGATCCTCTGGATGCTTCAAACGGACAGGGTAATTATATCCTTGCCAACCAATCTGGCAGCTTTACCCGTGTTAGTTCAGCAAGCTTAAGCCAGGCAGGCCGTTATGGCGAATTTACTGCTGATGCTGCTGGTAATTATACCGGATGGTTCATTGCAGAGCCAACGCTTGCGATCGATTACCAACCAGGTAGTCAACTTTACTTCCGCGTAATGTTGAATGATGGTGCTGGCGGAACTTTTGTTTCATCACGTATCACTTCAACCAATCCTGTGACTGTGTTGGGCTTCGGTTCCACTCCGTCAACAGGAACTGGCGTAAGAAGTTCAGTATCTTCTTCATTGACCGGTAAGAACTTCGTGATGTTGTACAGCAACCTGGGTGGCACCGGCCGTCCTGAAGCTGGAACCTTCATTGAAGATGACGGTACAGATAATACTATCGCCAATGGTTATGCGCCATTCTATGGCAATAGTGTGAACGGTGTTGACAAAACCTGGGGAACCATTATCCCTAACAACCTGTCAACCGGTATCAACAATATCTCCCAGTATGCATTGTCAAACGGAAACTTTGTGAGCGCCTGTACTTCAGTGGACGGTGTTTATGGAGCAACTGCAACAGCCAATGCAAACAGTGGATTAACTGAACTCGTGATCAGTTGTTCACCTGCTGGTGGATGTGATGTTACCGTTGGCCAGATCAGCGGCCCAGCCAATGCTTGTGCTTATACAGGCTTAGCTGGCTTAATCGCTACCTATACTGTATCATCTAATGATGCAGCACCCGGTTATACCTGGACGATACCAGCCGGGGCTACTTCAGTAACGGGACAGGGTACCAGCAGCATCAGCTTCAGGTATCCAACTGGATATACGGGCGGAACCATCTCTGTAGTGGTGACCAGTGTTTGCGCAGCTCCTGAAACCAGGACCTTTACAGTGAATAATACTGCACCAGCTACACCAGCGGCCATTAGCGGTCCTACGAATGTTTGCCAGTACATTGGTACTGCTCAAACCGTAACCTATAATGTTCCTGCAGATGCTGCTGCCAGCAGTTATCTGTGGACAGTACCTCCAACGGTATCGATCATTTCTGGTCAGGGTACAAACAGCATTGTGGTAACCATCAACAATGGTTTTATCGCAAGTGCAAATAAACTGATCAAAGTAAGGGCCATCTCTGGTTGTGGAAACAGTTCAGAAAAATTGCTGTACCTCCTGGCACAGTTACCATCTACTGCATCTACCATCAATGGTCCGGTGAGTGTTTGTCCGTACATTGGTACAGCCAACACCGCAACTTACTCTATCTCTCCGGTTGCAGGGGCTGCTTCTTATATCTGGACAGCACAGGCCGGAACAACTGTTATCAATCATCCAAATGGAGCTGGCGTGAATGACACCCTGGTATCGGTAAGCTTCAGTGCAGGATTTACCAGTAGCAATATCACCGTTCAGGCGGTTAACAGTTGCGGAACAGGTTCTGTGCGTAGTCATGCCCTTACCAATACCATTCCGTCAACACGCGGTTTGATCAGTGGGCCTACTAACGCTTGTGCACATACGCTACCGGCCGGAACCGCTGCCACATACAGCATAACGCCTGTAGCATCTGCTACTTCCTATAACTGGACAGTGCCTCCGGGATCTATCGTAACACATCCTAACGGAACAGGTGTTAATGATTTTGAAATCACTGTGCTTTTCCCGGCCACATTTGTTAGTGGTACCATCTCGGTAAGTGTGACCAATGGCTGTGGAACGAGCAATGTAAGGTCATTAAGCATCACCAAACTCAATCCTGCTTCGCCAGGTGCCATCAGTAGTGTTCAAACTGCTGTTTGTCCAGACAGGGAATTCACCTATTCTTTGCCTGCATTGCCTTCCAATGCTACATCCATCTTATGGACCGTACCTGCTGCTGGTACGATTGTTTCAGGCCAGGGTACTACAAGTATTATAGTATCATATCCTTCAACTGCTCTTACTGGAGTGGTTACTGCAACAGCAGTAAACAATTGTGCAAATAGTACTACCAGGTCGATAAGTATCAGGTTGCTGGCATGTCCGGCTCCTCCTCCTTTACCATTTACGTATAGTGGAAAATCCGGAGATAAAACAGGTATGCTTGTAAGTATTGATAAAATGGATGTTTCGGTATTCCCGAATCCAAGTGTGAACTATTTCAACATGCGGGTACAATCTGCATCTAAAGAAGTAGTAAAGGTTACTTTGACCGATGTACTTGGAAGAATATTACTTTCAGACAAAATGTTACCCGGAGCAAACTATACATTTGGTAACCAGTTAAAAGCTGGAACCTATTTTATGGAAGTTCGCCAGGGAATAAATGTTTCTGTACAGAAAGTATTGAAATTTTAATTCAGGCCAATTTTCCTGATCTGTTTATGAAGGCTTCTCCCGAAAAGGAGAGGCCTTCTTTTTTTCCTGCATAATTAAGAATGGCAAATGAATTTCATCTACTCAGCATTCATTGTTGTTAATAATTTAGTGATGATTTGGTAATAATGAAGATTGACAAATTGATATAGTTTTGTTTCGAAATCGCATATAGGTAATAGCATATTATCCATAGCCATTTCAACATTGAATCCTTACCTGTCCTGTATTGCCATGATGTTTTTTCCCGCTACCTGTTGAGGTCTATGCTTTAGACAAAAAACATTTAACCCATTTATTTTGTAACCCGATATCATGTTAAAATGATAAACAATATCGCTATGCCTTTTTTAAAATGTTCTGGCTTTACATTCACTTTTATACTTTCCTTGTTATGTTTCTTCCTGTTGGGACCTGGTTTGATAATGCATACAACAGCCCAGGATGCGAATACTACAGTTGTTGGAAAATCGGGGCGTTTAACCGGTATAGTTAGAGACGAAAATAATCAATCACTCGCTGGAGCCACCATTACCCTTGAGAAACAAAAAAGAGGCACCAGCACATCCGTAAGTGGAGACTATGTACTTACGCTAGCTCCAGGAAATTATACCATTCTCGTTTCAATGGTTGGATTTACAACCAAACGAATTTCAGAAGTGATCATCAAACAAAATGAACAAACGGATCTCAGCATAACGCTAACCAGGGCAAAAGCAAATACCTTGGGTGATGTAGTGGTTACATCTACTGCCCGTAGGGAAAGTACAAGGGGCTTATTGCAGGCACAGAAAAACATGGCCAGTATGTCGGATGGTGTGAGTTCGGAGCAAATGACCCGTACACCAGATGCAAATGCTGCACAGGCTTTGAAAAGAGTGAGTGGTGTAACGGTACAAGGAGAAAAATTTATCACCATCAGGGGAGTGAGTGATAGGTACAATAATGTAATGATCAATGGATCGGCCCTTCCCAGCACTGAACCTAACAGGCGAAATTTCAGTTTTGATGTTGTGCCATCAGCCCTTATAGATAACATCATAGTAAATAAAACGGCCTCTCCTGATCTGCCGGGAGAATTTACCGGTGGCGTTGTACAGATCAATACGAAAGATGTTCCCGTAAAGAATTTTCTTGATATTGCCATTGCAACCGGTTTCAACACAGAAAGCATTAATACCGATTTTGAAAGTTTTAAAAGGGATGATAAAGCTTCTATCGGGAAAGTGAATGCAGATCGTAAATGGTATGGTGATGGCAGGTTATTAGATCCACAGCAATACCTCAAGTCGTTCATCAACAGCGACAGCGTGGCGCTTCGTAACATCGGAAAGCAGATTCCCAATCGCTGGCAGAAGTACAAATATGGTTATATGCCGGTACAGAGTTACCAGGTATCAGGTGGATTAAGCAAACGTTTTGAGAACAGCAATGCAATTGGTGTTGTAGCAGCCGTTACATATCTCAATGAACAGTTATCGGAAAAAGGCGAGGCCAGGAGCCTGCAGGTATTTGAAGGAACCAGCCTTCGCAACCGTTACAGCACGATGATCGGGGGGTTGTTGAATGCAGCATATAAAACGAAGCGCCATAAAATTGGTCTGAAGAATTTATATAACCTTCGCTACAATGACCAGTTTGATGTAAGAGATGTAACCAATATCAATGTGGGCGGGCCGCAGGAGCGTTTATCAGATGTGATCATTGCCAGTAAGATGTGGCAGACCAGGCTTGAAGCTGAACATTTATTAACTACGAGAAATATTAAAGTTGAATGGTTTGCTGATTATGTAAAATTTAATCGCGAACAACCCGATAGTCGTTTTTTAGTGGCTTCGCTACAGGGTGGAGATTTAAAGACCTATAATTTTAATGAAGCATTATTGCAGTGGGGTGGCGTATATTCTTCTGTTCTTACCGAAAAGAGAAATAATCTCGGTTTAAATGTTTCCCTGCCCTTTTTTGTAAATAAGGAAAAGCAACTTCTTAAAGTAGGATATTCTTTCTCGAACAGGGAAGCCGATTTTGATGCGGCATCTTTCCGGATCAAAAACAGCAGCAACGCATCTGGTTTCAGTGCTTCTCAGCAAGGGCTACCATATTACGAAATCGCAACCCAGGAGAATATCGGTGCGGGCAACCTGGTTTATTACCCGGCTTATGTAAATTCCCAATCTACCGGGGATAAATACAATGGGACACAGAAGCTGCACGCATTGTATGCTATGATAGATGCCAAACTATTTTCCAAACTACGCATAACCGGTGGCGTTAGAAATGAAAATAACCGTATGGAGGTTAAGACTGTTTTCTATGAGCAATTAATTAATCCGCCTGCAGTTAAACTGGTTGACAGTACTAAAGTATACCCTGAAAATGACTGGCTGCCCTCGGTAAATGTGATCTATAGTATCAATAACAAGATGAACGTAAGAGGTGCTTTCAGTAAAACACTCGCCAGGCCCGATTTTATAGAACGCTCTACCTTTATTTATTATGATTTCCCTGAACAGCTGGAAGTGTCGGGTGATAAAGGGCTTGAAATCACCCGGATCAAAAATTATGATCTGAGGTATGAATTTTATCCGTCTGGTGGGGAGGTTATGTCTGCTTCATTATTCTATAAAAAATTCGATAAACCGGTAGAACGATTTTTTATCATCGGTAATCCAAGTAATACGGTTGAATACCGCAACTTATACAGTGCCAAAGCCCAGGGATTTGAATTTGATATTCGTAAAACGCTTGAGTTTATCAGGCCAAGTTCCTCCATCCTAAAATTGATAACTGTTAGTGCCAATTATACGAGGCTCTCGGGCAAGATATCATATGCAGTTACCAGGAAGGAAGGTACGGCAGTGACCGCTCCTGAGGATACGTTTTATATTTCCAATGCCAAGAGGGCCATACAGGGATTGTCGCCCTATATTTTTAATGCAGGCATATCCTTTCAAAAAACCAGGTGGGGATTAAATATTGCGTTTAACCGTTCGGGTAGAAAGATCGTGAATGGTGGTACCAATGCCAGTATCGTTCAATTTGAAAACCCAAGGAGCATTCTCGATTTCCAGGCCAATGCCAAATTCTTCAAGGAAAAAATGGAGTTGCGGTTTAATATTTCTGATATCCTGAACCAGCCCTTTATAATCTATAGTAACAACCTGAATAAGGATACCAATGGAGGTTACGCTCCTGAAGCGCCGAATGAAGATCCAAAAGGAGACGGTTTCAATGAAGATGTTGATTACATCAATTATAAAGTGAAAAGAGGTACCGGGTTTTCATTGAAAGTCATTTATAAGTTTTAATTCACCTGCAATGCAGTAAAGCATTCATAAAATAACAGAATCATGAAAAAAATATTCACGGCTTTTTTAATATTGATCTCCTCTATGAGCTTTGGTCAATCGGTTACCGAATCCATTTATCCCCGGTTTATCCAGGGCGTAGGTTCGGGAAACGCTGCCGACGACCGCAAAGTTCCTTATGCCTGCAGGATGACCATTTCCGGACTCATACCTAATGCTACTTATCGTGGATACAATAAGTTTGTTACTGATCCACTCCTTACTGATAATGGACAAGGGAATTACATCATTGTAAATCCAACAACCGGAATATTTACAAGGGTTACTTCTGCGAGCCTGGCTTCAGCAGGAAGATACCTGGAGTTTACAACAAACGGATCGGGTAGTTATACAGGTTGGTTTATCAGTGAGCCTACTATCGCCACATCGCATTTTCAACCAGGCACCCAGCTTTATTTCCGGCTCATGCTCAATGATGGGGCAGGAGGTGCATTTGTAAATTCCAGGGCCACCGCTACCAACCCGGTAACCGTTATTGGATTTGGTGCAGGCAGTACCGCAGGCACAGGCGTAAGATCAACGCCAACAGCTACCGCCGTTGCAAAGAATTTTGTGATGTTATATGATAACGTGAACGGAACAGGCCGCCCGGTAACAGGAACATACATAGAAAGCGATGATACAGAAGAATCTGTCGCTAACGGTTATGCGCCATTTTATGCCAATAATGTTGATGCAGTGAGTAACACCTGGGGTACCATTATACCCAATAACCTGGCTAATGGCATCAACAACATTACCCAGTTTAACCTGGCCAATGCCACCATTGTAAATACCTGTACATCGGTGAATGGTGTGTATGGTGCAACGAATACTGCGAATGCTACTGGCGGACTTACCGAATTGGTTTTGACCACTAATTGCATTACTTCGCCTGTGAGCCTTTTAACTTTTACCGCTCATGTGAATGGCAACAATAAGGCTGCGCTTCAATGGATCACATCATCTGAAATTTCGTTTTCCCGTTTTGCGATAGAAAGATCAGGAGACGGTCGTGACTATAAGGAAATCGGCAGCAGGAATGCAAACGGCAACAACAGCAATTATACATTTGACGATGTATTATTACCAGGCATTACTTATTACAGGCTTCGCATAATAGACCAGGATGGAACATTTTCCTATAGCCAGGTAGTCACTTTAAAAATGGAAATGAAAGATATTAGCCTGGTGATTTCACCGAACCCTGCTAAGGATCAAATTACAGTTTGGTATCCTTTGGCTTTGCCTGGCGCAAGGATTGATCTTTTTGGAATCAATGGTCAATTGATGTTTACTCAAACGGTGCCTGCAGGTAGCATGCAGCATTCAATCAATATTGCTGCATTGAAAGCAGGCCAATATATTTTGATGTATTCTAATGATGGTAAAAAGAAAGCATCCAGGATTCAAAAATTATAATATCTATCAATTATTTACGATCTGCATAAAGCTTACAAAAGAAAATGAATATTAATAAATACACCATCATTGTCCTGCTGTTGATCTCAGGAATGCTGATAATGGCGTCCTGTGCAAAGAAGGGTGATGCCATACTAGAGGAAAAAGTGGGCAGTTATAATTTCACAACCTACACAGTGGATACTCTTCGGTTACGCGTTACTGTTAATGACCAAAACCTGGGAGATTCATTGCTGTCGCCCGTAGGTTCTTTAAGATCCAACATCAGTTTCCTGGATTCTGTTGCCAGTCTCAGGGTATTCAATGCAGAAACTAATGAACTAATCATCGATACAACCATTATTCTTCGTATCGGTTTTTCAACAATTTCCATTGTGCAGCTGAGTAGTGGCCAGCGACCATTCATACCGCCATCTCCCAATGAACCACCACCTGCGGCAGGAAATTATAAAGTGAGATTCCAATATGTGGCACCTGCCAATTCTTCAGTACCTTTTTTTGATTCGGTACAATGTATCGTACAGGTAAGTTCGGTTCCGGTAGATACGATCGTGTTAAAGCAATACGAACTTTCGGAATTCTATGAATCTGCATTGGGCACGAGTTTCAGGATGAAAGTGTATAATGCAGAAACACTTGATATCATTGATAATACCACCACAACGCTAAACTCCACTGGATTTAATGATTTCAATACAGCGGCACTATTTGGTACAGCCCCGGGTGGGGTAGCCTATAATTTTACTTTGCAAAGAATATACTAATAGAACTTACCGATCCCCGACCAGGTTACGGTAAAAATTACTGTTTAATATGATATAATCCCTATGAGTACAATTTAGAATAACTATTAAGCCATGGAATCTTTAAGAGCACCTCGGTCAAAGGGCTCTTTTTGCCATTCAATAATATTGATCAATATGCAGGGTATTCCTTTTTTTCATTTCAAAACAATGTATGATTGTCTTTGCCGTCTCCAGGCCCAGGCAGAGTACCTGCAATTGCCAGTAGAAGAAATCCGGGCATTATCATTACAAAAAGAAAATCTACAGGAAATTTATCGGCAATATGAGGTTTTGCTTCAACAGGTTGCTTTAGTTGTGAAGCAATATGATGTTGAACAGAAATCTGTTCGCAGACTTATCTCCAATCATAAGCGCAACAGCAAAGCATATTTAAAGAAAGGTATCCTGGGTAAGACAGGCTAAAGATATCTGTTCCCTGATTTTAGTTCAATCCGTTATTGAATAATTTATCACCGATGCGTGATGAATAGCGTAGAGCACCCGTCTGCAATAACAGCGTTTGCAAGGCTCTTATGAAATAACCGGGAAATGGAACTCCTGCCAAAGGATCCCATAACGGTTAGTGATCCAGGAATGTTTTTTACAAAGGATACCAATTCAGTATTCACTTTTCCATGAAGTATTTTAAAGTCTACCTGTTTAAAATGTTCAGGTAGCCAGGTTTTGATATTTTTTTCGCGGGGAAATTCGTCGTTATGTTCATTGGAAATATAAACCAGGGTAGCTGGAAGATGCATCATAGCCGGAAAAAGAGTGTAATAAGATTTTATGGCATGGATACTCGTAAAGCTTCCATCATAAGTGAGTACAATGTGTTCTATTTTCTGTGCAGCTTTCGCTACGAGGTATACAGGGCAATGAGCCCCTGTTAGCAGGTCGATGATATGGTACTGATGTAAACTTTCTTCTGTGGCATCGGTAATAATCAGGTCTGCAAATGCACTTAACTCAATCAGTTCGCCAAGGTTAATGGTTAATGCTGTATGAATAATGTAACTAACTTCAGCAGTCTTACAGATGTCTTCTACCAATTGTTTGTTTGCTTGCAGCAGTTCCGCATCCTCTTCCTGGCTTGTTTTACCTGTTATTGAATTCCTCGTTAATGAAAGATCATTGGGAAAGCTGTAATTATACTCTGCAAAATCCAGGTCAGAATGGATAAAAATAAACTCCAGTACTGCAGCACTTGTTTTTGAAATGCCAATGGCATGATCCATTACATGTTGGGCAATGGTATTGGCTTGTAAAATGACCAGGATTTTTTTCATGATGGATCTGATTAAATGACCCGAAAGCTACACTATCTTAATAAGGAAATACGGCCTCGGATATAATTTCATATTAATTTAATGTGTTTTATTGCATAATGAGTATAGCTCAGCTTCCATTTATGGGTATCTACCTGGACATATTAATCGCGGTTAAAAACTTAACATACACATCATTATCTTATTGTTATTTTTACCGGAAATATATAATATGGCAAAGAAGATCTTAAAAAAGACGGGTAAAAAAGCTGCAACCCTGAAGGTTATAGAAGAAAAACTTACCACGGTTATGGTTGGATTACAAGCAGATATTGATCCCAAAAAGCTTAAAAAGAATGTAAAAAAAGCAGGTAAAATATTGGCTCGTGGCACAAAATTGAAAACGGAAAAGACTCCTGAAGGAACCGTTTAAGGTTTGAGTTTGAGAAATCAACTCCGAAGTTCTCTCGCATTTTCCCCTTCCATAAAATCTCTATCTGATTTACCCTCTATGAATTTGTGTTTCAATAGGTGGTTGAGTTCTCTGGAGATGTCAACTCACGGGTTGACATCTCCAGGACTTAAATGGCTCAATACAGCGTTTGATACTTAATCACTTTCCCTGCTATAAATGAAAAGGAGTGTACGCCATAAAATCTTTCTCTGCGGCCATGAATGGTACAAGGTTTCCAGGTATCCTGCTCTTTACATATTTTGAGGATCAGGCTGTCGAGTCTTGGGTATAATGAAGGTTGACTAATGAAAACCTGGGCCATGCTTCCATCTTCTTCTACAAAAAATCCAATGTACACACTGCCGTATAAATTTTTTCGGTATCCCCAATCAACTGAATCATCTTTGTTGATCTTTTTCAATATTCTTTTTTGCCAGGATTTAAAACCTTCTACCGGTCCCGCATACCTGAAACTTGTATCTGCTTTTACTGGAGAGCCTGTTTCATCCCAGTTTTCTATCAATTTTCTTTTCCCGGATGTATCAAAACCATGGTGCGCATTCAACATTCCACTCTTATAAAAATACCAGATGTCTTTTGGCTTGCCATTGTCGTGGTAAATTACCGAATCCCTGACAAGCCCGTTTTGGTTATACCTTTTAAATCGAATAGGCGATTTGCCTAATCGATCTTTGTAATCTGCATCTGAAACAAGACTATCGTTCCATGTATAATAAAACTTCAGGCGCCAGGTGTTTTCTTGTTTTTGGATGATGCCTTTGAACTGTGCAGTATCTCGATGGCATTCACGGTGGAGGTAAGTCTGGTAAAAGGTATCACTTGTCGTTTCCCGGCCTTGCTCATCCCAGGAGTTTACATAAGTTGCAAAAAATCTATCATCATATAACAATAGTGTTTTACGTTTGCCGTTTTCATGAAAACTGCAACTATAAATGGGTAATCCCTTTTGATAAATGATGGAATCGGTGAAGATCCCTTTTTTATTGTACCATATAAACGCACCAGTGCGTACCTGGTTTAAAGAATCCTTACACTGGCCCTTCATGTATAATTGATGATTGACTGAATAATACATCTGTTGATCCCAGAGTGAATCAACACGTACACTGATGCTATAATAAACCGAACTATCCCGGCCGCATACCTTCCATCTTTTATTGAGCCAACTGGTATCGGAATATGCATTCGCTGCATAGCTGAGTAATAATAATAAAAAGCAGAAAAGTATTTTACTCATTTTGAAAGGTGGAACGTTTGGTGACCAGCATCGTTGCAAGCCGAATAAAAGTAAGCATAATTATTTCAATATAAAGTTTATTGAACCAATCATTAGATGACATAAAAAGGCCCACCCTTTGCAGGATGGGCCTGTATTAAAATCCCCCTTAGTATTTTACGATTCTTTGTGTAGAGACCTGTTTCCCTTGTCGAACTTCCAGTTGATAAACACCTGCTTTCAAAGCTGCACCAATCCGGGTACTTTCAAAAGCAGGCAGCTTTAATTTCTGAACGATCCTGCCTTGCATATCCCATATCTGGATGTATATGATCTCGCTGCTGGCAGTGATCACCGTTAGATTGAAGTCATGCTGCGTAGGGTTAGGATACAGGCTTGTTGAAAAAGTTGTGGTAGAATTTTTTTCAATGTCTGTTTTCGGAGTTCCTTTTCCGGCAAACACAGGCGGACAAGCAGGCAATTTTACAGATGTTGTTCTTGTTACACTGCTGCGGCAATTGCTTATAGCATATACTTCTACTTTTCCTGCAAAACTGGTATTAGGATAGGCTACCTGGATGCTGGTAGTGCCTTGTCCACTTAATAAGGTGGCTCCGGTTGGTACCGTCCAGAACAGGAATTGTGAATTCGTTGGCATACTGGCGATGGTGTAACTATATATTCGGTTTGGACAGGCCTGCAACTGGATCACATCGATCACACCAGGAGCAGCAGGATAAAGTGTGCCAACACTCAATGTCCTTGCTGCACTGGTTCCGCACCCATTCGTTGCCGTTACAATAATGGTTCCGGTAGTAAATCCAGATGGGAACCTAAAGCTGATGCTGTTGGTGCCTTGTCCGTTGAAACTGCTGATACCTGCAGGAACCGCCCAGTTATATGTCATGCCACTCACTAACGGTATACTATATGTTGCCGTACTGCCTATTGGCAACTGGTAATTGCAGGTATTGGTCGGGCCTGAAATATTACCCGGGGTGGCAGGGTTGGTCTTGTTAATAGTGAGGCTGCGTGGACTGCTGGCTCCACATCCATTTACGGCTACTACGCTGATATTGCTACTGGTGAATCCGCTGCTAAACATTACCGTTACCGTAGTGTCATTAATGCCTTGGCCGTTCGGATGGGTGATGGTTGTAGTGCCCGACTGTGCTGTCCATATATAGGAAGTGGCACTTGCAACTTTCGGTATGGTATACGTTACCGGATTATTCGTGCCAATGTATGAACAAATGTCATTGGTTAAAGGTGTAATTAAAGAGGGGGTTTGCGGACTTGTCGATAATAATCCTGTTATTTCATTTACAGCAGGACATCCAAATCCAACTGGTATAGCTCTCAGCGAGTAACTTTGTGAAGGCGAATAAGATGGACTAAGCCTTACTACCAGGTTATTGGTTCCTTGCCCGCCCACAATGGTCAGACTACCAGGAACAATCCATTGATATCCGGTAATCGGTAAAGCAAGTTCTTTCGAATAAGTGAAGGTATTGTTCGTGCCATAAAATTCGCATAAGTTCCTTGGTCCTGTAATAGATCCTACTATTGGTGCAATCATGATCTGTATATCTTTGCTGATGATATTATTTCCAGGCAGTGCATAAAAAATGGTAAGCGTACCAGTTGATAATGGAATCAATGAAATGATCCGGTCTGTACCTGGTTGAACAACAAAAGTGGCCATTGATGCATTGCTGATACTCCATGTACCACCCGAAGGAATAGATGGTGCAAGGGAATAACTAATAGATGATGATTGCGGACAAACATAATCAGCACCGATAATGGGCGTCGTTATATTAACTACCTCTACCTGTTTCGTTGCAAGACGCGGCGCTCCGCAACCAGTAAGCAAAGTATACGAAATGGTGGCCACCCCTGGGTTTACCGTAGTGCTTATGCCGGTTACCGGATCAATGGTCAGCACTGCGTTGTTACTGCTCGACCATACTCCACCCTGGTTACCATTGCTGGTAAATGGATAAGTGAAGCCTGATGCGAGGGTTGAGAGACCGAGAATCGTTCCCGCATTTGCCAATGCCGAACGATTAACTACGATGGCATTTGACAATGCAGAATTCGAACATGGAGCATTGCTCGTCACCCGAACCTGCACAATATTACCATTGTTTAGATTGCTTGTAGTGAAAATATTTGTATTCGTTATCGTCGCTATATTGCCAACGAACCATTCATAACTTAATACACCTGAGGCATTGTTCACATTAGCAGTAAATGTTACAGGGGCCGAAGGGCAGGATGGATTTGCAGAAGCTGTAAGCAATACGGTTGGTGAACTTATCGGAGTAACGGTTACCGTTATGCTATTTGAAACTGCTTGGCCGCAACCATTGCCAGGTTGAGTTATAAAATAGGTGCCCGTGGTATTCACCAGCAGGATGGCACCAAATGATCCATCGCTCCATGTGCCGGAAACATTGCTGGTTAATATTACCGATTGTCCCTGGCAAATATTCGTAATCCCATTGGCCGTAATAACAGGAGGTTCAGGGTTGCCTTTAACACTGATTTGAAAAATAAAGCTCTCGCCTGAACAATAGATCGGTATTCCATTAAGTAAGCCGGCGTATATTTTTGTCCGAACTGTTATCATGCCAAATTGTTCAAAGTATCCAACATTGGTTGCGGTAAATGAAGGTATATTCCCGGTTCCATTCGCTGCCAGGCCGATCGTTGGATTGTTATTGGTCCACTCGATAATCGTTCCTGGTATTGTACCGGTAAATACAATTTCATTAATGGTTGTGCCCGGGCATACAATTTGATTCGCAACACTATTGATGGTTGTAGATGGCATAACGGTAATGGTAAATGTTTGCGATTGTCCATCACAATTAAAATTGTCAACCAGGTTTCTGTGCGGAGTCACCGTAATGGTTGCCACAATTGGCGTGGTGCCATTATTGGTGGCGATGAATTCCGGAATATTTCCTATACCACTGGTAGCAAGTCCAATCGATGAATTGTTATTTGTCCAGGTAAAAAATGTAGGAATAGAATTGGTTGCCGTAAAATCAATTCCTACAGTAGAACCATTGCAACTAAATTTATCAGTTACAGCATTCACTGTTGGAAGCATTTTTATGGTAATTGGAAAGAACCTGGGCGATGATGTGCATACTATTCCATTTAACAATAATTCACCTGTAACGGTAATATTGCCTACAGCATCCGATACCCCGGTAACATTCGGTGTAAATGACGGGATATTTCCTGTTCCATTTGCCGGAAGTCCTATGATTGTATTGCTATTGGTCCAGTTATAAACCAACCCTGGGAAATTACCATTGAAAACAATTTCATTCGTTGGAATTTGATCACAAAACTGTGTAATACCAAATGAAGGATCTACAACAGGCAAAGGATTCACCGTTAATGTAAAGGTTATTGGTTCGCTGGAACAACTACCATTTGAGTTGATTACCGTAATTGTTCCACTAATTGGGTTTGAACCTGTATTAATGGTACCCCATGATGGAATGATACCAGTACCGCTGGCCGCGAGGCCTATGGCAGGATTGCTGTTTGTCCAGGTGTAATTTCCATTACCCGGACTGAAAATAATGGGTGCTCCACCCTGGTTTGAGCAAACTGTTATGTTTTCAACTGGATCAATAGAAGGTATTGGGTCAACAATGATGCTGAAATTTCGAATTCCACCCAGGCAACCATTGGCTGACGTTCTCACACTAACATTACTGTTACCGCTACCCGAAGTAGTGAAGGAAGGAATGTTGCCTGATCCGTTGGCAGGAAGACCAATGGCCGGGACGCTGTTGGTCCAGTCGAAAGTAGCGCCGGATACATCGCTGCTGAAATTAATGTCGGCGGTTATTTGTCCCAAACATAGCCTTTGATCGGGAACCGGGTCTAAACCTGGGGTAGGGTTCACCGTTATGGTGAAATTCTTTGGATCGCCCGGGCAAGTAATGTTATTGATATACCTGGGTGTAACCGTAATGGTGGATGTATATGGCGTAGAAGAAACATTGAATACCTGTGATGCTATATTGCCAGTGCCCGATTGAGGTAAACCCAATATATTCCCATTATCCAGCCATGCGTATTGTGTTACCTCAACTCCAGAAAAACTAACGGTAACGGTATTACCGTCACAAACGATTCTGTTGGCAACATTATTCATGATCGGTTTTGGATTAACCGTTATAGTAAAAATCTCGCTGTTGCCCTGGCAGGTGATGCCATCGTTGGTATATGGTTTTACTTGAATGTTAGCAACCATAGGCGTTGAAAGGAATGCATTCGTAGCGGTAAATGCGGGTATATCACCTGTACCATTGGCTGCAAGTCCAATATTTATGTTGTCATTGGTCCAGGTAAATGAAGTGGCAGCTCCTGTAAAGATGATCGGGTCTGTTGTGTTTTCCCTGCAGAAGGTTACATTGTTCATTGCATTTACTTTCGGAGTGTGATTAACCCTGATGGTAAAACTAACCGGTGTCCCGTTGATATTGCCACCATTACCATCCGGAATGGATGGGGTAACGGTTATCGTAGCGGTGATATCTGTAAGGCCCGGATTCTGTGCCAGGAATGACGGGATATCTCCGGTGCCGCTGGCATCTAAGGAAATAGAAGGATCACTGTTGGTCCAGTTATACGTAACACCTGCAGTGCTGCTGCTGAAAACAACCGGGCTGCTGAGTGTTTGTGCACATAGAACCTGGTCGGGGACTGTGTTCATTGTAAAGGCTGCCGGCAAAACGGTTATGGTGAAATTCACCGGGCTTCCAGTGCACGACAAACTGTTTACCGTGTTTACAGGTGTAACGGTAATGTTGGCTATGGCTGGTGCTACTCCTGTATTGATGGCAGTAAAGGAAGGTATATTACCTGTACCACTGGCAGCAAGGCTAATAGATGTATTGTTATTAACCCAGGTATAACTGGTACCAGTACCCGAGAAATTGATAGCGGTAGTTGATGAACCATTATTTACCGATTGATTCGATACAGGGTTTGCAATCGGAGCCTCATTCACCGTTATTATTTGTGAAGCGCTTTGCGGACCACTGCAAGTAATCACAGTATAGCTGATACTGGTCGTTCCTGTACTGTTGGCTGTTACGAGTCCGGTAGTGGGATTTACTGAGGCCACATCATCATTGGCGGATGTCCAGGTGCCACCGGTATTGCCATTGGATGTGTAAGTTATTGTAGTTCCGATGCATAAAGCGGTGGTTCCGGTTACCGTTCCTGGTATGATACCAGGATACAGGTCTGCATTGCTGTCATCACAATCCGTATTGTCCGATACATATCCTGTTGGTACAGAAGATCCGCAGGTAACCGTAGTCGTTACCGAAGGGTTTCCAAATCCATCGCCATCGGTATCTGCATAAAAGCTTGTATTCAATCCTGTTATTGGGCTGCTATTGTTAAAGAACGCACTTACTTCCGCTGCCGAGATGGCCCTGTTAAATATCATTACTTCATCCAGCATACCATGCAACGGGAAATCTAAACTGCCACTTTCAATAGCGGTGCCAATCAACACAGGATTTCCATCATAAGGAATTGTTGAAGTGTAACTGCCTGTTGCAACCAGGTTTCCATCAACATACATTTTCCTGCTATCTGTTGCCTCATCAAGTGTAAAAACGACATGGCGCCATACGCCGGTTGAATTGGGCGAAACCATTTGTACAAAATCACCACATACTGTTGAATTGGAAACCCATGTTGAATAGTTTCCGCCCTGGCTACCAAAATGCCAGGAGTCGTTGTAACAGTTAATTGACTTGGTTATGAAACTACCGTGGCCGGGTTGTGAACTCATGTTTACCCAGGCTGACAAGCTGATGCTTGATGGCCTCAGCAATGCATTGTCGTTGATCCTGATATGACTGGCAATATTTCCAGGGAAGAACATGGCAGCATTTTCATTGCCAAACCTGTCGGCAGTAGGCGTTACTGATCCATTGATGGTTCCGTGCAATCCATTTCCACTAAAGTCTGTTGCATTACCATTTAACGGAAGATATAAAACGAGCCCGTTTATTTTTGTTGTATCTGCCATTCCATCACAATTATTATCCAGGCCATCACAAATTTCGACCGCTCCGGGATACACAGTATTGTTTGTGTCATCGCAATCTGTATTATTTGAAACATACCCGGTTGGTGGGCTGCAGGATAACTGGGAAATGGCCGGGTTTCCGAAACCATCGCCATCTGCGTCGTTATAATAAGTTTGCGTCAATGATATCACTTCGCCATAAGTAGCCTGTACATATAATCTTTTTATAGTTCCGCCACAAGGATCACCAAATAATCCATTGGTCGCTGGGATCGACACACTATTTTGTCCAAGTACAATTCCCTGAACAATGGCCAGGCTATTAGATGCATGGCAGCTACCGATACTGAAATTATTACAACTACCATTTGGATTTCCATAGCTGGCAAAATTAACCGCAGTAAATACTTTGCCTGCAGGTGCAGTTAAAGTAAATGAAAATCCTTCATCGGCTGTACCACATACAACGCCCATATTTGATATAGCGTCTGTATATCCATCACAGTCATTGTCTAATCCATCACAGATTTCCGTTGCTCCCGGATACACAGAAGCATTGTTATCATTACAATCAGCATTATTCAACACATAGCCTGCAGGCTGGGTAAGCGCCAGTTGTGTAACAGCAGGGTTGCCAAAACCATCACCATCCGCATCTGCATAATACGTTTCCATGAAGAATTTAACCAGGCTTACTTTATTGCTGAAGTATTTGACGGTCCAGGATGGTGGCAGGTTCACAGTCCCGAATGTACCGGTGACTCCTGCAGCGGTAAGGATGTCGATGGTAGTTAATGTTTGCGGATCGTATCCATTGATCTCAGTGGCATTTAATGTGCCACTGAGCGTAGCTGTTCCTGTAACAGCCAGCCTGTCGTGGCCCGGGCCTGGTGTGTTGCCTCCAATTTCTATATTCAAAGCTGCCGCACCCTGTGTGTAGTTACCCGCAACCGTTAGTATGCCAGGGCTTGAGCCTGGAGTAACCGTAGCGGCATTGTTTATTATAATATTGCTGCTGAATGTACCATTTCCTTTCAGGGTTTTGGCAGATGCATTCATGAAATCGAATGGGGCGGTGATATTGCCGTTGTTGTTGATCAGGCTGCCATTGAAAATTAATGTGCCAGTAGCTCTTAATTCTGTTCCAGGGTTAATGTTGAGAATGCCACCTATTGTAAAAGCATTCAGTTCCAATGTTGAATTTAATACATTGATCGTACCACTATTGGAAAAGGTAGCCGGTTTTATATAACTCTGATAACTGGTACTAATGACACCGGTAGCATTATTGATAAAATTGCCATCATAAATTCCGACATGATAGATACCACCGGCTGCATCCATATGGATATTTTTATTGTTAATCAAAGTACCGCCATTGGTCATGTTGAATGAGCCGGCACCACAGCATCCCTGGTAGTAAGGATATATACCCATACTGCCATTATTGGTAAGCGATGTTTTTAAAAATGTAGTACTTGAGAATCCAATATAACCTGTATCTGTATTCGAAATAGCGCCACCCGTTATTTCTACAGCATTTCCTACAAACAGGTCGTCTTTTACTAATTTGGTAGCCGGACCGCCGAATCTGCCACTGATAATATTCACATAATTCAGGTCAACATGTGCCTGGTTGAAATCGACAAATGCGGCGCTGAATGCCATGCCACTTAGGGTAGCGCCGGGATTATAATTATTGCTGTTTACCTGGTGATTGCCTTCTGTAAAATAGATGGTACCCGCTCCATTGATGATGGATGAAGGAGATAAGGTTGTTGTTGTAGTTGAGGTGCCCAGCTTTGTCATACAGCCGGCAGCAGTTGTAATGGTTCCGTTTAAGATTGGATTGGTTGTTGGAAAAATATTCAGGGATTTGGCATTGCTTAAGATGGTTCCTGTATTCGTAAAAACGTTATTTCGCAGGTAGATCTCATTATCCCCATATCCGCCCCCGGTAGTTTGATTATTGATCAATGTGCCGTTTACATTGTTATTGAATGTTCCTCCACTAAGTGTTTCATTGTAGATTCCACCGCCTCCTGTTGGAGAAAATATGAACTGGCCGTTGTTTTCGATCGTGCCGTTGGTCATGTTGAAGATTGGCCCAACGCAGCATCCGCCGTAACCTGTTACGAGGTTGATAGTGCCATTGTTAACTATCGTGCCTGCCAATGTGCCTAAAGAAGTTTGGCCAACTCCGAAATGACCGAAAGCGTTCACGGCAATTTGTAATGCAGCCCCACTCAGGGTTCCAGCCCACCATGCATATGAACTGTTTATCTTTTTTATTGCAGGTCCGCTAAATTCCCCTCCATCCTGTACCACTTCAGCGTTGAAATTCACTTCGGGTTGAAGGAAGTTCACCTGTGTGCTGATGTGCGTTCGCACGGCATTGTACTGGCTGTTTATATTATGAATTCCACCTGTAAAATGCACATTGCCTTCTATGACAGATGATGGGGCATAATTAAATGTTCCCCCTGTTGTAATGTTGAATATTTTATTCAGGTTATTAGAAGAAAAGCGCCCATTGTGTGTAGCACTCAACGTTGACGAAATATTGCATGAACCTTCGAGGTTGTTGGTAGTGCCTGCTATGATCTGGCCATCATTGATGAATTGGTTTACTTCAAATGTTACTTTGTCAAATGCAGACTGTACTTGTCCGCCATTGCGGTTATGAAATGTTCCTCCGGAAATAAGCATATTATTTACACCACCACCACTTGCTGTAATGATCATGATGCCATCATTCAGAATGGTTCCTGAATTTGTTCCATCTGTAATGAAAAGTTGTCCGCCTATACAACAACCTCCATATGACTGGCTGAAATTGAAAACCCCCTGGTTGGTTAGTTGTACGGCAATCCTGGCAGCAGAATATACAATGATATCACTGGTCACCAATGCGGTACCCGTGCCTGATAGCAAACCATTTTGATCCATGTACAAGAGGCTACCAGTTCCAACCAACAGGTCTTCCCCGGGTGCATCCACCAGGTTCAGCACGCCATATATATTTAACCTGCCATTTTGTATAGAAATTTCATTTGCATTGATGCTTGAATTACTGATCACGGTTACTTCATGAGTGATGGTAATGGAACTATCAGTTGCCGACGGAATGAACCCGGGTGTTTGTTTCCAATAACAACCATCGAAATATTCCCAGGTGAGGTAAGAGCTCCAGTTTCCGCTCTGCTTACTGCGATAGATGTTTTTTGAAATAGATCCTGGAAATACTGAGTCGTCTGCATCGTCGCAATCGTTATTGCTGCTAACATACCCTACCGGTTGTACGCAGTTTGTGATGCTGGTTACTGAAGCATTTCCAAAGCCATCCCCATCTGCATCGGCATACCATGTTGGTATGGGGTAAATATCCATGGTTACGGATTGGCTAACACTGGCTGGTGCCACGCAATTTGAACTGGTTAGCTTACAGGCAACAATATCATTATCACTTAGGGAACTGCTTGAATAAGTATCACCAGTTCCTACTACCTGGTTATTGAGTTTCCATTCATAGGTAGGATTGCTGCCGCCGTTGGTGGGTGTTGCTGTAAAGGTTACCGGTGTTCCCGAGCAAAGAGATCCTGCAGGGTTAGCACTAATGCTGATTGCAGAAGAACCGGTACGTAGCTCCATCGTAAAATCAGTATAGAGTACTTCCCTGAGATCTTTGTCGCCATTGCTCACGGCAATATAATATTGCTGCCCGATCGTAAGTCCATTCAATGGAACTGTAAACAAGGTAGTATTATACAATTGAATGCAATCATCCAGGATATTGATCGTAGCCGGGTTATTGCAATCGGCTACGGTTCCAAAACGTAAAGTGAGTCGTAAAGCAAATAAGCCAGTTAAATTGGGCCCGCTCACAACGAGGTCGGCTCGGGTAGTCGTTGCCGTGAATTTATACCAAAGATCTTTCAACTGTACATCATCATATTCATACGTAATGGTATTTCCCTGTATTACTTCGTGCGAAGTAATCGATTCACAGGTACTGTTTAGCGTATTGGTACCGAAGGCTGCATCTACCTGTATAGGAGTACAATTGCTTAGTGATATGGCGCCGCATGGCTCATCATTTTCTACTGCAGTCTGGCAAATGGTATAGAAATCATTTGTGCCGCCATTGCTGCCGAAGGTGAATCTGCTGATGGCAATATAATAGGTAGTGCCGATCAGCAGGTTTTTAAGGGGTACTGCTTTTTGATCGGCTACGGTAAAGCCTGCAGCCCTGCATGTTACTTGCGTAAGTGGTCCATTGCAGCTGGATGCGGTGTACACCGCGATGTCGGCCACGTTACTGGTTTTGATCACGTGAGTGGTATGCGTTGCGGTAAATGAATACCAGAAATCTTCCCCGGTACAACCGTTGCCACTATATGTAGCAAATTTGAAATTGCCTGATTGCTCATTACTGCAATTGATGGATAGCGGTAACAAATTGGGCAGATCGATCGCTCCGCAGATTTCATCATGTGGCGGAGGGGTAAGCAGGCAGATAGAAAAAGTAGTGCTTGAAATAATCGTATCTCTTGCGCTTACCTGCAGGTAGTATGTGTTGCCGATGACGAGTTCTGAGTAGCGGGTAATAAGAAACTGGGAATAACTGTTGTCATTTTGAATACGTGTTCCCGGGTTGTTACAATCATTGCTGCTAAACAAGTTTACCGTGCTTCGGAAATCGCCGTCCTGGTCGAGTCTGACTAGATAGGTTGATTGAGTGGCTACAAATTTGTACCATAGATCATTGTTATAATGAGTCTGGCTGGTTGCGTTGCCCGTTGAAGGATTGATGATGGTGGTGACATTCGTGACCAGTCCACTGTTGGTAGCCAGCGATACATCGCCGGGAACCGGGTTCGTACAGGTGAGTGTGCCCGATGGGCCGGCGGTAAGTGTGATGGCATCACAGGGTTCATCATTGGCCGGTGTTAATACACAAATGCTGAAGCTGGTATTCGTTGACGTTATGTATGATGAACTACAAACCCTGATAAAATAAGTGAGTCCAGGTGTTAGTCCAGATAAGGCTAATGATACTGTCGTGTTGTTTCCCCTGCAGCCCAGATTGCCTGCATTCAATGCATTACAACTGCTGCCGCTGTATACCGTTATGGCAGGCTGAAAATCACCATTGCCGGTGGCTTTAACGATATGAGAAGTTCCGGTTGCGGTAAATGAATACCATATATCATTGGTGGCTACATTGCAAACGTTGATGGCGGAATTGAACGTAGCCAGACCAACATCACCATTAATGGCATTGGAACAGGATGATTGACCTGGATTGGAGGGTATTATTTCAGTAGCATCGCAGGGTTCATCTTCTGAATTGTTTACTCTCATAAGACAATGCCTCACAGATCCGTTGTATAAATAATAAAGACCATGAACCAAAAGTTTATTATTTGCCAATAGTTTAATTCCATCAATCAACTGTATTGGTTCTGAAGGTAGTGTAATACTAAAACCTGTACCGGTATTAAAGCTTTGATCAACAGTGCCATCTTCATTAAGCCTTACTATTTTTGTTAGTGGTATTCTGCCTCCAATAATTATCTTACCGCCCGGAAGTGGGATAGCGGAGCCAATAAAACTTTGACTGCCAAAAGCAATTGTATCGGTGAAACTGAAAGAAGGATCCAGGGTCAAATCTGCATTTAAACGAACAATTCCCCTGTAGGTAAGAGCGTTTTGTGTATAGAGGTTATCTCCCCCTATTAAATACATTTTGCCATTCGGCAATCCTATTAAGCTTCTGGCATCATTTTCACCAATGTTAGGTAAAAGGGTTGAAGTAAAAGCTGCATTTAAAGTTCCATCGCTATTCAATATCGCACATCCTGGAATTGGGGTGCCATTATATTCAGTTATAAATGGGCTGTAAATAAATACTCTTCCATCGGGTAATAAGTTTACATGAGTGACATACCCCTCACCAGCGCCGGTACCTACACTAAAAGTAGGATCAAAACTACCATCATTATTTATCCGCATGATGTTTTTTGAGGTATTCGTGCCATGTTTGTTAAATCTGCCTACAAGTATAATTTTCCCATCGGGCTGAAGTACCATATTTTCTCCCAATAAATCAGGTGAAAAAGGGGGGTCATATGAATCCAGATTATTGACGATGGTTGTATTGAAATCGGTATCTAAACTACCATCTGCCAATAGCCTGGTAAATCGGTTTACAATTGTTCCCTGGAAACGTCTAAATTCAGGGCCACATAACAATATTTTCCCATCGGGCTGACAAATAATTTTTGAAATACGTTGAGCATTTTCCTGAATTCCTCCCTGGTTAAATGTGCCATCCACCGTTCCATCGGCGTTTAATCGCATGATCACATTTTTGGTAATATTGTTATATTTTGTAAAACTTCCTGCGATCAGTATTTTGCCATCAGGCTGCACATCCAGCGCCTGTATATAACTATCGGCACCACCATTTACATTTACTCCATCATCATACAGATTAAAACTGGCATCATTTCCACCGCCGCCCTGGGCTCGTAATTCTGTAGCAAATAAAATGAGCAGTGGGATAAAGACGAATAACTTTTTCATACTTGTTTAATTTGTTAGTATTGGTAAATGCAGAAGTTGTAAGATTTATTTTCGATGGGAAGGGAAGCTCTTTACGTAGGTTTGGATGTATAGGTGAGGCCGATGATGGCCAGTTGGTTTTTTAATTGAATCCTCACAAATATGTCGCTTTCCGACCGCCATTTTTATACCTGAATTCCGGTATTTTCTTTTGTGCTAATGCCCGAAAAGTAATTGCAGGCTTCATATACAGCAGGTGAAAGTGTATTTACCTTTGGATTGTTGGCGTAATTATTTCAATTGCTGAAATCTGCATGTTTTGTAAATGTATCATTTGCAGTATACCAGCACAATAGCTAATATTAGGGATAGACGCTGATTACTTTATTTACTTTCTTTATGCAAAACATAAGCCTGTTCACGAGCAGGATTTTAAAATCAAATCTATCATTCGCCCTTGGTTTACCCAATAGGGATAAATACCTATCATATGCCAGATAAAAAGCCCATGTTAACCCCGGTGAAGCGGGAAGATTTTAAAGAAAATTTCAGTGCAGGTGCCCATAAGGGAAATGTGCAGCCACAGGAGTATTTCGCCCCGGTCATACAACAGATCAAAAAGCTTGCGGTAGGAAATTATTTCTGGTTTATAGCTGATGCCGTCAATGGCAGAAGTATTTACCTTGGCGGAATGATCGAAAAGATCGTAGCCATCCCGGAAAATGAATTCTTACAGCATCCGCCGGATCTGTTATTTCGCCGTGGACACCCGGAAGATATGGCCCGGATGTTCGCATTCACCAATCATTGGATATCCTTTTTCATGGGACTTTCGGCCGAGCGCCGGCAACATGTGCGACCCACCATGTATATAAGGATGCTCAATCCCGAGGAGGAATACAAATGGGTAATGGTGCAATATGTTGATCAAATCTTGAATGATGCAGGGCTGATCATTTATGGCTTAACGTTAGTTACCGATATATCACACATAAAGAATGATGGCGTGGCAATGATGAGTATCCTGGATACCTATGATGACAGCTGCCAATTGTTCTTTTGCTCAGATGGAGTAGCCCTGCCTGATACAGATAAGGTATTACCAAAGATCAGCCAGCGGGAGATAGAAGTGTTACGCTACCTGGCTGTGGGATATAGTAGCAAGCAGATCGCTTCCGAATTAAAAATTGCCGTAAAAACAATCGATAATCATAGGCAGAACCTGTTGCGTAAGACGAATACAAAATCGTCGGGGGAATTGGTGGCATTTGGGATTAATATGGGATACATATAAAGGCAAAAGTGGAAAGTCAAAAGCTAAAAGTTGAAGAGCAGGCAAAGATTAAAAGTCCAATGCTAAAAGTTGAAGAAGAGGGCTTCAAATAAAAAGCATTTTCAAGCTTTTTGGTTTTGACCTTTCACTTACAACTTTTTCATAGCCCTTTCACATTTGACTTCTCCAAGTATTCACATCAAACACCTTGAACAGCTTCGGCTTAAAAGTATTCCCAAGTTTTTTGGTTTTGCCTTTTCACTTTTGACTTCCTCAAGTATTCTAATCAAATTACTTGAACCGCTTCGGCCTAAAGACAATTTCATGCTTTCTGGTTTTGACCTTTCACTTACAACCTTTTCTTTGCCCTTTCACTTTTGACATTAGGTGAAAGGCAAATTTGAGAAGTAAAAATTGAAAGTAATAAAGTGGTCATTTTTGAATATAAATTTAACCGTCAAATACATTTAACTGCTTTAAATAAAAGTGTTTTCGCACTTTTTGGTTTTGACTTTCTACTTTTGACTTTCCCAAAAGCTACACCAATCTTTGCTTATGCGCCAACGCAACCGCTTCTCCCAGGGAATGCACATGTAATTTTTCGTAGATCTTTTTTACATGATTGTTCACGGTGAAATAACTAATGCCCATCTGGTCGGCGATCATTTTATAGCTAAGGCCCTGGGAAAGATGTTTAAGGGTTTCTGTTTCCTTGGCGGTTAAACTGTAATCTTCTTTTTGTGGTTGGCTGCTGAAATGCCGCATCACTTTCAACGCAATGGCAGGGCTCATACTGGCGCCTCCATTCATCACTTCCTGTATACTTTGGATGATCTGCATCACCGAAGCATGTTTTAACATATATCCTTCGGCACCGGCCTGTATGGCAGCGAATACTTTTTCATCGTCATCAAAAGCCGTCTGCATGATCACTTTAACCTGCGGGTAAAATTGTTTGATCAAACGCAGCCCTTCCAGGCCATTTGCCAGGGGCATTTCAATGTCCATCAATATGATATCCGGCTTGCAGGCTTCCACATCTTCGCGTATGCTGCTGCAGTTTTCGAAACTGCCGACGAAATTAAATTCCTGCGTAAGCTCTATCAGGGCTTCCAGGCTTTCTCGCCGCTGCGGGTTATCGTCGTATACAAGGATGTTGATCATGTTGTAAAAATATATTTTTTATACCTGTTCGTTATGGCTAATTATAGGTAGTGGGAACTCGCAACTAATCTGCACACCCTGCCCTGTTGCAGTTTGCAAATGGAAACTGCCTTTTAAATCGGTGCATCGTTGCTGTATATTCTGTATTCCATTTCCAGCGGTATGTTGATCCTCTTCAAATCCTTTGCCATTATCCTTTACCGTTAGTAACAACTTTTTGTCTCTCTCACGAATAGTTACCGAGGCCTCCGTAGCGCTACTGTACTTGGCGATATTATTCATTGCTTCCTTAATGATGAGCAGGATGTTCTTTCTTGCCAACGGGTCGGCCAATATCTTATCAATTTGTATATCGATAACATATGTGCAGGTGATCTCCTTTGGTGCGAGTAATTCATTGCCAAAATTCCGGATCCTGGTTTCGATGTTGTTCTGATCGTTGGTTACTGGTTTCATGCTCCATATCACGTCGCCCATGCGAAGCATGAGATCCTTCGTTTGGTTTGTCATCTTGCCAATCATTTCACGGGAGCGTTCAGGCTTTTGCTCCAGCACCTGGTCTGCGAGTTGGCCATAGATCTGGATGCTGCTGAGCGTAGCGCCAATATCATCGTGCAGGTCGCGACTGATCTTATTCCTGATCGCCATTTCTTTCAGCTGCCTTTTATTGTATCGCCTGTTTAGTATGAGCAACACAATCATACTGCCCAAAGCCAATAACGCAATAATGAAGCGTGTATTTGAAAGGGCTTGTTTGTTTTTTGCCTCTTCTGTTTCGAGTTTAGCTGCACGTGTTTCATTGGCTACACTTCCTTTTACGAGGGTACTGATCTGTGTATCGCTGTGTTTGAATAGTCGATTGTCATTGGCCATCTTCATTTCCATGGCTGCGATCAATGCATCATGGTCGCCAAGTTTTTTATACAGGCTGATAGCATCCGTTAAAAATTGTTTTTCAAAAAAGTGATTGATGAAAGGCTTTTGTTTTAATAAAATAAAGCCTTGCTGCAGCAATGCCCTGGCCGAGTCGGGCAAACTCTTGCTGAGGTAGCATGTTGCCAATGCACCATAAGCTACCAGCGATACATCCTCCTGGTTGCTGGCAAGCCCGATGTCGATGGCTTCCCGTTGAAATGGCATGGCTGAATCAATTTGTTTGTTTTTGGCATAAATGAGCCCGAGCATATTATTGGCCACGGCAATGCCCCGGGGCCATGGAATTTCTGAAGCATATTTTTTTGCAGTCAAGGCATTATACCTGGCACTATCGTACATCCCGAGTTTATAATATGCTTCAGCCAGGTTTCCATAAATGTGATGTGGTTTAGAGGCAGAGAGGTATTGTGGAGGAATGGGTGGTTGGCGGGCATAACGAATGCCGTCGATAAAGTATGGAATGCTTTGCCGGATGCTGTCAACATTCATATAAGCCAACCCAAGAAAATTATTTGCAGTAGCGAGTAAAATGCTGTCCTTTAAAGCGGTTGCAATGCGCAGCATGCGTTGGCTTTCCTGAAGGTGCATCATCATTAGTCCGTTGTAATAATAGGTTTCTGACTGGTCTACTGAAAGATAAAAATTAAAGAACGACGGTTTGCGAAGGGGTAGCCTGGCCGAGATCTGGTTGAGCCATACCTGGCCACTGTCGTACATATTCATTTCCATGAACGATTCTGCGATGAAGAAACAGGTTTGGATATAAGCGGTGTCGTTATGTTGTAAGCGGCTGATCTCTTTCCGGGCAGAATCAATGGGATTGAACATAGTAGATTGCGCAGTTACATAGACAGGCAACCATAATAATCCCAGTAAAAAGCGTCTATACCTAATCGACATATACACTAATTTATACATATTCCTGTCGATTACAAAACTTCGTTTAACTATTGGCGTCAGTTTATTCAGGGAGGATTAACTCAGAATAGTTTTTAATTGTTCATACTTTATTAACCAGGTCTCATAAAAAAGGGCTGCATCAAAGCAGCCCTTTTCATATTCTATAGAAAAACCGTAATGTTTATTTGGCCATGCTAAATGGCAGGGTATTGGTGATGCCAAATGTTGTATAGGCCCAGGTGCCTGTGATGGAGGTGCGGGCGCTGTTGATCGTGCCTTTTAATTTAAAGTCATTGTCGCCCTGGTTGCAATTGATATAAATGCTGTCTACACCCGAAACAATAGTATAGGTTCCTTCATATTTCGATACGTTAACGTTTGCGGTATCAGTCATGGCTCCACCCGAAAAACTTACATAGTAGCGGGCTGTTCCATTATCCCTTAAAATGCAGCCATGTTCCCAGGGATTAGAGGCGATGTTGCCTTTGAAAAAACCTCCGTTATTGTTATTGTTGTTGTTTGGAGTTTCAGCATCTTTTTTACAGGCATTAAGGGAAATACAGATTAGCAAAACTGTAATGGCCTGGAATAGCGGGAATGTTTTTGTTGCTTTCATATAGTTTGTTTGTTTGAAGCCACAAATTACCTGCATTCGATCACTGCATCAATACTTAAAATGTAGTAGGGGCGTGTGCTAACAGTTAGGGTTAGTTGCCTTGTTTTAATATGGGGCAAAAAAAATCCCCCACTTTTCAGTGAAGGATTTTTTGTTAGGCATATAATTCAGTTATTAATAATCCCTGTTATATCCGCCGCCACCGCCGCTGCTGCGTCCGCCGCCACTGCTGCGACCACCGCCGCCACCGTAACCACCGCCACTGCTGCGACCACCGCCGCCACCGTAGCCACCGCCACTGCTGCGACCACCGCCGCCGCCGTAACCACCGCCACCGCTGCGTTTTTTGTAACCACCTTCACCTTCCTGGCGAGGTTGTGATTCGTTTACGATCAATTTACGACCCATAACTTCTGTTTCGTTCAGGTTGGCGATTGCAGTACGAGCTGCTTCATCGTCTTCCATTTCTACGAAACCGAAACCTTTGCTGCGGCCGTTCATTTTGTCTTTGAGAATTTTACCACTGGTAACTGTACCATACTGGGTAAAGAGATTGCTGAGATCTTCGTCGGTCATTGTCCAACTAAGATTACCTACATAAATGTTCATTGTAAAAAAACTTTAATAAATGAAATAAAAAAAATGATTTAGCTGTTACAATGAACTGAATCCGACTTCAAAAAAAGCTACTTCAGCCAATAGCAAGAAAACTAAAACCATTAAATACATAATAAAGATAAACAATTCCCTTATACGTAAGCCATTTTTTTAAAATTTAATACCGCTGTTTTAGGGGGCTTGCCAAAACTGATGCAACAAAAAAGCCACCCGGTAGGATGGCTTCTTAATGTGTTGATTATGAGATTATTCGGCAATAACTTCAAATTCAACTTCGGTTTCGTTCCCGTTTCCAAAGTCGATTTTAGCTTTATAAGTGCCTAATTCTTTCACTTCATCAAGGATGCTGATGCGGCGACGATCGATTTCATAACCCTTCTGTTCTTTGATAGCACGAGCGATCTGAACAGAGGTTACGCTTCCGAAAATCTTACCACTGGTACCTGTTTTGGCACCAATTTTCAAAGCGCCATTCTGAAGTACAGCAATAACGCTGTTGATCTCGGCCAGTAATTTGGCTTCTTTTTTGGCTTGCTGCTTCTTTTTTTCTTCCATCATTTTCATGTTGGAAGGGCTTGCTTCAATGGCGAATTTTTGTGGAATCAGGAAGTTACGGCCATAACCGTTCTTTACTGTTACCAGTTCATTCACGCCACCTAAATTGTTTACATCCTGTATTAATATTACCTGCATGATCTTGCATTTTTACCCAATCCGATTGAAGGACTTTCTCCCGATCATCACGGGATTAGGGTGGTGAAAAATTTGTTTATTTCAATAGATCCGTTACGTAAGGAAGGATCGCCATTTGACGGGCTTTCTTTACTGCTTCGCTCACTTTACGCTGGAACTTCAAAGAGTTTCCGGTAATGCGGCGTGGCAATAATTTTCCTTGTTCGTTCAGGAACTTCTTCAGGAATTCGCCATCCTTATAATCAATATAATGGATGCCCATTTTCTTGAAACGGCAATATTTCTTCGGGCGTTTTTCAGCCTTGATCGCCGTGAGGTATTTTATTTCATTTGCTTTTGCCATGATTTATGCCTCCGCTTTTTCTTTTCCTGAATATTGTACACCACTTCTCTTTTTAACATTGTACTCAACGGCGTATTTATCGAGTACAGTGAACATGTGACGCATCGCTGATTCGTCACGCAAAAGTTGAATTTTCAACTTTTCATTGAAGCTGGTTGGCGCTGAATACTCCATAACCCAATACAGACCAGTGGTCTTTTTGGCTACCGGATACGCCAGTGATTTTAGTCCCCAGGGATTCGTGTGCAATACTTCTCCACCGTTTTCTTTAACGAGTGTTTCGTATTTTTTCTGAGCTGCTTTGTATTCTTCCTCAGAAAGCACAGGGGTAAAAATCACCATCAATTCGTAGTTGCTCATTTCCCTGTTTTTTTTGTTTAAATAAATTGGTTAATCCGTTTTTTTGAACGGGCAGCGAAGGTAGGGGAAAAAGATGAGAATAGGGAGGGGTTTGGGGAGAATATTTTGGGGATGCTGAAGGATGGATGCAAGATACCGGATACTGGATACGAGATACTGGATACGAGATACAGGATAGAGGATGTTGGAAATCGAATACTCCCCAATTATTAATTCTTAATTACTAATTATCAATTAATTACTAATTCTCAAGTCGGTAAATCGGGTACCTCCTATGTTCTTTCTCGTAATAAGGGGAGTTTTTATAAATAAAATCCAGGATCCGGTTCGAATCTTTGGCAAAAACGG
>ERZ795056.1033-NODE-1033-length-33167-cov-7.085890_pt1 | contig 33167 bp, 27 predicted proteins | sample MGYA00375140_ERZ795056 | MGnify/ENA primary metagenome ERZ795056 (study PRJEB30185, sample SAMN05720227) | activated sludge metagenome | isolation source: Anaerobic digester | place: USA | collected 2015-03-09 ...
GTTGACGGTGAATATTGGTAACATGTGACCAAATCTATTCTAAAAGATCATGCACATATTAAAGAACAGAGATATGAAAAATAAATATTATATGTGGATAGCATCGGCGCTCCTTTTAATTGCGGGGTGCGCTAAAAATGAGATTGCATACGAGCAACCCACACTTGAAATGGAGGGGCGCAAACTTATGATAACGGCATCCGTACCGAGTGAATCTCCAAAAACCCGTATCAGCCTTGGACATCAAGAAGGTGGACTGGACATTATAATTAAATGGGCGGTAAACGATCAGCTAAAATTCTTCTTTAAACAAGGGAATGTTATTAAAGAGGGAACTCCCGTAACATTAACCCAGGACGCCATTTCCGCTGACGGAAAGAGTGCCTGCTTTACCGTGAATATTCCGGAGGGAATTGATACTCAGAATGCATACACGCTTTATGCTCTTCAAGATATATTAAGTAATGAATATAATGTCTTCGACGAGGCAAATGGTAAGATAAATGTAGCAGTTTTTCCCAGACCGTTTTTAAACGTAGAGGGATTGCCCACACCCATAGCGGGCGAGGTGGAAATTGCTGCCGGAGCCTCAGTCGGTAACATTAACTTCGAGCATTTGGGAACATTCCACTGCCTCACTATTAAGAATAGTTCAGAAGATTCCCTTACTTTTAACAGTCACACCTCTTTAATAGGTGATGGAGGAATAAGTTGGTTTTACGACTACCTGGCCGGAGAACCACTTTTGGCTCCTCTTTATGATCTGATTGGTAAGCAGGTCGTAAATGAGCAGGAAATGTTATTTCCCAATATAAATGTAAGCATTCCTCCTGGAGAAACGGGAAAAAATGCGCAATGGGTAATGCCTAAAGATGTTAATACCCCCGCGGTAAGGTTGAAAATGGCAACTCCGGGAGGGGACATTTATTCCGATAACATTAAGCCTGCCCGTGCTTCCGCCTTGCAGAAAGGTAAGGCGTATCACCTATTTGCCGTGTGGGATGGTACTTCTCTATTCTTTACTGACCATACGCTGACCCCCACGGCCAATCCGCTCAGTTATGTTGCCGAGTATAACATAAATACCGCAGGTGATGGTTTCGTGAACGATTTAACTGCCTGTAATATAAGCGGATACTTTAACTATAACAATGCCGTGACTCAATTCGGCAATATTACAATAGGCGGGCAGCGTTACCACTTGCCCAGCTTTGAAGAGTGGTCCTCCATTGCGCCATCAACTGCTTGGGTTTATTACGGCGTCAATAATTCTTATGATAATCGATCTGAGACTGTAACTGTCGCGGGGAATATTTACACAATGACGAGTGATTTCCGAAATGATTCCGCTAATAAAACCACCTATGCCCTGCGTTACAAGGGCACTCACCTAATATCGGCCTGGAAGTATGAATATTTTGGCTATGGCACCAACAACTGTCATTTAAAAATTACCAGCCGCAGCGTGTACGGACAAACTATAACCGTTGATCAAATCGCTGATGCATCATTCTGGAACACCAACACGGAGAATGATATTGTTCGTTACTTCCCTGCAAGTGGAAATAGTGACGATCCCGGCGATGTGGGGATAGGCGGTGCTTTCTGGTCCTCGACATCCGAAAAAATCATGGGTTTCAGAGACACCTATGCGACTTCGAAGAGTGGAGATAATAATAAAGGGTTTTCCGTACGCCTGTTTACTTCAGGTAATTAAAACTGTACTGAATGAGCCGATAATGCTGATTGGCAATTACGCTCTCCAGCGATAGGACAACAATCCCATTAGTAGAGGCAGCAAACCCTGAAAGTCATAAAACTTTTCGGGTTTAGTGCTTTAGTCCTTCAGACACCCTAGCGGAATGATTTTAACTCCGTCAGGGCGTGTGTAGGCCAGTTCCCCGCCTGTAAGAACGATCAGCATATCCGGTGCTTTCAACGGTGTTTTCTCAATTAGTGTTTTTAATTCCAACAAATGTTCTGCACTTTTCTCGATATCCTTGCTGCCAAGCTTACATTCGATCAATGCATATCTGCCGTCATCCAGGTGAAGTACCGCATCTGCCTCCAGACCATACCTATCATGGTAATACGACAATTTGCCTCCCAGCGCCTGAGAGTAAATTTTCAAATCACGGATACACATACATTCGTAAATAAATCCAAATGTCTTCAAGTCAAGTGCAAGAGTTTGCGGAGAGAGCCCCAAAGCACCTACTGCCATTGAAGGATCCGTAAAACAACGCTTCTTTCCCGTTCTAATCACCGTTTTAGAACGAATAGAAGGATTCCACGCTTCAATATCTTCAATAACAAATAATTTTTCCAAGGCTGACACATAACTATCAAAAGTGGTCATGGAGATCCCTTCCCTCTCAACGGATATATCAGCCAGCATACTTGTCTTTTTAGCTAAAGTACATAGATTCCGTGCATAAGAACGTAAAATCAATCGGGCTAAAGTCGGATCACGATTGACCTTGTCCACTTTGGAAACATCTTCCTGACAAATAATTTCAACATAATCTTTTGCAATCATCAGCTTTACTTCGTCACGCATTCTGTCCAATGAAGCCGGCCATCCACCACGACAAGCCGCGAAAATCAGTTCTTCAACTGTAAGGTCAGAGGTAATACCATCAATATTCAAATCCTTATTATCAAAAAGCTCTTTTAAAGAAATATGGCCGTTCGACTCTAAAGATTCATACAAACTCATCGGATACATGGACATTTGCGAAATTCTACCTGTACCGGTATGCATAATTTCCGCACCGTCTATTACGGTAGAGCCGGTCAGTATAAATTGTCCTTTCAGACCTCTTTCATCAACAGCATGGCGGACAGCATCCCATAATACGGGAGCAACCTGCCATTCATCAATCAATCTCGGAGTTTCCCCTTGAAGCAACAGAGAGGGTTTGGTGCGGGCTGTGGCCAAATATCCTTCGCGCTTATCCGGATCCTGCATTTTGATCACACTCTTTGCCTGCCTTAAAGCTGTCGTGGTCTTTCCGCACCATTTAGGGCCCTTGATCTGAACGGCACCAAAAGCCTCAAGACGTGCCGATAACTGATAATCAGCTGTTCTATTCAAATACCTCATAATAATAAACCTATCATTTTTCGTGTAAAAATAGGTTATTATTTTCTATTTACCAAACGCATTGTGTGTTTTTGAGATGTTTTGCTGTGTGTTTTTGAGGCAATTCGTTGCGGCTTTTTGTGGCAATCCGTTTATAGTAATTTACTGCTTGGAAAAAGTAGAAATTTTTGATGTTTTTACTCGTTTTTCTTTTATAAAAGTGGACAGAACTATTTAAGGGCCTGATTGTCACTGTTTTCACGCCTTTTTCTAACAAATTTCGGTTCCGGTGAAAGTTTTCTCGAATCGAAAGAATTTTTACTGGGCAAATCGCCTTTGTAATAACTCTTCCTACAGTTTTCGGGGTGTCTGTGGGTTTTCCGTGCGCCTGTTTACTTCAGGTAATTGAGAGTGTACTGAATGACCTGATAATGCTGATTGGCAATAACGCTCTCCAGCAATAACCAACAATCCTATTAGTGGAGGCAGCAAACCCTGAAAGTCATAAAACTTTCCGGGTTTGTTGTAATGTGGAGTTATTAGTAATTAGTTCCGAATAAGCGTTTTTATAGTATTGAATTACTAACGCCATAAACACCCCGTACATCATGCTCCGCAACTTCTTGCCGGTCGCTCAAGGCTTTTCACTAAACGTATTGCCATATTAAAAAATTTTCTAACTTCGCCTGTTGAAATTCAATCGTTTTACGAAGACTATTATATTCATTGCAACCGAACCGTACGACTGTGACGATCATAATTAAAAGTACAACTTGAAGGGAACGTGTTGAATTTCAAAAAACCAACATCTAAAACAACAAGAATTATGAAATTCAAACTATGTTTTTTTGCACTTCTCGCTATAATGGCAGCAAGTTGCGAACGCAACATTGATATTCCCGAACCTGGAGAGCATGAGGGAGAGATTGTAACTATCAGGGCATCCATTCCACCTGAAACCCGCGTGACGTATACTGACTCTAACACCCAGGGCAGTGGCGGCACTCTCGCATGGAAGACCGGCGATAAACTCCTGCTGGCCGGATATGATGCTACCGGAGCCTATGTCAACAAATCCACCTTTACCTGGAAAGGAAATGGCGACGAATTTGAAGGAACACCGGTGACAGGCGCTACAACTTACAAAGCCTATTACAAGGTGGAGGGTCTCTCATTAGATGAGAATGGCAATGTGCAGTTGACTAATGAATTCTGGGAGCAGACTCAGCGATATGGCGACAAAACAGGTCATCTTAGTGGCAAACTGCTATTAAGCGACACGGATGCCAATGCTCTCAACCAGACCTTTAACTTAACCTTACAGAGCAGTATCATTAAATTTGCACTTGATTATATTCCGAAGGAGATCGGAGACATTACAAAGTTGATTTGGAAGGTTGAGACAACTACGGGAACCCGATCAGCCATCCTTGATTATATTGACTCAGGGGTTCACTTTGGATTTTATAGAACCGTAACCCTTTACCTTGCTTTTGACCCTACTGTGATTGATATTGCGTCAAATGGGGAGGTGAAAATAACAGTGATTGGTACCGGTGCGGCGTATGAATGGAGTACTACGGTAGCTAACGGGAAGACATACGACCCGGGCAAGCGTTACACCGCTACTGTAAACGGAAGTTGGGTAACCATTCAAAAGCCTCAATTCCGCTATCAAGTCAAAACACCTCAAGATAATAAGTTGTACGAAATTTGGCAAAAGGATAATTCTTCAATCAGTCCAACCAGCCTGACGATTGATTGGGGAGATGGGAACAAATCATACATAAAGAAAAATGCTACGCTTTCGAAGACCATTGCGTCTCATACTTACGCCAACATGGGCACTTATACTATTACCATTCCATCCGACCAGCTTGATTACTCACAGAAACAGATGCTACAACTCGAATTCTTCAATACAAACACCTGTATGGCGGACACATTATTGACATCTATACTTGATCCCCTGCTCAATATGGGAACAACAGATATCTATGGTTGTTTCGCCTTCTGCAAATTCTTAACCACTATTCCGGCAGACATGTTCAAGTATAATAGAGAAGTATCAAACTTTAACCAATGCTTTTTTAGTTGCCATAATCTTAAATTAAGATCGGATATTTTCCCCGATCCGGTTACCAACCCTGACTTATTTGCCGGAAAATGGATGCAATTTTCAACGTGTTTTTACGAAGTAGGCACTAACTACACTATGCCACAAGGTGAAGCCCCAAAGTTATGGTTATTTAACGGAGGCGGGGGTATAACAGGTCCGACAACATGGCCAATTACTAAATGTTTTTATAACGCCAATGTCACCAATTACAGTTCTATTCCGAACCATTGGAAGGGACTATAATTCTTTGAATAGCAAATCTTTCTTACCGATAAGACAACAAAACCCTGAAAGTTTTACGACTTTCAGGGTTTTGTTATGTGGACTGACTCTAGAACCATTTTTTCTTTTTAAAGTACCACAACATCACAAGCACTGCGACCAACATCACTCCCCACACGAAAAAGTAGCCATTTTCTGTTCGAAGCTCGGGCATATTGCTGAAGTTCATTCCATAAACGCCTACAATAAAGGTAAGCGGAATGAAAATAACCGAGAAAATGGTGAGCAATTTCATCGTGTCGTTCAGTTTTGTGCTCATGGCAGAATGATACATGCTGAGTTCGTCGTAAAGCACTTCACGATAATAATCCAGTAAATCCACCGCCTGATTGATATTGTCCTGCAATTCTTTATAGTGCTTCTGATTTTCCTCCTGTATCAATTCGGTATCCAGCTTTACCAGACTGCTTACCATCTCTTTGGCCGGCTTTATGTTTATGCGCAGATCATTTAGTTCGTGCTTAAATGAATTGATGATTTCCAGGGTATCTTTATTGATATTCAGGACAAGTTGCCCTTCCAGCTCTTCCACCTTTTCACCGTAAACACCCAAAATGTAAATGTAATTGTCGATTACCACATCGAGCAGGGCAAAGGCCAGATAGTCGGCTCCGGAAGTGCGGATTTTGGTTGTGTGTTTGCGAATTCTGTCCCGAACCGGATCAAACACATCACCCTCTTCTTCCTGAAATGTAATCAGTATTCTGTCCATCACAATTAGGCTCAGGTTGTCCACACCTATGGTATTCTTTTTATCATCGAATTCCAACATTTTTATAGAGACGAAAAAACCGTTGTCAAATGCTTCGGTTTGCGGGCGGGAAGATGGCTCCATCACATCCGAAAGGATGTAAGCAGGAATGGAAAAAATGGTGGATATATCTCCAATAATCTGCTCGTTGTGCAATCCGTCCACATTGATCCAGGTGATTGAGGAAGAGTCGCGGTATTTGCGAAATTCCTCCATGGAGTGGATTTGAGTTTCGGTAACGTTTTCCGGAGTTATATCGAAAACCGTCATGCGAACTTTGTCCGCTCGTTTCCGTCCGCGAAACTTGAGATCGTAAGGCGAAAGGCCTATGTTTTCTTTCTTTTTGGGTGAAATGTTGGACATACTATTGTATTTTAAGAGAGTTGTTTCACAAAGTTAACTATTCAGCTCCGCTCTTTACACCTTTGAAAATGGAGTTGACAATCTTATTTCCGCTGAAATAATGGATCCCGTAGCCATTTAGCAAGCCATCGCCTTTAAGAGAAGAAGACCAAAAGGCTCCGCACACGGCAGGATGGACCAATTCGGGAAGCGGCAAATTGAGTCCATTGAGCATATAGTGAAGGTGACCTGAAAAGACAATGACATTTACAAAAGAGGTAAGCGCCGACCTTACCGAATCAATATTTGCACCGATATCTCTAAGTAGCGGTATGTGAACACAAAGTACCACCATCTTATCTTTAGGCACATGCATCAAGTCCTGCTTGAGCCACTCCACCTGCGAGGTGGTAAAACCATTTGCATAGGAACTAAAGTCACTTTTGTCCTTGAAGATAATATTCCTCATGTGGATAAAATGCACCTCACCTCTATTCCATGAGTAGTTTATAGGGCCAAAAAACTTCTCGAAATCGCGCTGAAATCCCAAATTGAAGTCTAAATCCTCGATGGGCTGCGTCGTACTGGCGAAGACATCATGATTCCCCATTGTCTGAAAGATAGGAAATCCGATATGGCTCTTTGACATAATACGGCGCATCTCTTTCATAAGCGGAATGCAATTGCGCACGCCTTTGGAATAGACTATATCTCCAAGAGTAATACCGTAAGGGGGCAGCTCTTCACTCTTTTGCGTCTCTTTAATATCCGCAACTGTCTCCGACTCAAAACGGGCAATATGCTTCTCATTGGCGCACTGCGGATCGGCAAGAGCATAGAGCACAAAGTCGTTCTCTATTTCGATGCGCTCAAAGTTGAAGTCATAGATGCTGCGCTCCACCGTGTATTTGTGGTAAAAATCGGGATTTCCATCGGGATTTTCTTCGATCTTGCAGTCTGCGGGGATGGATGCATAGATATAGAAGGTGTTGGATGAGGGTGATTCAATGGAGTAATGACCCTCTTTATCAGTAATGACACAGCTAAAGCCGTCGCTTACGACCATTCCGACGATGGGAGTGCCATCCGTATAAGTGGCATAACCGGAAATTCTTTCATTACCTTTATCCTCTATATCTATGTGAGAATTACTCCCATTGCATGAGAATGCCAGCAGCGCAACTATGAGTATAGGGAATATCTTTTTAAAATTCATTGGGCTGCGCTTTCTCATTTTTGGCCGTTTTCAGCCGTTTTGACTTGCGGAGGGCTTCGGTGATGATATATTCCAGCTGGCCATTGACACTGCGGAATTCATCGGCCGCCCACTTTTCGAGGGAGGCCAATGTTTCCGAATCTATCCTGAGGACAAATGGTTTTTTCTCTTTGGCCATAACATTGTCCTTTATTAGTAAAGTGAGCCGGCATTGACTATAGGAGTCGCGGCTCTATCCGAAGTAAGAACTACCATCAGATTGCTCACCATTGCAGCCTTTTTCTCCTCATCCAGCTCGATGATTTCTTTATCAGAGAGTTGCTGGAGTGCCATCTGAACCATACTCACTGCACCTTCCACGATTTTGTGGCGTGCTGCAACAATGGCTGTTGCCTGCTGACGCTGAAGCATTGCGCTGGCAATTTCCGGAGCATACGCAAGATAACTGATGCGCGCCTCCATGACTTCGATGCCTGCAATGTTCAGGCGATCCTGAAGAGATTTTTCGAGCAGATCGTTAACTTCTTCGCCCCCGCTGCGTAAAGTGATGGCGGCTTCTTCATCCTCGAGATTGTCGTAAGGATAGGAACCTGCAAGATTACGGATTGCGGCCTCGCTCTGTACATCCACAAATTTCACATAATTGTCAACCTCGAAAGAGGCCTTAAATGTGTCCTTGACTCTCCATACCAGTACGATGCCGATCATGATCGGGTTGCCCATCTTATCATTGACCTTAATGGGATCGGCATTGAGATTGCGTGCCCTGAGGGAAACGGTAGTCCTTTTTGTAAAAGGATTGACAAAAAAGAATCCGTTGTCCACGATTGTCCCGACATATTTGCCGAAAAAGAGTACCACTTTGCTCTCATTCGGATTTACAATGGTCAAACCCGATAGAAGAAAGAAAAAGATCGTGGAAACAACGAAAAGCAATCCCCACCAATCACTTCCACCTTTGCTGAGGAATATAGCAGGCACCACTATGCAGACGGCCATGCCAATAATAGAGACGAACAACATCATCCAGCCATTCGAAGGAGAGATGAATTTTTCCTGAACTTGTTTCATTTCTTTAAAAATTTAATATCATTTTGATATCACAAAGATATCTATATTTTTTAAAACTCCAAGAAAAAACCACAAACATTCATTACTCCCCTAAATCTGAATAATCGAAGTCGGGTGTGAAATGTGTACAGACATATTTGTTGCCATATCCATCAGTGGCTTCGATACGGACATCGGCTTCAGGATTTTTAAGAGTATATTTCCATGTACCGTAACTTGAAGTCATATAGTTGGAGCGAGTGCCGGAAACATGCCCACGACCGACTACGCCTATATTGTATCCGATTGCCCACCAATCCTGACTTGAGTCGGCACCTATGACATCACCTGTATAGCGTTTGGCAGGTATCCTTTGCATATCACCGCTGTAAACGCCATCTTCAAAAACCTTCACATTCCAAGCGGAGGAACTGTTGAAAATGGAGGCTACAACATCTCCGGATGTAAGTGGGAACTGAAACTTTTCATATTTCCCGCCTGTTTTGGCATTTCCGCGATACATGCGTATCTGATACTCCTTGGATGCCATTTTACCATTTACACCTTTGTAAATGGAATTGACAATTTTGTTTCCGCTAAAATAATGGATCCCGTAGCCGTTGGGCGAACCGTCCCCATTGAGAACGGAGTGCCACCAGGCTCCGCTGACGGCTGCATGAACCTTTTCAGGAAGTGGCAGATCCGGCTCATTACGCATATAATGAGTATGCCCGGAAAAGACAATGGCATTGTCGAAATCAGATAGCGCAAACCTCACCAGGTGGATATTGCCGTCACTGTTTTTGAGTAGCGGAATATGAACACAAAGCACCACCAGTTTATCTTTTGGAACATACTTCAAATCCTGCCTTAGCCACTCCACCTGAGCCATCGTAAAACCATCCTCATACGAATCATAGACGGTATTGCTCCGGAATATGACATTTCTCATGTGCACGAAATGAACCGTACCTCTATTCCAGGAGAAATTGACGGGACCGAAGATTGACTCGAAATCTCGTTGATAGCCCAAATTGAAATCCTGAGCCACTATGGGTTCGGTTGCACTTGCAAATACATCGTGGTTGCCCATCGTCTGAAACACCGGAAAACCAATATTTCGCGATGACATCACTCTGCGCATTTCAGCCATATAGGGAGCACAGTTGCGTTTTCCCTCAGAATAGACAATATCTCCCAGAGTGACCCCGTAAATGGGCAGGCTCTCACTCTTCTGCGTCTTCAGAATATCCGCAATTGTCTCCGACTCAAAGCGCGCAATGTGAACATTGTCCTTGCATTGCGGATCGGCAAGCGCATAAACCACAAAGTCATTCTCCACAGCCATGCGTTCGAATTTGAAGTCGTATCTGCTCCGATCTGCCGTGTATTTGTGATAAAAATCGGGATTGCCTTCGGAGTTTTCGACTATCTTACAATCTGCCGGAATTGATGCAAATATGTAGAAAGTTTGTGGTGATGGTGACTCAATGCTATAAAAGCCATCTTTATCGGTGATTACTGCACTGAAGCCATCGCTGACGACCATCCCTGCGATAGGGCGGCCATCTGTATACGTGGCATAGCCATAGACACCCTCATCGTCGGTAATATCGTCAACATTGGAGTTGTTGGTGTTACAGGAAAAGGTCAGCAGTACCACTGCGAGTATCGGGAATACCTTTTTAAACTTCATTTGGTTCGTTAGTAAAAAATCTGAGATCACTTTGATATTACAAAGACATCAAAAATTGTAAAATTCCAAACAAAAATAAAAAAATAAAAATGCCCAACCAACAGCCGGGCATTTTTAGTATCTATATATGAAATCAGACTACGCCGTAATCTTTTCCAGCCATTTAACCATACCTGCCATAACTGCCATCGAGATGAGACAGAAGGCGGCGAATACCGCCCAGGTCTCCCACTGACGGGGGAAAGTGTTGAGCATGGTAACACCGAGGGCAATAAAGAGATTGCCTACAGCCGTAGCGGAAAGCCACAGACCCTGGCAAATACCCTGGAGATGACGCGGAGCCACTTTTGTCACAAATGAAATTCCCAGAGGCGAGATAAAGAGCTCAGCCACCGTGAGGAAGAAATAGGTCACGATAAGTACCCACGGACTTGCCTTCATCGATGCCTTCACAGCCTCACTAAGAGCTGCAAACTCGTATCCTGAAGGATAGTGCTTATACATGGCCACAATCATAAGGAAGATATACGAGCAGGCAGCGATGAACATACCGATTGCAATCTTCCTCGGTGTTGATACCGGCTTACCACGGCGTGCAAATGAAGCAAATAGCAACATTAAGATCGGAGTAAGGGTGATCACAAAGAAAGGATTGATACATTGCCATATCTCAGGCGGAATGGCAGCCGTCGAAACAAAGTCACGTGCAAATACTGAAAGTGACTGACCGTTTTGGTGGAACGCGAACCAGAAGAAAACTGCAACACCAAGAACTGCAAAAAGTGCATAAAGACGCTGTCTGATCTCTTTTGCGTTGGCTGCTCTCTCTTCGGGAGTATAGTCCTGAACCTCTTTCTTGTCCTTTTTTACAGGTGTAGGAAGTTTTTTCTTCACTATTAAGAAGATAGTCAGAGAGAGAAGCATTGCAAACACGGAAGCCAAGAATGAATAGTGTACACCTGTGTTGAAGATATTGAGGTACTGATCACAGAATGCAGCATCAACTACGCCTGTATGGCCTACGCTCTCGGCAAGTGTGGCAATGTTTGCGCTGTCAATCTCCGACAGTGCACCGTTGGTGTCAAGAAACTTGTGGCAGAGACGCGGAAGGTCCGCATTGTAGGTGAAACCCTGGAGCTTTAACCAGGCACTGCGCAGCAGCGGAGCAACAAAAGGGGCAACTACACCACCGATGTTGATAAACACGTAGAAAATCTGGAAACCGCTGTCGCGTTTCGATTTGGCCAACGCAAGAGCTTCAGGGCCCTTCTTGGCGGCTTCTTCCTCAAAGTTGTCATACATCTGGCCCACGATAGCCTGAAGGTTTCCTTTGAAAAGTCCGTTACCGAATGCAATCAAAAGTAACGCAAAGCAAGTGAACACGAGAATGGCGTTGACACCTCTGGTCTCTCCGAAAATCGGAATGGAAAGAAGCAAGTAACCTACTGCCATCACTATAAGACCTGAGATAATGGTGCCTTTGTAGTTCTGTAACCTGTCCGCAATCCTACCGCCGGGGAGACTGAAGATGTAGATGATAAAATAGAATACGGCATAAATCCAGCCTGCTACGGAGTCATCTATTCCAAACTTGGAGCAGAGGAAGAGCAGTAGTACCGCGTTCATAATGTAATAACCAAACCTTTCGCCCATATTACTCAACGCAGCAGCTATGAGACCCTTGGGGTGCTCTTTTTTAGCCTTGGCGAGGTAAAACAAGAGGAACGGAATGACAACAATAAGAATGGCTATGAGGATAACCATAGTGCGGTTATGCAGCCATAGATTTGTGAAGAATTGTCCCATAAATAGTTTTTTCGTGATTATTGGTTTGTATTAGTTTAATCAAACAATGCGGCAAAAATATAAAAAAAATCGTATATTTACTTTTTGTTAACTCGAAAAGTCAATTCTTATGAAGAAAATTGTGATTACCGCATTGGCGGCCCTGTTTTTCTGCAGCAGTTACACTATGGCACAAACGCCCAAAAGTGCGACTCCCGACGGATTAGTGATCTATTCTCTTCCCGGCACTTCGATCAATCTCGTGGTTGAGGCCAAAAAAGAAATATTCATTGCAGGGCCATATGCGCAATATGCCCAGAAATATCTTGGCACGGCCGCAAGAACGGAGAATGCAGTTACTTATAGCATGGGGTCCATACACTTTCATCCCTATATAGAAGCGGACGCTACCAGCCGCATTGCAATTAATCTGGCAGGCAAAAACATTGCGGCAGCCAACTTCCTGCAGTTCTGTTCGCAGGGGTTGATTATCGCATCTGACAGCTATACCGGTAAGCCTGAGGCCTGGAGATTCCCCTCCATCGCTGCCAATGACCAATTTGCCGGAAAAGGCGTAGGGGGCAATCTCACCAGTACCACTACAACCCTTTACAAGAGCGTGATGACTGAAAGCGGTTTCCAGAGAGTGGCCGTCGAGCAAAAACAGGTGGTGGAAAAATCCATCGAAAAGAAGGCTGAAGAAATAGCTAACAGTATCTTCAATTTACGCCGCAAACGTGTGGAAATCATAACCGGTGACACTGACGCCATATTCAACGGCGAAGCCCTCGGAGCTGCAATCGAAGAGATAAACCGTCTCGAACAAGAGTATCTGACTCTCTTTTTCGGTATTACCGAGACCTCATTTCAAAAGATGAGTTTCGATGTAGTGCCTAAGGCCGGAAGCGAGAAGCATATCTATGTCGCTTTCCGCATCTCAGAGACTCAAGGACTTCTCCCCGCCTCCAATATGTCCGGAAGGCCGATTATCCTGGAACTAATCCTCGACGAGGGGACAAAGAGCACCACTGTCCAGCAGGCTGCTGCCGCTGCTGCCGGCAGAAGCAGAAGCCAGATGATCTATTACAGAGTGCCCGCTACGGTTACTGCACGTATTCTTGACGGTCAACAGGTGCTACTCCAGACCAGAGTACCCATTTACCAGCTCGGTACGGTACACTCTTTCCCTATAGAGACACTAATCAGTAAATAATCTATCAATTTATTAAATAATTAAACACAAAACAGTATGACACTTTCTCATCTAAAACCCCAGAGAGTGTGGAAACACTTCTACTCCCTCACACAAATTCCCCGCCCATCGAAGCACGAGGGCAAAGCGGTTCAATTCCTTGAGAAATTTGGCAAGGATCGTGGTCTCGAAACCATCAAGGATGAAATTGGTAATGTAATAATTCGCAAGCCTGCTACTCCCGGTATGGAAAACAGGATGGGTATCATTCTGCAGGCACATATAGATATGGTGCCCCAGAAAAACAACGATAAGGTGCACGACTTCAAAAAAGACCCTATCCAGCCCCGCATCGTGAACAAAAAGGATGGCGATTGGTTATATGCCACCGGCACCACTCTCGGAGCTGACAACGGACTCGGTTGCGCTGTGGCAATGGCAGTAATGGAGGCTGACGATCTGGTGCATGGACCTGTAGAGGCGCTCTTCACAGTGGATGAAGAGACCGGAATGACCGGTGCCAGAGGACTCAAACCGGGTATATTGAAGGGTGATATCCTTATAAACCTCGATTCTGAGACCGAAGGCGAGCTCTATGTGGGTTGCGCCGGCGGACTCGATGCTACTGCGGTATTTAAATATAGGGAGAAACCTCTTCCCAAGGGACACGAAGTATTGGCAATCCATGTCAAAGGACTTCGCGGAGGCCACTCCGGCATGGAAATTCACGAAGGTCGCGGCAATGCAAACAAAGTGATGATGCGAGTACTGCTTCCCGCATTGAGGGATCTGAAGGCCAAACTCGTCTCAATAGAGGGCGGTAACCTACGCAACGCTATCCCACGCGAGGCTGTAGCAGTAGTAGCTCTACCTCCTTCAAAAGTCAAAGCACTTCAAGCAATAGTTGATTCGGTTTTAGCTAAGGTTAAGAATGAGTACGCCAACATAGACCCCAATATTGAGATTTTCCTTGAAAAAACTAAAGGAAAGAATATGATGTGCGGTCAAGTGGCTCTCAAGATGGCCAAAGCTGTCTATGCCTGCCCTAACGGAGTTGACAGAATGAGCCTCGAGATGGCAGATCTTGTGGAAACTTCCAACAACCTTGCTATCGTCAAATCAGAAGATGGTCAAATAGTTGTAAAATGTCTGATGCGTGGCTCCATCGACAGCGCAAAAGAGGATCTTAGTGAGGCAATTCGCGCCACATTCGAACTGGCGGGAGCTGAGGTTACACTGTCAGGAGGTTATTCCGGCTGGCAACCCAACATGAAGTCTCCTATTCTTAAAACCATGAAGGAGACCTATTTCAATCTCTTCGGCAAAGCAGCCGAGGTAACGGCTGTTCATGCAGGTCTGGAATGTGGCATCCTCGGAAGTAAATATCCCAACTGGGATATGATTTCCTGTGGCCCCACTATCCTGTCTCCTCACTCTCCCGATGAAAGGGTCTTCATCCCTTCTGTAGATAAATGGTGGAAATTCATGGTTGCGGCACTTGCTGATGCCCCCAAAAAGTAAGATTTGGGGCAAATTTTTGCCAATTCGATAATAATAACTATATTTGCAGCCCTTTCGGAAAATCCGGAAGGGCTTATTTATCTTAAATTCAATTAATTAAAATGTTAAAACAGTACGAAACCGTTTTCATTGCAACTCCCGTTTTATCTGATGCCCAGATGAAGGAAGCGGTTGCCAAGTACGTGACCTTCATCAAGGACAATGGTGGAGAGATTGTGCACCAGGAGGATTGGGGCCTTAGAAAATTGGCTTACCCTATCCAGAAAAAGACTACAGGATTCTATCATCTGATCGAATTCAAGGCAGGTCCCGAGTTTATCGGCAATTTAGAGACTCAGTACAAACGTGATGAGCGTATCATCCGTTTCCATACCGTCTCTATGGACAAACACGCTATCGCATACGCAGAGCGTCGTCGTAATAAAATCAGCGAAGCAACAGCTCCCAAGGCAGAAAAGGTAGAGAAAGTAGGGCATAAGGCAGAGCCTAAAGCAGAGACCAAGGCAGAGGTTGCAGAGGAAGAAACCACAGTTAAAGAATAAGGAGATTACACCATGGCACAACAAGATGACATCCGCTATCTCAATCCACCGACAGTAGATATCAAGAAGAAAAAATATTGCCGTTTCAAAAAAGCCGGCATAAAGTATATCGACTACAAGGACGCTGAGTTCTTGAAGAAATTTCTCAACGAGCAGGGCAAGATACTTCCCCGTCGTATTACCGGTACTTCTCTTAAATACCAGAAGAAAGTAGCACAGGCAATAAAGAGGGCAAGACACATTGCATTGCTCCCGTATGTAACCGATTTATTGAAATAGGAGGAGATTATGGAAATTATTTTGAAGCAGGACGTCCCCAACCTCGGACATAAAGACGATATCGTTACAGTAAAAAACGGATACGCTGCAAATTACCTCATCCCTCGGGGAATGGCTATCATGGCTACACCTTCAGCCAAGAAAGTTCTCGCTGAGAAACTTCGCCAGCGCGCACATAAAGAGGCCAAGATTCGTGAGGATGCTACCCTTCTTGCAAATGCACTTGAAGGACTTACCGTAAAGGTAACCACAAAGGTGAGCTCAAAGGGCAAAGTGTTCGGAAGTGTCAACAATATTCAGATTACCGAAGCCCTCGTTGCTCTCGGCCACGATGTTGACCGCAAGAACGTTACCATAACAGGTACAGACACTATTAAAGAGATAGGCACATATGAAGCAGTGGTAAAATGCTACCGCGACATCAAAGCCACCATCACAGTTGAAGTTGAAGGCGAAGAGGTATAATCTTAATCGCATGACATTTATAAACAAACGGGATGGCCGAATGGTCATCCCGTTTTGTTTATGGGTTTAGTCAGGCAGTGGTTGCTACTTTTTGTAGATATACCATAACAGATATGCAGCAAGGGCCAGGAGCGCAAAGTAGGTCGCCTTGGGAATGAATGCACTCAGGAGCATTACCACGAATAAGAGCCATAAAAGCGTGTAGGCCAACTTTTTCTGTGCAGGGAGATATTGCCATGTGTAAGTAAGACGCTCGCGAAATATCTTGAAACGCTGTTTTAAATTGGGCTTGTCCATACGGGTGTAACTGTCATAAACGGTGTTGTCACCCTTTGCTTTTGACGACCTTGATTTTCTGACTATTACAAATATTTCTCGGTGTACGGGCGTACCGTGGCAATTGGCAAAAAGTGTGATACGCGTCCTGCCTTTGGATCGGTTGAGTTTGTATTTTTTTGAGCCGCTGGGGGGCACAACCGCGCTTGCCGACCTGTATCCATTGTCGATGGTAATCCTTGCAGATTCTGCTTCGGGACATTCCCATGTTACCTCAACAATATCTCCTTCCCTGACAATTCTTCTGCTTACTTTGAATTTCATATCTGATATACGTTTTATTAATCATGCCGCAAAAAGAGTTCCACAAATGGCCGTATTTTTGCATTTTTACACTATAAAATAGTATTTTTAGGGCATGAAACACTTTTTACGCATAATAATTATTGCAGCAATCTTGCTGCCGATCGGACTTCAAGCCGGGGCACAAACCGTTTACTCCGTTGATTATAAGTCCGATGCAGACATTAAGGTCTTTGTATCCGAATATAAGTCTGACGCCGATTTGGTTGTTTATAAGACTGAGTACAAATCTGACGCTACTGGCAACAACGGCATCTGGCATTTTGTCAAATACAAGTCAGACGCCAAAAAGAAAATCTATTTTGTCCAATATAAGTCGGACGCCGACCTTATCATCTATTTCTCCCAATGGAAATCCGATGCCGGCTGGCGAAACAATTCTAAAAAACATCTGATGCAATAGTCATATCATCGGAAAAAGAGCTTCACGGGCCTCTTTTACGACCAACTGCATTTCCGCCTTATATGTTTCGTAGTGCCATTTGATATGGCCGATTTCATATTTATTAGTATCTTTACGCGCTTTAAAACAATATTCAGAAATCAAAGTAAAAATTATTAATAATATCAATTAAAAAATGAAGAAAATCAATTGCTTTATTCCTTTTCAAAATGAAACACAGGTCAAGCTGACGGTTGAAAATATCAAAGCCCAGCAACTGGTGGACAAGATATATCTCCTCTATGCGGGTGAGACTGCATACCACTCTGCAGAGGCGTTGGGATGCAATGTAATCAATGTCCCCTCCATCAACAGCACAGCAGCAGTAAAGGCCATATCAGCTAAGTCAGACAACAAATATTCCCTGATCTATACCAAATACACCTCTTTGAGTTTCGTACTATTTTCGCTCGAGAGAATGGTAAACATCATTGAAGATACAGGTGCAGCCATGGTATATGCGGATCACTTCAAACAGGTGGGTGACTTGCGCTCCAATGCCCCCGTAATCGATTATCAGTTCGGTTCGTTGAGAGATGATTTTGACTTCGGTTCTGTACTATTCTACAGGAGCGATGCAGTTAAAGAGGCAGTTTCCAGGATGAATATCGACTATAAGTTTGCTGCAATGTACGATCTGCGCCTCAAAGTTTCACAAAAAGGCGACCTTGAGCACATAAATGAATATCTCTATTACGATGTCGAAACAGACACCCGCAAATCGGGCGAGAAATTGTTTGACTATGTTGACCCCAAGAACAGGGCTGTACAAATTGAGATGGAACAGGCCTGTACGGAACATCTGAAGGTTATAGGCGGATACTTCAAGCCCAAATTCAGGGATGTGAAATTTGCTGAAGGCAAATTCGAGTATGAGGCCTCAGTTGTTATTCCCTGCAAAAACAGGGTGCGCACCATCAAGGACGCCATCACTTCAGCTCTCAGCCAGAAAACCAACTTCAAATACAATGTAATTGTAGTGGACGACAATTCAGACGATGGTACCGTTGAGATCATAAAGTCATTCAAGGACAATGAAAAACTCATCTACATTGCTCAGGATAAGTCTTATCACGCCATAGGCGGCAACTGGAATGTGGCAATCCACCATCCCAAATGCGGAAAATTTGCCATCCAACTCGACTCCGACGACGTCTATTCGGATGAAAACAGTATTCAGAAGATTGTTGACGCATTTTACGAGCAGAACTGTGCAATGGTTGTAGGCACATATCGTATGACCAATTTCCATATGGAAACCATTCCTCCCGGAATCATCGATCACAGAGAGTGGACCCCCGATAACGGCCGCAACAATGCGCTTCGCATCAACGGCCTGGGAGCACCGAGAGCTTTCTACACACCGATGCTTCGCACCATCAATTTTCCTACGACCAAATATGGCGAGGACTATGCAGTGGGTCTGCGCGTAAGCCGCGAATATCAGATCGGCCGTATCTATGACGTACTATATGTATGCCGTAGATGGGATGACAATTCGGACGCTTCCCTCGATATCGAGAAAGTAAATGCCAATAACCTCTATAAAGACCGTATCCGCACCTGGGAACTTAAAGCCCGCGTTGCAATGAACCGCAAGTAGCGCTATGGCCTCCCTAAAAGAGAGTATAGAACAGATGTTCTCCCGTGAACTTTCGCTCCACGGGAGGGCATTTGTCAATCATCAGGCTCTCTCAGGTATGGAAGTCAAAGAGTTTGACATTGACGGCTATCCTGCCAGACTCCTTTTCAACCCTGCCAGGGAAGCCTCGGTAATGGCAGATATAAGCGAGGAGACCATTCGCAACCGACAATGCTTCCTATGCGAAGAAGGACTCTCTCCTGAGCAGCTCGGCACTGCGTGGCGTAGCCCTGCAACTCAGGAAGAATACATTTTCAGGGTAAATCCCTTCCCAATCTTCGACCTCCATTTCACCATTTCCCTTTCATACCACAAAAGACAGCAAATAGAGGGACATTTCGCCGATATGGCTGCCATCGCCCGTGAATTGCCGGATTATACCATCTTTTACAACGGTCCGATGTGCGGTGCCTCTGCGCCCGATCATCTACATTTCCAGGCCGTCCCTGCCGGAAATATGCCCTCGGAGGTTGTTGCACGCAAGGGAGAGCACCTGAAACCGGTTTACAATTGCATCTCCGGCAGCATAAGTCGTCTTTCCATCTGGTCGGGCGGCACCTATCTGCTCCAAAGTAAGAGCAGGAGCGGTATTGATACTCTTTTTTCACGTCTGATGAGCAGCGCACAAATCGTCGATAGCACAGAGTGGGAACCCCGTGTAAACATTCTCTCCTGGTGGAAGGCAGACACCTATTCCACTTTGGTCTTTTTCCGTAGAGAATCCAGACCCGCCTGCTTTTCAGCAGAAGACCCTAAAGAGCGTATCCTAATCAGTCCGGCTTCAGTGGAAATGGGCGGAGTGGCAATAGTATCATCGCGGGACAGCTTTGACCTGCTCACCGCAGACAAACTCGTGAGTATCATAGAGGAAGTATCATTGGACAAAATATCATCACAAATTATGGAACAGAAACTCAAAAGGACTCAAGAGGAACTTGCTGTAGGCATTTTCTCTGAAGAAGAGATAGAATTCAGCTTCATCACGCCCTATAATGCCGGCGGTAAGGTCTATAAGGGCGACTATCGGGCTTCGGTTAAAGATGGCAAAGTGCTCTTCGACGGAACTCTCCACGACAGTATCATTTTCTCCTCAAACGAGGAAAATGCCCGCTTCAAGCTCAAGGATGTCACCATCGGCGTCAATTTCCACTGGGAGAGAAAGGAAGATCAGATTTTCGCCGGCAACCTCAAACTAATTGTGGAAAAAGGCAGGGTGACCGCTATCAATCTCATCGGCATCGAAGACTACCTTATCAGCGAGATCTCCTCCGAAATGAGCGCCACCTCTTCAAAACAGCTGCTTAAAGCACATGCTGTCATCTCCCGCTCCTGGACACTTGCACAGATAGTCAAGAATAAGGAAATAACTGCTTCAGCGCAAGAGTATTCCGCATGTACCGAAACGGAAGAGGAGCTGATAAAGTGGTATGATCGTGAGGATCACACCAATTTTGATGTTTGTGCGGATGACCATTGCCAGCGCTATCAGGGGCTCACCCGAGCCTCCACACAGGCCGTGAGAGAGGTTATCGAGGAAACCTGGGGCGAGGTATTAACCTATGAGGGTAAAATCTGCGATGCACGTTTCTCCAAGTGCTGCGGCGGAGTCTTTGAAGAGTTTCCTTACTGCTGGGAAGATAAGGATATGCCCTATCTCCGCAAGCAGCTTGACAACAAGAGCGGGGACCCCATACCAGACCTCACCATTGAGGAGAATGCACGCGAATGGATATACGGCTCACCGGAAGCCTTCTGCAACACCACCGACCAACGTATCCTCTCTCAGGTACTCAACACTTACGACCAGGAGACACTAAACTTTTTCCGTTGGAAGGAGATATACTCCCAGAAAGAGCTCTCCGATCTGATTAAGAGTCGTTCAGGAGTGGACTACGGTGAGATCCTCGACCTAATCCCCGTTGCCAGAGGTACTTCGGCTCGCCTATGGAAACTCAAAATAGTAGGTTCAAAGCGCTCCCGAACCATCGGCAAGGAACTGGAGATCCGCAGGACTCTCTCTCCTTCCCACCTCTACAGCTCAGCTTTCGTGGTGGAAAAAGAGGGTGTAACAGCATCCGGCGCTCCTGCATCATTTACACTCATCGGAGCAGGATGGGGACACGGCGTAGGACTCTGCCAGATTGGCGCAGCCGTAATGGGTGACCTTGGATATGACTACCGCGAAATCCTTCTTCACTATTTCCACGGAGCATCTATCGACAAACAATATTAAAACCATAAAACTTATGAAAAAACAAACCGGAAAAAGATCTCCGTGGGCTTGGGTCCCCACGCTGTACTTTGCACAGGGTCTGCCCTACGTTGCGGTTATGACTCTGGCTGTTGTCATGTTCAAGGACCTGGGGCTCGACAATGATAAAATTGCTCTGTACACCAGTTGGCTCTACCTGCCGTGGGTAATAAAGCCTATCTGGAGCCCAATCATCGATTTGATCAAAACCAAACGAATGTGGGTTATCCTGATGCAGACATTCGTGTCGGTTGCATTTGCAGGTATTGCCTTTTCAATCCCCACCACTTTCTTCCTGCAAACCTGTCTGGCATTTTTCTGGCTGATGGCATTCAGCAGTGCAACCCACGACATCGCTGCTGACGGATTTTATATGCTCGGCCTATCGGAAGGCGACCAGGCCCTGTTTGTCGGCATTCGTAACACCGCATACAGACTCGCCACTATTTTTGTGGAGGGCGGACTCGTGGTCCTTGTCGGTTTTTTGGCAAAAGGATCGATTGTTCCCGGATGGAAAGGAAACTATGTGGTAACCTGGAGCGCCTGCTTCTTCCTGCTGGCAGCCATCTTTCTCGGACTCACCATATGGCACTCGATCGCTCTACCCAAACCTACAAGTGATGTTTCAAGAGAGAACATCACCTTCAAGCAATTAATGAGGGATTTCGTAATGACATTTGTCGATTTCTTTAAGAAAAATGACATCGGCCTTGCCCTGTTCTTTATCCTAACCTACCGACTCGGAGAGAGTCAACTGTTGAAGCTTGCCATTCCATTTATGAAGGATCCCATCGACGCAGGCGGTCTCGGACTTGGTAATGAACATATCGGTATGATTAAGGGTACCGTAGGCGTTATTGCACTGCTTGTTGGTGGCATCATAGGCGGCATTTGTATCTCCAAAGGAGGCCTTAAGAAGTGGATAATCCCCATGGCACTGGCAATAAACATCCCCGACGCTTTTTATGTCTATCTTGCCTATGCTCAACCTGAAAACATCTGGGCGATTATCGGATGCGTTGCAGGAGAGCAATTAGGCTACGGATTTGGGTTCACTGCCTTCACCCTCTATCTGGTATATATTGCCCGGGGTGCATTCAAAACAGCTCACTATTCCATCGGGACCGGTCTTATGGCGCTCGGTATGATGATCCCCGGTATGTTTGCAGGTAAAATCCAAATGGCAATGGGCTATCCCATGTTCTTTATCTTTGTCTGTATCTGCACTCTTCCGGGCATCCTCGCTTCGATTCTTGTAATGAGGCGCTTACCTGCAAGTTTTGGTATAAAAACCAAAGAAGTGGCAGAATAACTCACTTTATCCGAACATTAAAAATAACAATCATGAAAAAAAATATCATACTCTTTGCAGTAGTACTTGTGACGCTTTGCTCTTGCAACAACGCCAGTAACGCAGGCAATCCCAAAAATCCCGCGACAGGCGATGCAATTGTAAAAAGCGGACTGGAAGTGCTCGTCAAAAATGATTTTGAACCCCTCAAGGGCAAAAAAATCGGTCTTCTGACCAATCCCAGCGGTGTTGACCGCAACCTAAACTCCACAATCGACATTCTTTTCAATGCCGAAGGAGTGGAACTGGTGAAGCTCTTCGCTCCCGAACACGGCGTACGGGGTGACATCTATGCGGGCGGACATGCTGACGATGAAGTTGATGGGAAAACAGGTCTGCCTGTATTGTCCATCTACGGTAAAACCCTAAAACCTACTCCCGAAATGCTTGAGGGTCTCGATGCCGTGGTATATGATATCCAGGATGTAGGCGCACGTTCATACACCTTCATCAGTGCTCTCGGTCTAATGATGCGTTCCTGTGCAGAAAACGATGTAGAAGTCATCGTTCTTGACAGACCCAATCCTCTCGGAGGCCTCAAGGTGGAGGGCAACTATGTTGAACCCGGATTTTTCTCCTATATAAGCGAATTCAAGATTCCCTATGTCTATGGGCTTACAGTCGGCGAATTTGCCCGCCTTATCAATGAGGAAGGCCTCAACACCGGCCAAAGAGGTGAAGACGAGCATGTTACTTGCAAACTAACGGTCGTGCCCATGGAGGGTTGGAGCCGCGATATGACATACGATAAAACCGGACTTCCCTGGATTCTCCCTTCGCCGCAGGTGCCTCAGGCACAGAATGCAATCGGTTATCCTTGTGCAGGCATTGTAGGAGACTTTTCAGGCCACTATCTCAATATCGGTGTAGGCTACACCCTTCCCTTCCTGACATTTGCTGCAGAATGGGTCGATGCCGATGACCTCAAAACAGAACTCGACAGTTACAACATCCCCGGAGTAGCCTGGCGCACCATCCACTACAAACCCTTCTTTGGCTCAAGTCAGGGGAAACTCCTCCACGGTGTACAATATTTCTTCACAGATTACGACATAGCCCCATTGACACTGATCAACTTTTATGTGATGCAGGCTATACACCAACTCTATCCCGATCACAATCCCTATGAGGGAGGAAAAAACAGGACCACCGACATCGTATGCGGTACAGACCATATCCGCCTAACATTCGGTAAAAATTTCCTCGTATCCGATATTATTGAATACTGGAATAAGGACGTGGAGCATTTTAGGGAGCTCTCAAAAAAATATTATCTCTACGAATAGGGGTAGTGCTGAAGGATTTTGAAAAAAGTAATTGCATTATATTTCAGCCCTACGGGCGGGACCGCAAAGGTGATCAGAAGTATGGCCCGATCATTTGCATCCGCAATGGGCTGTGATTTTGCTGAAATGGATGTTACACTGCCTGAAAAAAGGGAAAGTGCTCCCCTATTTGGAGTTGATGATGTGGTATTCTTCGGGGTTCCAACTTATATCGGCAGAGTTCCCAATCTGATTCGGCCCTTTTTCGTCTCTATCAAAGGTGGAGGAGCTCTTGGGATACCCGTCGTCACTTATGGCAACAGAGCGTATGATGATGCTTTGGTAGAATTGAGGGATATTATGGAAGAAAACGGTTTTAAAACCGTCGCTGCGGCAGCTTTTCCGGCAGAACACTCCTTTTCCACCACTCTCGCGGGAGGCCGTCCGAATGAAAAAGATCTGCAATTAGCAAAGGATTTTGCGAGAAAAATAGCAGAAATTATTACAAATAATCCCCACTCTATCTGTGGCGACCATACTCCAGTAGCCGTACCCGGCAATCCTGCTCCCTATTCCTATTACAAGGCCGTAATCAGCGACAACAAAAGCATAGACATACGCAAAGTCAAGCCCATGACAGATCCTGAGAAATGCACAAAATGCGGACTTTGTGCCCTACTCTGCCCTATGGGCTCGATAAACATTTCTGACCCATCCATAACTAATGGAATATGCATTAAATGCGGCGCCTGCATAAAAAAATGCCCCCGAGGTGCCAAATCAATCACCGACCCGGATTATCTGGAACACAAACGGCTCCTCGAAGAAGAATACGGAAATGTTATAAAAAAAGCGGAGCTTTTTTACACTACTTAATAATTACTTCATCGGTAAAGATGTAGGCGTTGCCGCCGGCGCCGAGATGCCATTTGGGTATTTTACCGTAATTCTTTGCAAACACCTTGATGTAGCGTGCTTCGACGCCCTCACTTTTGTCACCGTAATCATCCAGGAGGGTTATCTTTAGATCGTGAATCTGAGGCGTGTAGTCATCATCAGCCACATTGTGGCCTACTCTGCCGGCAAATCGGTATGTGACCCCATCCATTGATGTATAAAATTCCACATACCGGGGCATCCATATCCAGGATTTGATATCCTGTAGAAAACCTGCAGCGAGCTGTGTCACATTTCGTGGCTTTTTCAGGTCTATGATAGCTTCAAAATCCTTTCTCTGGTAGCCTTGCCAACCACCCAGACGGAAATTTACACTTCCGCGGATACCATCCACCAAACCAAGGTCTCCTCCGGCGAAATATTGTCTGCTGTATTTCTCTTTAATTGTGACATTGTAGGTAGAACTTATCTTTCTGACCACCGATTCGGTGATATGGCTGCGAAGCCAGGAGTCATTTTCACAATAACAGCGAATGCGCGAGGATTCCGACAGAGTAAAAGGTCCCGTATAGAGTTTGAAATCACCGCTTCCGGTGCTTGTCTTTTCCCCGTCAAGAGGCTCCACGCTATACCAGATGCGGTAATCGGGATACAATGCGCCGAGACTTACCTCAACACTCTTCAGAAACATCGGATTGGAAACATTCACCCAGGGATTTTCCACAAAGTCCCCTTCAATGGCCGAGATCGGTCTTACAGATGGGTCAAAGCCAAACTCTTCATCAGGTTCCTCACTCATTTCAAACTCGAATTCCACTCCTGAGAAAATATCATCGTAAATGATATATGAATATGGATAATCTAAACCATCTCTTTTCATTCCACTCACATAAAAATTCTCATAAGAGACATCGGGAGCCAAAAGGGTAAAGTCAGTACCATCTTCGAGATGTATGACGGCTCTCTCAAATAGAGGTGTTCCCAGCACATATTGGTCACTGCCGGGAAGCACGGGGTAAAATCCCAAAGCGCTGAAAACATACCAGGCTGACATTTGGCCGCAATCTTCGTTGCCGCAAAGTCCGTCGGGTTCCGCGGTAAAAAGTTCGGTCATTATCTTATGGGCTATTTCCTGAGTCTTCCAGGGCTTGCCTGCATAAGAGTAAAGATATGCTATATGGTGGCTGGGCTCATTTCCCTGGACATATTGCCCGATAAGTCCGGTCATATCTGCCGAATTCCATCCGGAAATCTCCGTCGAGGCACTAAAAAGGTCATCCAAACGTTTGTCAAAAGCCTCTTCACCGCCGAAAAGATTCATAAGCCCCGAAACATCCTGCGGCACATGGAATGTGTATTGCCAGGAATTGGCTTCGGTATAGTGAACATTTACCTCATTCGGATCGAATGGAGTGAGCCAGATACCGTTGATACGGGGACGCATAAATCCCGTTGAGGGATCGTAAATATTGCGGTAATACTTTGCGCGGCGGATATAGTCATTGTAAATGGTGTCACGCCCGAGAAGATATGCCATCTGCGCAATACACCAGTCGTCAACCGCATATTCGAGTGTCTTGGAGACAGATTCGTGCTCTTTTTCAGCCAGGACAAGACCATTGTTGATGTAAACGTCTATCCCGAATTCAGCTTTGCGCGAACTCTCCACCATGGCATCCAAAGCCGCATCTGCATCAAATCCCCCTATACCTTTGACGAAAGCATCTACAATCACCGGTACCGAATGGTATCCTATCATACAGTTGGTCTCATTGCCGGCCAGTTCCCATATCGGAAGTTTGCCGCACTCGTCGTATATGGAGAGAAAAGAACGGATGAAGTCCGTCGTGCGCTCCCTTTCAATGATGGTCAGCAAAGGATGCAGAGACCTGAATGTATCCCAGAGGGAGAATACCGTATAGCGGTCATAACCTTTGGCCTTATGTACCTTGCGATCCATTCCGCGATATTCGCCGTTTACATCGGAATAGAGATTCGGCGCAATGGCGGTATGATAAAGCGCCGTATAGAACACCTCCATCAGATCATGGTCACCTTCAACTTCAATCTTTGAAAGATATTCATTCCAGGCCTTATCTGCCTTGTACTTGACCTCCCCAAAATGCCACCTTTTTATTTCAGAACAGACATTTGCGCGAGCATTCTCTACCGAAACCGAGGAAATGCCCACCTTTACATAGAGGTCCCTGCTGAAAAACCATTTCTTGAAGGTAAGCAGTGCCTTTGCCCCATATCCCTCTCCCCCAACAATCTGCGCAAGCTTGATCGGACGATTGAATTCCATGTAAAAATAGAGGTCCTGATCCTTAGCCCAGGATTGGCTCCTGCGCCTGCCGCTGATGGCATTATATCCCTCCTGTTTTATATAGGAATCCAGTACCTTGTCCCTATGCTCGAGATCTATCACCAGCTGCGGTTCGACTCCCTTTGGAAACATATATTTGTGCATCGCAGAGCGCCTGCCGACACTCAGGTCGGCCTGTACTCCCCAGCGCTGCAGATAGACTCCGTAATAGCCCGGAGAGGCCTTTTCGTCCGAGTGGTCGAATGGAGACTCATAGTATTCGTTAAAGATATAATCCTGCGGAAAATCCTCCATCTCACGTCCTGCCTCCTCCTCCATCGCCGTCACGAAACCCAAATAATCGACTACCGGCATCACCAGCAGATCGCAATAATCAGCGCATCCCGTTCCGCTCAAGTGCGTATGGGAAAAACCCCAGATGGTGCTATCCGAATAGTGATAGCCCGAGCAACCATCCCAGTTGTCGGTACGCGTATCGGGGCTAAGCTGGATCATGCCGAAAGGGTATGCCGCACCGGGAAACGTATGCCCGTGGAAATCCGTCCCGACAAAGGGATTCACATATTTTGTATATGAAATCTTGCCAAGGTTAAATATCCCCGCGGTACTTCCCAGCGGTATCAATATCGACAACACTGCTATGAAAAATCTGCGCATAAATATTTATATTGATTACAAAACTTCTTCAAGTACGGAGAGCCGGATACTGTTGGAACCTTTTATAAAGATGGAAACTCCTTCGGGACGCTTCTTTTCAAAGTGCTCCTTGAGCTGCTCCACATTGTTAAACAACTGCACCCTATCGGGTTTGAGTTCGGCTGCAGCCTTGGCAAACTCCCTCCCCACCAGCACTATCTTCTCCAAAGACCTCTGACGCCGGAGTAGTTCCACTATCCGCTTGTGCTCTTCCAAGGAGTCATCACCCAGCTCCAGCATATCTCCGAGAATTACCCATTTGTGCTCCAAAGGCAGCTGCAGGAAATTATCCAGTGAGGCGCGCATGCTTGTGGGATTAGCATTGTAAGCATCCAGGATCAGGATGTTGTAGGGGGTTTGGAGCATCTGCGAACGATGGTTGGAGGGAGAGTAGCTCTCTATGGCCTTGCAGATATCGCTGAAGGGTACTTCAAAGTATTCTCCTATGGAGACTGCCGCCAACACATTATCCACATTGTAAGTACCGATCATATTGGTATCTATTATCCGGTCATACACCTTGAGGCTAAGATAGGGTGAATCCTCCTCTTTTCCTATCAGAGAGACCTCATAGCAGGTGATACCATATTTACGAGTCACTACTCCGGGACGATTCGCAAGCATTCCCTTGAGATCTTCATTTTCTTCATTGAAAAAGATGGTTCCGCCATTCTGCCTCAAATAGTCATAGAGTTCCCCTTTTGTCCTCTTGACTCCCTCAAATGAGCCGAATCCGAGCAGGTGTGCTTTACCCACATTGGTCACGATACCGCAAGTGGGCTCGGCAAGCTTTACAAGTGCGGCTATTTCACCCGGAGCGCTCGCTCCCATCTCGACTATGGCTATTTCCGTCTTCTCGTTGATGTTCAGCAGCGTCAAGGGTACGCCGATATGGTTGTTCAGATTGCCTTCGGTGGCCATAGTCCTGTATTTCTGCGAAAGTACCGCGTCAATGAGTTCCTTCGTAGTCGTCTTGCCGTTGGTTCCGGTAATCGCCAGCACCGGAATATTGAAGTGAGTTCGATGATAGTGTGCCAGCTTCTGAAGGGTAACAAGCACGTTCTCCACCAGGATGCAATTTCCTTTGCCGACTCCCGGAGAGACGCCATCGAGTGTTGCTCTGTCCACTATCGCACATTTTGCCCCCTGTTCAAGCGCCTGAAGCGCGAAATCGTTACCATCGAAACGATCGCCCTTTAGGGCAAAAAACATGGATCCGGGGGTTATTTTGCGACTATCCGTGGTAACGGAGCCGCATTTTTTATACAATTTATAGAGTTCATCAAGTGTAATCATAATAAATTCCCTCCTTAATTGTTATTTTCTGCCCGTGGAACCGAATCCGCCGGCACCTCGTCCGGTATCTCCCAAAACATCCACCTCCTCCCACTCCACTTTTTCATGACGGGAGATCACCATCTGTGCAATACGTTCTCCCGGGTTGATGGTAAAGGGGTCGGGAGAGAGATTTACCAGCAGCACATTGATTTCGCCACGATAGTCGGCATCTATGGTGCCGGGACTGTTTGTGACCGAAATACCATGTTTCGCGGCCAGGCCGCTGCGGGGTCTTATCTGTGCCTCATAGCCTTCCGGAAGCTCGATGAAGAGTCCCGTAGGAATCATTGCACGGCAAAGCGAGCCCAGTGTCACAGGCTCGGAGATATTTGCCCGCAAATCCATTCCTGCGGAATATGGGGTGGCATATTGGGGAACCTCGAATGCAGATTTATTGACTATTCTGACTTTCATATAGCGGGGGTGTTTTTCTTTTTTCTTTCAAAAATGACCATGGCGGCGATCAATGCCGGATAGAGCAATACAAGCAATGCGTGAACTATGAGTTTAGGCCAAAGAGACATTTCCGGCAGGAGTGTGCTAAGAGCGTAAATTGCCAGGGCAATGGCTATCAAGAGGAAAATGCGACCCCACCTGTAAGGGATATAGTAATGTTTGCGGCCCAGCAGGGTGCTGATGAGCAGCATCACCGCATAACTTGCAAGGTGCCCCCATGCTGCAGCATGGTAGGAATATATCGGCATAAATATCACATTTACCGCAATGGTGACGGCAAGGCCGGCCAGGGCGACATAGATGGCATAGCGCGTCTTTCCGGCCAACTTATACCACATATCTACATTGAAAAGCATTCCAAGCACAACATATGCCATCAGCATGATAGGAGCAATCGAAAGCCCCACTCTGAAATCCTTGCCTAGTATGAGTCCTATTTCATCCATGAAGAGCATTATGGCCAGAAAACCAAACATACAGAAGGCAACGAACCATTGCATCACGTCAGCATAGACTTTCTTACTGTCACTCTCCCTCTGCTTCTGGAAGAAAAACGGCTCCGCCGCATACCTGAACATCTGGATAAAGAGCGACATTATCACTGCAATCTTGACTCCTGCCTGATAAACACCAAGATCTGCTCTCCATGTGAGGGGATCTGCGTTGAGAAAACGCATCAATATCCTGTCAAGGAAATCATTCATCACTCCGGGAAGACCGGCAATCATAAGCGGGATGGAATATGCAAGCAACGGTTTCCACAACTTGCGATCTATACGCAATCTCAGATGCATCAAGTCCGGCAAAAGCATTACAACAGCAAATATGCAACTGATGAAAATGGCGAATATCGCATAAGTAAAGTCGGGAGTGGCACTCACAAAATTGAGCAGCCAGTGATTGGGATTTGCCGCAAAACGAGCCGGCATCACCAAATAAAGGATAAGATTGACACCAACCTCGGTGAATATCTTGAGAGTCTTGATAATGGCAAACCTCAATGCCTTGTGCTCATATCTGAGCTTTGCGAAAATAATCGAAGTGGAACAGTCGATGGCAAGGATGGCAGCCACATAGATTATGATATTGGAAAAGCCTTCATACCCCAGTCCTGAGGCTATATCGCCCGCAAAAATGGAAATACCTATGAAAAAGAGGAGTGAAAGAAGGCCGACAATGACAAATGCCGTAGAAAAGACAGAGCGCTTGTCAACCCCTTCCCTGCTGGCAAAACGGAAACAACCCGTCTCCAGACCAAGCACAAGCACCACCTGAAGAATGGCAATATAGGCCATGAACTCTGTCACCACTCCATAATCCGACTGGACCAAAACCCTGGTGTAGAGTGGAACCAGCAGGAAATTGACTATTCTGGCCAATATCGTGCTCAGCCCGTAAATCGCCGTTTCGCCCGCAAGCTGTTTCAATGGATTCGCCATCTGACAACAATAAATAATTAGCAAACTTACAAAAAAATCGCTAATTTTGGGATTCAAAAACCCATAAAGATCATGCAAAAGAGATTATTACTACTTTTCTGCGCAGTAGCGCTGATTATAGCCGGCTGTAAGGGCGGCAACAAATCCGGAAACGACGCTTCAGAGGAGATTCAATCTTTGACCACCCTCTCCGAAGCTGAAACGGACGACACAATTGACAATCAAGATGACATGAACAGAGAAGAAACCAAGCTGCAGGAGGGCGACGATGCTGCAGCAATCAAAGTAAAGTTCCCCGAGGAGCCGATCTACGCTATCAAAACCACAAAAGGCACAATAAAGGTAAAGCTCTATAAGGAGACGCCGATACACCGTGACAACTTTGTCAAACTGGTAAATAAGCATTTCTACGACGACATCCTTTTCCACAGAGTCATAAATAACTTCATGATTCAGGTGGGCGACCCAAACACCAAGGATTCGACAAAGTTTGACAGAATAGGTATGGGCGGTCCCGGGTATACCATTCCCAACGAGATATCCCAGTGTGTTAAAGCCGGCAAGAGCCACAAAAAGGGAGCATTGGCAGCAGCAAGACGCGGTGATGCCGTCAATCCCGGCAAAGAATCGAGCGGATCGCAGTTTTACATAGTACAAAGTGAGGAGGGCTGCAAACACCTTGACGGTGAATATACCATCTTCGGAGAAACCATTGAAGGACTCGACGTCATTGACAAGATTGCCTCTGTGAAGACCGGCAAAGGCGACCGTCCCATCAATGATATCTCCATCATTTCCATCACGCTCGTAAACAAATGATGGATTTCCTCGAGCTTGTAAAAAAGAGCCGCAGTTATCGCCGTTTCCATCAGGAAAAGCCGGTAAAAAGGGAACATTTGCTGAAAATGGTGGAGGCTGCACGCTTTTCACCCTCCGCACGCAATGTTCAGCCCCTCAAATATGCTCTTTACTCCACACCGGAGCAGTGTAAAGCCATCTTCCCTACCCTGGCTTGGGCGGGCTATTTGACCGATTGGGATGGTCCGAGCGAAGGAGAACGTCCCTCCGCCTATATCATCCAACTTCACGACACCACCATCTCTGACAGATATTCCTGCGACCACGGTATAACCGCACAGAGCATTTTGTTGCAAGCGGTGGAGCTGGGATACGGTGGCTGCATCATTGGCGCTGTAAAACGCGACGAACTTTCAGATCTGCTGCATCTGCCCGATCATCTGAAGATCATCAATGTCCTCGCTCTCGGAGTACCGAGGGAAAAGGTCGTAGTAGATGATATGGAAGAGGGGGATTACAAATATTGGAGAGAACCTGATGGCACGCACCACGTGCCAAAAAGGACCCTCGACGAACTTATTTTTACACCAAAGAAGAGAGATTAAACCCTATGAGATTCACTTTTAGACTTCTGCCACTGATTTTGGCTGCCTTCATGGCATTTTCCTGTGCTCCCAAGCAGAAAGGACCCGATCCGCGCAACCCTTACGGACTTGAAATCATCAACACATACGAGGGATACCTCGAGAGCGTGGCTGCCGATCCCGACATGGAATTGGTGGATCTGAGTACCTTCATTCCGGGCGTGGTGCTGGATATCCGTTATGCTACTGAAAACAATTTCACCGGCACGCAGATTTATACCAGTCCTGAAGCATACGCACGCCGTCCGGTGGCTGAAGCGCTGCTTGCCATTCAGGAAGAACTTGCCACACGCGGACTCGGTTTGAAGATTTTTGATGCTTACCGCCCCTATGCGGCCACCCTCTATTTTTATGAAGTCTATCAAGACACCGTATTTGTGGCTTCACCAACTAAAGGTTCAAATCACAACCGAGGATTTGCCGTAGATCTGACTATCATCAACCTCGAAACCGGTGAAGAACTGGAGATGCCAACGGAATTTGACGAATTTACGGAAGTTGCTGCCGCCGGCTATATGGACCTTCCCGATCTTGTCATCTACAACCGTACCCTACTCTTTGACATTATGGTAAGACATGGTTTTACGCCCTACGATGGCGAATGGTGGCATTTTAACTATAGCAAGGAGAGGGATAAATATCCGATAATGGATATACC